>ENA-OUNI01000829-OUNI01000829.1-human-gut-metagenome-genome-assembly--contig:-NODE-829-length-13688-cov-4.236045_pt1 | contig 13688 bp, 15 predicted proteins | sample MGYA00242499_ERZ504580 | MGnify/ENA primary metagenome ERZ504580 (study PRJEB26092, sample SAMD00036315) | human gut metagenome | host: Homo sapiens | study: EMG produced TPA metagenomics assembly of... | reverse complement strand
TTTCGTCCGTCAGTCTGTGGCTGTTGCAGAGTCCGGTAGGGAATGAAATGCGGCATACGTCAGTGCCTGCTTTGGCTGTGGCTCCGGACGTCTTGCCGGAACAGACGGTACCTGCCGTACGGACTAATTCCATAGAGCCTGCCTATCGGCACATGGAAATGCATCGGCACCCAATAGGGAGGCAAGTCGCCCTTTGGTTGCACAACATATCAGAATATCGGTTGGCGAAGAACAGCAGGAGGAAATGCTGCCGGTTGAAACTGCAGATGAGGTTGTCGGTATTGGACAGCAGGCGGAAGAACCGGTAGTGGAAGATACGGACCATGAAACTACAATGCAGGCCGAGGAACCGGAGACAAGGGAAGACCGCTATCGTCCGTCAGGCCGGGACAAACTGCATCTTCCGGAAAAAAACAGTTCTGGTAGGGATGCTAAAGGATGGGCGGTTGGCTTGTCCGTAGGAAATACGGGAGGTTTTTCATTGGCGAATGAAGGGGAAGCGAATGTGATGTCGGACTACATGCCTGGAAGTCCTATTTATGGCGGTAACGTAGATTTATCCTCTACGGCCAATGGCATTGTTACTATTCCCGACGGGCAGGAACTGGTTTTTAAGGATGGTATGCCCTATCTGCAAAGACGCGAAAAGAAAATTGCGGATATAGACCATAAACAACCGCTCAGTTTCGGTGTTTCGGTGCGGAAAAACTTGGCGAAGGGTTTCTCTGTGGAAAGCGGGCTGACGTATACCTATCTTGCTTCTGACGTAAGGTATGAGGGCAGCTCGGAAAAGATAAGCCAGAAGCTGCATTATATTGGCATTCCGGTACGGGCCAACTGGAACTTTGTGGATGCAAAGAACTTTACGATGTACGTTTCGGCGGGGGGTGCCATTGAAAAATGTGTGTATGGCAAGATTGGTACTGAGAGTGAGACTGTGAAACCGGTACAGCTTTCTGTCATGGGTGCTGTCGGTGCCCAGTATAACATAAGCAATAGGGTGGGCCTGTATGTGGAACCGGGAGTATCTTATTTCTTTGATGACGGTTCGTCGATACAGACTATACGCAAGGAGAACCCGTGTAACTTTACGTTGCAGGCCGGTATACGTCTTACTTATTGATAGCAGGACAGACATGTTTTTGTCCACTTTCTTGTAGATTCAGAATTTTCTTAATAACTTTCGGCCGTGTTTCTTCGTTGGTGGATGAAGGGACACGGTTTTTTATTGATTGAGAAGAAAGAAAGTAGGTCGGGACATGCCCGGCAATATAACAAACACGTAGTAAAATAGACAAAATGAAGATTAAAAAGAAAGTAGCCTTAAGCGGGCTATTGCTTTGTTGTGCAATCACGGCAAAAGCACAAGTGTGTATTACTCCCCAGGTGGAGCAGCGTGCCAGGGAGTTGGTTTCTCAAATGACGCTGGAAGAAAAAATCGATTACATTTCCGGTCCCAAATCTTTTTATATCCGGGCTGTACCCCGGCTTGGCATACCCGAAATCAGGATGGCCGATGGTCCGCAAGGCATACGTAACAATACTCAAAGTACCTTGTATCCTTGTGGCATCTTGTCGGCTTCGACATGGAACCGTAAGTTGGCTAGAGAGCTGGGACATGGTTTGGCCCGGGATGCAAAGGCCCGTGGGGTAAGTATTCTGTTGGGGCCTGGAGTCAATATCTACCGCTCTCCTCTATGCGGGCGAAACTATGAGTATTTTGGTGAAGACCTTATTTGACGGGCGAAACTGCTAAAGAATATATCTTGGGAGTGCAGGAAGAGGGAGTTATGGCTACGGTGAAGCATTTTGCGGCCAATAACCAGGAGTGGAGCAGACATCATGCCAGCTCAGATGTGGATGAACGCACGCTGCAGGAAATTTATTTTCCCGCGTTCCGAAAAGCTGTGCAGGAAGCAGGAGTAGGGGCGGTTATGGATAGCTATAATCCGCTGAACGGGGTACATGCCACCGAAAACAGCTGGCTGAACATTGATGTATTACGCAAGCAGTGGGGATTTAAAGGTATCCTGATGTCTGACTGGACATCTGTATATTCCGGTGTGGGAGCTGCTAATGGAGGGTTGGATTTGGAAATGCCCGTCGGTAAATTCATGACCAGGGAAATTCTTATTCCGGCAATAGAGAATGGTATCGTGAAGGAAGAGACCATTGACGCCAAAGTCCGGCATATACTCCAGACATTGATTGCTTTTGGAGCACTTGATACTCCGAGAGAAGATAAATCTATCGATAAAGACAATGCACAGTCTAAGGAAATTGCACTTGACTTGGCGAGAGAAGGAGTAGTCTTATTGAAAAATGATAACGGTACGTTGCCTTACCGGAACGGTAGAACATTGGTAATCGGGCCTAATGCGATATTATTCCCACAGGAGGAGGAAGCGGATTTGTCACCCCTTATTCGGTAGTGTCACTCTATGACGGTATGGTTCAGTTGAAGGGCGGCAGACAGATAGAGCTGCTGTCTGACAGCATTCTTTATAAGGATATGTCCCAACAGATTTATACGGATGGCAGTTTTACGCAAAACGGTTTTAAGGGCGAATATTATAATACTCGTAATCTTACCGGAGAACTCTTTCAAGCTGCCATAGAGCCTGCCATAGACCATGCCTGGAAATACGGTGCACGTTCGACGGCATGCCGGTAGATCAGTTTTCTGCCCGTTGGACGGGAGTTTACAAGGCTGACAAGGATGGAACTGTCAAGTTCCAGCTGGCTGGCGATGACGGATACCGTCTGTTTGTAAACGATAAGCTGATTACCGGAGATTGGGGGAACCATTCATTCAGTACCCGCAGTGCATTTATGCAGGTCAGTGCAGGGAGATATACCGGTTGCGTATTGAATATTTTGATAATGTGGGTGAGGCGACTGTCAGTTTCCAGGCAGGAATGATGGATGAGGAGCGTTTGGCCTCTTCACTGAAGCATGCCAGGAATGTTATTGTATGTGCCGGGTTCAACAGCAGTACAGAAGGTGAAGGGTTCGACCGTCCGTTTGCATTGTCATACGGGCAGGAATATCTCATTAATAAAGTGGCTTCACTTCATGATAATGTGGCTGTGGTGGTGAATGCCGGAGGTGAAATAGATTTCCGCAATTGGGGGCAGAGTGTACAAGCTATTTTGATGGCATGGTATCCGGGGCAGGAGGGTGGAAAGGCCCTTGCCGAAATCATTACGGGCAAGCTTTCGCCAAGTGGCAAACTACCAGTCAGCATCGAGGAAAAATGGGAAGATAATCCGGTATATGGTAATTATTATGACAATCGCAATGTACCTCATAAACGGGTGCAGTATGCCGAAGGTGTTTTCGTAGGTTATAGGGGATATGACCGGAACGGAAAGCAGCCGCTTTATCCTTTCGGGTATGGACTGTCATACAGTAGTTTTGAATATAGTAATCTGAGTGTTGAGAAGACGGGGGGAAGCCGGGTTACGGTAAGCTTTGACATCAAGAATACCGGAAAGATGGATGCTGCGGAAGCGGCTCAGGTATATGTGCGGGATGTGGAATGTTCTGTTCCGCGTCCATTGAAGGAGTTGAAAGGCTACGATAAGGTTTACTTGAAGAAGGGTGAAACCAAGCGCGTTCGGATATTGCTGGATGAGGAAGCCTTTGCCTACTATGATGTGGAATCACATCGGTTTGTAGTGGAAAAGGGGACTTTTGAGATTCTGGCAGGTCCTTCTTCAGCTGATTTACCATTGAAGGCAACTGTTGTTTTATGATAAAATAAATATCAAAACAAGAATGGCAGTATGAAAAAGATAATAATACTGATGGTTTGTCTGTGGGGACTTGGTAACACCTTTACCTCGGCACAAACTACGGAGAAGGAGAAATTCATCTCAAGCTTGATGAAGCAGATGACGCTGGATGAAAAGATAGGCCAGCTTGCACAATGCACCTACCGAGGGAATTTTACCGGACCCGACGGTGGAAATATTCCTAAAGAAGAGTATGTCCGGCAAGGCAGAATAGGCTCTATGCTGAATGTGATAGGAGTAAAGGATATACGCCGTTATCAAGAGCTTGCTTTGCAATCGCGTTTGCGCATTCCTTTAATTTTCGGACTGGATGTTATCCACGGCTATCGTACCGGATTTCCGCTTCCGCTTGCCGAGGCTGCAAGTTTCGATTTGGCCATGATTGAGGAAGCTGCACGCTACAATGCTTTGGAAAGTGCCGCCGATGGTTTGAACTGGGTTTTTGCCCCGATGGTGGATATTTCGTGGGACGCACGTTGGGGACGCGTCATGGAAGGGGCCGGTGAGGACCCTTATTATGGTTCTCGGGTAGCGGAGGCGCGTGTCAGAGGCTTGCAAGGAGACGATTTGGCAGACACGACGACTGTCATGGCATGTATGAAACATTTTGCCGGATATGGTGCACCGATAGCAGGAAAGGAGTATAATAGTGTGGATATGTCAATGGGCCACTTTGCCAATTTTTATATGCCTCCCTATAAGGCGGCCATAAAGGTAGGAGCAGCTACCGTGATGAGTGCTTTCAATGATTTTAATAATATTCCTTGTACTGCCAATGATTTCTTGCTCAACCGGCTATTGAGAGAGCAGTGGGGATTTAAGGGATTTGTTGTGTCCGATTATAATTCGGTAGAGGAATTGGTGAACCACCGTTATGCTGCTGACAAGAAAGATGCCGCAGCCAAAGCGCTGAATGCTGGTCTGGACATGGAGATGGTAAGTACCTGCTACTTGACTTATCTGAAGGAGCTTGTTCAAGAAGGGAAAGTAAAGGAGAGTGTGCTTGATGATGCAGTACGGTGTATATTGGAGAAGAAATATGAGTTGGGATTGTTTGAGGACCCTTTTCGCTACTGTAATCCGGAAAGAGCGGCCAGAATACTCAATGCGCCCGAAGTCCGTAATGCTTCGCTCCGTATGGCCGAGCGTTCCGTTGTATTGCTGGAGAATAGGGAATCTGTGCTTCCGTTGACGGCACAGACGAGGAAGATAGCCTTGATAGGAGGACTCTCAAAATCCCAGTACGATATGGCAGGTGCTTGGGCTGCCACTACGGACCGGAACAAAGTGGTGACCTTATATGATGCATTGGTCCGGAAAGGACTGGAGGTGAGCTATGCTGAAGGCTATGATATGAAGAGCAATCAGTTGACCGGATTGCAGGAAGCATTACAGGCTGCTGAGGCTTCGGATGTCATTGTTGTGGCGGTAGGCGAGAGATTCGGTCAGAGTGGCGAGAAGGCTTCCAAAGTGAATATAGCCATACCCGAGGGGCAGCAGAAGCTGGTGTCGGAACTGGCAAAGACTGGAAAACCTGTCATTGCTCTTGTCATGTGTGGGCGTCCGGTAATCTTCAATGAGATAAGGAACATGCTGATGCGGTACTGTGTACTTGGTGGCTGGGAAGTGAGGCTGGCAATGCCATATGCAATGTGTTGTGGGGAGAGTATAATCCTTCGGCTAAATTGCCCATGACATTTCCTGCACACGTAGGACAGATTCCCATTTATTATCAGAATAAGAGCACCGGCCGCCCTACCGCATTGAAACAGACCTATAAGGCATCTTATATCGATGCTTCCACTGAGCCTGCCTATCCTTTCGGATATGGGCTTTCGTACACGGATTTTGGATATTCTGATTTGAAACTGCTGCCGGGCAAGGCTGCAGGCGTCCATACGGAGGTGTCGGTAAAAGTGACTAATACCGGTAAGTGTGCAGGAGAGGAAGTAGTCCAGTTGTATGTGCAGGATAAGGTAGCGTCTGTTACGCGCCCGATAAAGGAATTGAAGGGCTTCAGGAAAATTCATCTGAATGTGGGTGAAAGCAAAACTGTAGCTTTTCAGATAACTGACGATGCACTGGGATTCTATGACAATGAGATGAATTATATGGTAGAACCTGGTGATTTCGTCTTTATGGTGGGTGGCAGTAGTGATGATGTACAGCAGATTACCTATAACTTGAAAGAATAGGATTCTTACCCTATAAATGAAAAGCAAGGCTGTCTGGAATCATATCCGGACAGCCTTGCTTTTCTGTTTTAGTTGGTTATCACATTCGTGAAATACTCTTTGAACAGTTTTTCTGCCCGTTCCAGTTGTTCCGGAGCATTTTCCTTCACTTCTTTCAATTTGTAATCCCATCCCATGGCTTCGTATTTGTGAACACCCAGACGGTGGTAAGGAAGTATTTCCACCCGTTGTATCTGCCGGTATTTGCCGAGACTTTCACCCAGCAGGCGGATGTCTTCTTCCGAATCGCTGTAACCGGGGACCAGTACATAGCGCAGCCAGAAGGGGTGTTCATGTTCTTCGAGCCAGGCAGCGGTGCGGAGTGTCTGTTCGTTGCTTCGTCCCGTCAGCGTACGGTGGCGTTCGGGATTGAATTGCTTGATGTCCAGCAGCACGAGGTCAGTCAGGCTAAAGAGCTCTTCCACCTTTTCATTCCAGATGCCTCCGTTACTGTCCAGACAGATATGGATGCCGTTCGCCTTCAGCTCCTTGAAAAGAGGAATCAGCGCTTCTGCTTGCAGGGTAGGCTCACCGCCGGAGAAAGTAATACCTCCTTTCTTCCCGAAGAATGCCTTTTGGCTGATAGCCATTTGCAGAATCTCTTCCGGAGTGGTGGGAGTGCCTCCTTTTACATCAATCGTATCCGGATTGGCACAATACAGACAACGGAATGGACATCCTTGCAGGAAAACGACGAGCCGGAGACCCGGCCCGTCGAATGTTCCCATACTTTCGTAGGAGTGTACATTTATCATATTACATTCTTTCGTGGAATGAACGGCTGATGACTTCCAACTGATGCTCGCGGCTCAACTTCACGAAGTTCACGGCATAGCCGGAAACGCGGATGGTGAGTTGCGGATACTTTTCAGGATGTTCCATGGCATCTTCCAGCATTTCGCGGTTCAGTACGTTTACGTTCAAATGGTGGGCACCTTTGGTGAAGTAGCCGTCCATCATGGTTACCAGGTTCTCTACACGTTCTTCCGGTGTCGGGCCCAGTGATTTAGGAACAATGGAGAACGTATTGCTGATGCCGTCCTGCGAGTCGCGGTAGCGCAATTTGGCTACGGAGCTCAAGGAAGCGATGGCACCGTTCTTGTCACGTCCGTGCATTGGGTTGGCACCCGGAGCAAAGGCAACACCTTTGGCGCGTCCGTCCGGAGTGGCACCGGTCTTCTTGCCGTACATCACGTTGGAGGTGATAGTCAGCAAGGAAAGGGTGGGACGGGCATTCTTGTAGACAGGCAGCTTTTTCAGTTCTTCGCTGAAATAGTAAACGAGGTCTACTCCCAGGTGGTCCACACGGTCGTCATTATTGCCGAAGCAGGGGAATGAGCCTTCAGTGTCGAAACCTTCGGTCAGGCCGATTTCGTTGCGGCGTGCAGTGACTTTGGCATATTTGATGGCGGACAGTGAGTCTATGGCGATGGAAAGGCCGGCAACACCGTATGCCAGATTGATGCGTGGGTTGGTATCGATGAATGCCATCTGGGCCTTCTCATAATAATACTTATCATGCATGTAGTGGATGATATTCATGGCCTCGTTGTAGACACGGGCTATTTCAGTCAGTACCTTCTTGTAGTTGGCCATAACTTCCTCAAACTTCAGTGTCTCGCCGGTCAATACGGGAATACCTTTCACCATGACAGTTCCGGTGTTTTCGCAACGGCCACCGTTGATGGCAAGCAGCAGGGCTTGGCAAGGTTGGCACGTGCGCCGAAGAACTGGATTTGCTTGCCGATGGCTTGGTAGGATACACAGCAGGCAATGCCGTAATCGTCGCAGTTGCGCACTTCGCGCATTAGGTTGTCGTTTTCGTACTGGATGGAGCTGGTATCTACGGAAACTTTGGCGCAGAAATCCTTGAAGCTTCCGGCAGTTCGGGACTCCACAGTACGGTCAAGTTTGGTTCCGGAGAAGGACCGAGGTTGTATAGCGTCTGCAAGAAGCGGAAAGAAGTCTTGGTGACTTTCACGCGTCCGTCATTGAAGCGTCCTCCGATGGCTTCGGTCACCCAAGTCGGGTCACCGGCAAAGATATCATTGTACGACTGCATACGCAGATGGCGTACCATCGCAGCTTGATGACGAACTGGTCTATCAGTCTTGCGCAAACGTCTCATTGATTTTTCCGTGAGCCAGATCGTATTCAATGAATATATCGAGGAACGAAGATACGTTACCCAATGACATGGCAGCACCGTCTTGCTCTTTGATGGCAGCAAGATATGCCATGTATACCCATTGCACGGCCTCTTGAGCTGATGTAGCCGGATGGCTGAGGTCGAGTCCGTAATATTCGCCCATAACCTTGATGTCCTTCAAAGCTTTGATTTGTTCCGCCACTTCTTCGCGTAGACGGATGCGTGCTTCGGTCATCGGGCCGGTGAGGTTGCGCAAGTCCTCCTGCTTGGCTTCAATCAGACGGTCGATGCCGTAGAGAGCCAATCGGCGGTAGTCGCCGATGATACGTCCGCGGGCATAGTTGTCGGGCAATCCGGTAAGGAATCCCAGTGAGCGGAAGGAACGGATTTCTTCGTATATACATCGAATACGCCGTCGTTATGTGTTTTGCGGTAATGGGTGAAGATGTCTTTTACTTTATCGTCCACTTCCACTCCGTTTTCACGGCATGCTTTTGCTACCACGTTGATGCCTCCGAAAGGTTTGATGGATCGTTTCAACAGTTCATCAGTCTGCAAACCGACAATAAGTTCATTGTCCTTATCAATATACCCGGCTTTATGAGAAGTGATGGTAGATACGGTGGTATTGTCCAGTGAACGGACGCCATTGTTGTTCCTTTCTTCTTCGAGAGCCTTCAGACAGATGTCCCAGATACGTTTGGTACGTTCGGTAGGTCCCTGCAAGAAAGATGCATCCCCGGTATAGGGTGCGATGTTTTTACTGACGAAATCACTGACATTGATTTCTTTATTCCAAAGCCCATTGGTAAAGGTTTTGTTCAATTCCATAAAATTTGTTTTTGTTAGTAGGTTAGATAATGTTATCCTTTAGAGCGCACAAAAATACTGAATAAATTCCGTAATTTTATAAGAGATACTTCTCTTTTTATGTTGAACAGCATAAAATAACTATTATTAGGTAGTGAATGTCCGGGGGAGTAGAGATGTTAATACTTCTTTATATGTGGTTTATGAATTGAAACAAGAACCGAATAATAATCTGCATTATTTACAAATGATGTAGGTTTAAGGAACAGTCGTATTCTGAACCTAATTCAGTCGTATAGTGAATGCCATTCAGTCGTATACTGAATAGGGTTAATCGTATACTGAATGTGGTTCTTTGTAAATATACTGATAGCCAGTAAGTTATAAAACTCTGTCTTGCCCTTGATAAATTTCAACAAATAGCCTAAATGCCGTTATGTTCGTTCCGTAGTGGGTATAAACAAGAATTTTGGTATAATTGCTCTGTTTTTGTGCAGAAAAGTTTGTAGAATAAAAAATGATTTGTATCTTTGCACCGCTTTAAAAGAAAAGCACTTCTGAAAAAGAAGTTTTGGAGAGGTGGCAGAGTGGTCGATTGCGGCGGTCTTGAAAACCGTTGTGCTGCGAGGCACCCGGGGTTCGAATCCCTGTCTCTCCGCTGAACTAACCGGACAAAACCGGACAATGAACAGCCAAGTCCTACAAATTCAACGATTTGTGGGACTTTTTTTATCCCCTTATGTCTGCCCTACCGGACATCATTTAGACCCTGAAAGACAAAGTTAGTAACCTAACTCTACCCCGACCAACTGAAAGTCCAAAAGGGGTACACTTAGTCCGAAATTGGCGAACTTCTGTCGCTATTTGGCGAGCCTGTATAAACTTCACTTTGAGCTAATTAACGTAGTTTTGTAACCTAAAAAAGTGAGTTTATGAAGAGTACATTTTCCGTTCTTTTCTTTGTGAAAAAGGACAAGCAAAAAATCAATGGCAGTTACCCTATTTTTGTCCGCATCACGATTGATGGTGTGGCAAGCCGTTTTAATTCCAAGCTGGACGTTCAACCCAAACTTTGGACGGTAAGGCTGGTAAAGCCGCCGGACGTTCTGCGGAAGCTACCCGTATCAACCGATTGCTGGATGATATAAACGCATCCCTTAATACCATTTATCACGAACTGCAAAGGCGTGACAATTATGTTACCGCCGAAAAGGTGAAGAATGAATTTTTAGGGCATAGCGAGAACCACGACACCATCCTTAACCTTTTCCAAAAGCACAATGACGATGTGAAACAGTTGGTCGGCATATCCAAAACGATTGCCACTTATCGCAAATATGAAGTGACCCGCCGCCATCTTGCCGAGTTCATCCAAAGCAAATATAACCTGTCGGATATTTCTATAAAGGAAATAACCCCGATGTTCATTACTGACTTTGAGTTATATTTGCGTACTACCTGCAAATGCGGTTATAATACGACTGCCAAGTTCATGCAGTTCTTCAAGCGCATAATCCTGATAGCCCGTAATAACGGCATCCTGATAGGTGACCCGTTCGCCAATTATAAAATACGTTTGGAAAAAGTGGATAGAGGTTATTTATCAGAGGATGAAATAAAGATAATCCTCAAAAAGAAGATGGTTTCCGAACGGTTGGAACAGGTGCGTGATGTTTTTATCTTTTCCTGTTTCAGTGGTTTGGCTTATGTGGATGTTGCAAATTTAAAGGAAGATAATATCCGCAAGTCTTTTGATGGTAACCTATGGATAATTACGAAACGCCAAAAAACAAATACAGACGTGAATGTTCCCTTGCTGGATATTCCTAAAATGATATTGGAAAAATACAAAGGTAAATTGCCGGACGGAAAGGTACTTCCCATTATCAGCAATCAGAAACTTAATGCGTATTTGAAAGAAATAGCGGATGTATGTGGGATTAAAAAGAACTTGACATTTCACCTTGCGAGGCATACTTTCGCAACCACGACTACGCTTGCCAAAGGTGTACCCATTGAAACAGTCAGCAAGATGTTGGGACACACCAATATAGAAACGACACAGATATACGCCCGCGTCACCAACAACAAAATCAGTAACGATATGCAGGGGCTTGATAAGAAGTTTGTCGGCATTGAAAAAATCTACAAAGAAGTATCTATGAAATAGGTATATAGAGAACTTATCACAATTTGTGATAAGTCCCTTTATGCTTCCAATTACTCACCGTTAAATAATAACATTATGGACTTACAAATCATCCAAAACAAAATCTTTGAGGTCAGAGGTTGCCGGGTCATGCTCGATTTCCATTTGGCGGAACTTTACGGAGTACAGACCAAAGCTTGAAACAGGCAGTAAAGCGTAATGAAAAGCGTTTCCCCGGTGATTTCCGCTTTACCATGACAAAAGAGGAATGGGACGAACTGGTCACAAATTGTGACCAGTTGCCGGAGAACCTGAAACACAGCTATATACTTCCCGATTGTTTCACCGAGCAGGGAGTAGCGATGCTATCCAGTGTTTTACGCAGTCAGACCGCCATAGACGTGAATATTTCCATCATGCGTGCTTTCGTCCTCATGCGCCAAATGTCAATCGGTTACGAGGAACTTCTTAAACGCATCGAAGAACTGGAACAGAGTACGGATGCACAATTCAGCGAGGTTTATCAAGCACTGACCCAGTTACTAAGCAAGCCCGAACCGAAGCCACGCAAACCGATAGGATATAGAACCTATGACGAATAACGGTTTAAGGTATTCGGTTGTCTAAGGGGTGTCACCAGTGATACCCCTTTTCAGTTCCCTAAAGTAATGTATCTCAATCACAAATTTTAGCAAAGTTACAGCCCGGTGGGGACAAATACCAAATCCGAGCCGTTCCGGTTTTCTAAAAAATCTCCACACCTGCGGGTCGTATTTTTTGAAAAGATATGGTTGAAGTCCCCGCCAAACTGTGGGTGTCCGGCAAAATTTCTTATTGTTTAATTTAAAATTCAGTAGTCATGAAAACAACAGAATTTACCATGCCGGAAATCACTATCTCTTATAAAGACAATGTAAAAGCATCCGAAAGGGTGAAAATACTCTCATCCGAAACGTCCTACTCTTATCTGAAACCGTTCTATGCGGAATGTATGGAACACCACGAAGAAAGTCATGTAATGTTCCTCAATCGGGCAAACAAGGCTTTAGGCGTTTCCCTTATTTCTAAAGGCGGCATGGCTGAAACTGTAATGGACGTGAAAATCATCCTGCAAACCGCCCTGAAAGTCCATGCTTCGGGCATCATCCTCTCACATAACCACCCATCGGGCAACCTGCGTCCGAGCGAACCGGACAAACAAATCACCTCAAAAATAAAAGAAGCCTGCAAGGTCTTGGATTTACACCTGTTAGACCATATCATCCTGACAGAAGAAAGCTATTACAGTTTTACAGACGAGGGGCTTTTATAAGCCCTTTTTTTACTCTCTCATTACCCAATACAAAAAGCCCGATGGCTTTTACTTCTATCCTCTCAAACAAGAGAAAAATTTTCCCTAAAACTGATTGGAACATTGTCAAAGGTATATCCGTGCCTGTTACTGTTCAAATTATTTTTTAGAAATCTCCACACCTGCGGGTAGTATTTCATAAATAATAATTTGCCCTGTACCAGTCCCGAACCTTTGAAAAGACAATGTTCCCATTCAGTTAAAGGAAAAATTTACGTGGTGGGCGACAAGCGATGTAAACGATTAAAATTCAAAAGTCATGGAAGCAGTAACATTATCAGAAGCAAGAGTTTATGTAGGTACTTACAACAAGTATAACAGTGGTTCACTTTTCGGCAAGTGGTTAGACCTTTCCGACTATTCGGACAAGGACGAGTTTTTGGAAGCGTGTCGGGAACTCCACGAGGACGAAGAAGACCCGGAATTTATGTTTCAGGACATCGAGAACATACCCGAAGCCCTGATTTCCGAAAGTTGGCTTTCTGATAAGTTCTTTGAGCTACGGGATGCCATCGAAAAACTAAGCGAAACCGAGCAGGAAGCATTTTTCGTATGGTGCGACCATCACAACAGCGATATAAGCGAAGAAGATGCGGACGACCTTGTTTCTTCCTTTGAGGACGAATATCAGGGAGAATATAAAGACGAGGAAGATTACGCCTATGAAATCGTAGAGGAATGTTACGAACTGCCGGAGTTCGCAAAGACCTACTTTGATTATTCGGCTTTTGCCCGTGACTTGTTTATGACTGATTACTGGATGGATAACGGTTTTGTTTTCCGTTGTGCCTGATTACTAATCGGGTGGAGCAATCCACCCGCAACACACAAAGACAATGAAAGTATATAATAACATAAAGACCGTTTTAAGGTGGGTAATACTGGCTTTTATTATCTATCAGGTAGCCACCAGCACCACCGGAGCATGGATAGTCCTAATCATAGGCTTTTATATAGTCCGGTTCTTTCTCTGGCTGTTTATCTCCGCCGTTTACCTGTTGTGTATGGCTTTTATTTTCATTGTACTGCTTTCGCTTTTTGATTATCTGACAACTCATTTTTAAATTATAACGATATGGAAACTTAAACAAAAACGGGTAAGCATTACCCAAACACCGGGAGAGGAAAAATATGTAAAATGCTGTTTAGGCGCATTCATGAAAAAGGGTTTATAGTATTAGACTTATCGCGTTCCAAA
>ENA-OUNI01000828-OUNI01000828.1-human-gut-metagenome-genome-assembly--contig:-NODE-828-length-13697-cov-1.961533_pt1 | contig 13697 bp, 17 predicted proteins | sample MGYA00242499_ERZ504580 | MGnify/ENA primary metagenome ERZ504580 (study PRJEB26092, sample SAMD00036315) | human gut metagenome | host: Homo sapiens | study: EMG produced TPA metagenomics assembly of... | reverse complement strand
GTGTTTCCGGTTGAGAAAGTGCGTGAATTCGAGTACGAGCGCCACGCACTGTCCGGTGATGGTGCGAAAGCCGAGCCACGGACGCCCCAGCCGAATCCGAAGATGAAGAGCGGATTGAGGCAGACGATGATGAACACGGCCGTAAGCATGATGCCCATCGCTTTTTCGGATAGCCGGACGCACGCAGAATTTCGTTCATTCCCATGAGACATGGGTTATGACGTTGCCCGACAGGATGATGCGCATGAAGTCGCGGGCGTAGGGGATGGTCTGGTCGCTTGCGCCGAAGAAGTAGAGAATGTCGTCGAGGAAGATGAGCCCCAGCGTGGTGAAGGTGAGTCCTATCACCACGTTCAGCATGATGGCGTTGCTGAGTATCAGGAATGCCCGCTGTTTGTTGCCCTGTCCCAGACGTATGGAGATGAGCGAGGAGCTCCGACGCCTACCAGCGACCCGAAGGCCGCCATGAGGTTCATCAGCGGCATGGCGATGGCCAGCCCGCTGATGGCCATCGCTCCGACGCCGTGGCCTATGAAGATGCTGTCGATGATGTTGTAGAGCGATGACGACGACATCGCTATGATGGCTGGCAGGGCGTACCGCTTCAGCAGCCTGCGACGGGTTCCGTTCCCAGCAGTTCGGGATTGTTTCTCGATAAGGTCATAAATGCTTGCAGCCGGAAAGGGGAATCGGGAGACAGGCATGGGAATGCATAGCCTGGTGTCAAGGCGGGGGTCCCGTCCTAAGGCGGGGCAAAGGTACGGAATATCCTCGAAAATCCGGTATGCGTCCGTTGTTTTTTATCCGGTCGGGCGGGGAGCGGAAAGGGAAGGGCGGGTTGGCGCATGTGGGGTCGCCGTGTCTTCCGTCTTCCGATCTGTCGGGGATACTCCCCGCGGACCGGAAGACGGAAAGGATGGGGTATCTTCGGGCCCCCTCTCTCTTTTCCCAACGGAGAGCCGCTCTCGGTTCAGGGACGCGATGCGGTCGGATGCTGCCGGTCTGCCGCGATTGCGCAGCAGAGCGATGCGGCGGCGCATACGACGAAGACGATGCCGGTGGTCTTGAGAATGTCGCCCGTTCCTACGATGGGCGAGACGATACCGCCGAAGGCGAAGCAAACCGCACCGAGAATGGCCGATGCACTCCCGGCATATCGGCGTTCGCTCTCCATGGCGAGCGTTGTGGAGAGGGTGAAGGTGAGTGCCATGGTGAAGAGCAGCAGGAACAGGATGCCTTCATATACCCAGAAACCGCATCCACACCACAGGGCTGCGAGTTCGGCGACGGAGAGCACGCACATCCCGATGCAGCTCGCCATGATGCCCGTCCTGCGGGCGGCGGAAGCGAAGCGAGAGCGGGGCCGCGGCCATGAATGCGAGCGAGTTCACTGCGAAAACGATGCTGAATTCCAGTGCCGAAAATCCGTAAGTGTTCCTGTATGATGAATGGAGAGGAGGCGATGTTGGCGAAGAGGATACCCTGGGCGAAACCGAGTTGGAGGACGTACAGATGAAGCGTTTGTTGCGCAGGATGGTTCCGAAATTCCCGAACGTGCGCAGCAGGTTTTGGCCTGCCCGGCGGCGCGGAGGAAGCGACTCCCGGAACAGCATCGAGCTCCGAGCAGGATGACGCCGATGGCCAGCAGGATGACGAAGATGCCGCGCCACCCGACGGCATCGGTCAGTACGCCGCCGAGTACCGGAGCCGCCACCGGAGCGATGCCGTTGATGACACCGATGACGGCGAGGACCTTGACCAGCTCCTTGCCGCGGTAACGGTCGGTGGCCACGGAACGGGAGATGACGATGCCGCCGGCGGCCCCTATGCCTTGGAAGAGCCGCATGCCCACGAATACGTATATCGTGGGCGAGAAGATGCAAATCACTGTGGAAGCGACGAACAGCAGCAGGGAGACGAGGAGCAGCGGCCGCCGGCCGAACTTGTCGCTCAGCGGGCCGAAAAGGAGCTGGCCGAGCGCCAGGCCCGCCATGCTCGCGGTGAGGCCCATCTGTACCATTGACTGCGAAGTGCCGAAATAAACTGTCATGGAGGGGAGCGTCGGCAGGTACATGTCCGTCACGAGCGGACCGAAGGCCGTGAGGATGCCGAGCAGGACGATAAGGTAGTTCGAGTAGCGTGCCGCGGACGTCTTGGCATGCGAATAGGAAATACCGGTTTGCATTGCGTTCTTTTTTGTCTGCAAAGATAGGGTACGGAACCGGATGGGCAGGCGGCCGTATTTACATCGTAATATTTCATTTCCGGCATAAAAAGGGCGGAGAGTATCGGGAAATGGCGTAATTTTGTGTCGTAAAGGGATGCGCGGGTTTTACCTCTGTCAAGGGGGCGTGCGTCTGCAAAGGGAGGGGTGACGGTTATGGAGAGGAGCGACGGGCAGATGGCTTATGCAGAAGGTGGAGTGGAGATGTTCAGGCATTGGCCGGTGCGGATAGGATGCGGGGTGAACATGCTCTGTGTGCACGGCCGTGCCGATGTCTCGACGGGTATCGAACATTACCGCCTGCAGGCGGGAGCTGAACTGTTGCTCTTTCCCGGTGCGATACTGCATCTGCTCGAAGCGGGGGAGGATTTGGCCGTTCGGATGTTCACTTTTCCGGACGGACTTTTCCATGAGGCGGCGATACCGCTCGATGCCGGCTGTATCCGCTTCCTGCGCGACGAACCCTTTTTTCTCCACCCGGCGGTTCCGAGTCGTGGGCCTCGGCCGTTTTGTGGATGGATATGGCCCGGGAGGTGTGTCAGGGCGGAATATACGGAGAGATAGCCCGGCGCAACTTCCTGCAGGGATTCCTGGTGGCGATGTGCCGGAGTATGCCGCAGAAGACGGCTTCGGCCGAATCTTTCGGCCGGGAATACATCTTCCACCGTTTTCTGTCGCTGGTGCGGCAGCACTGTACCGAACGGCGCGATACGGCGTTTTATGCCGGCGAACTCTGCATATCGCAGCGTTACCTGCGGGTGGTTACGGCCGGGCTTGCACCCCATAAGACACCCAAGCAATTGATAGACGAACAGCTCGTGGCCGAAATCAAGGCCCTGCTTTACACCTCCGACCTCTCCGTGACGCAGATAGCCGACCGGTTCGGCTTTCCCGACCAGTCCTATCTGAGCCGCTTCTTTAAACGGAAGACGGGGTTCTCTCCCTACGATTACCGTATGCGGTGCCGCCGGTAAACTGCCGTGTGTGCTGTAAAGGATGGGGCCGTTGCGGGTCCGTTTCTCCGGTACCGCAATTCCTGCTGTTTGCAGGACGGTATGATTGGCGGTTTTCCTTGAGACTGTTTAGCCGTCGGTATGCCGCCCGTTTCGGCTCTTGTGGGGGCAGCTTGAGCGGAACCGTTCCATTGTTCGAGGCGGAGGGCCGTCCGGTTCCTTGTTTGTCCGGACTGACTGTCGGAGCAGGAAACGAAAAGCCCCGGAGACCGGTTCCTCCGGGCTTTCGCCGGTACGGATACGTACCTTGTTCTATTTTTCGAGTGCGAGTTCGAGTACCTCTTCGTTCGTGCGGACGAAGTGGAATTTCAGTCCCTCTACGTAGTCCTCCTTGATTTCGGCGATATCCTTCGCATTGTCCTCGCTGAGGATGATTTCGGAGATGCCCGCGCGTTTGGCGGCGAGGATTTTCTCCTTGATGCCCCCTACGGGCATGACCCGTCCGCGGAGCGTCGTTTCACCCGTCATGGCGATGCGGTCTTTCACCTTCCGGCCGGTGTAGGTCGATACCAGCGACGTCACCATGGTGATGCCTGCGCTCGGGCCGTCCTTCGGGATGGCTCCCTCCGGTACGTGGATGTTGATGTCGAAATTCTCGAACTTCTCCTTGTCGATTCCCAGCTCCGCATAGTGGGCTTTCGTCCATTCGAGGGCTATCGTCGCCGACTCCTTCATCACGTCGCCGAGGTTGCCCGTCAGGCTCAGTTTGCCCTTGCCGGGCTGAGTATCGACTCGATGTAGAGGATGTCGCCTCCCACTTCGGTCCATGCCAGGCCGGTAACTACACCCGTGATGCCGCTCACTTCGTACTTTTCGTTGCGGAACTTGGGCATGCCGAGTATCTTTTCCAAATCTTCGACCGATATCTCCGGGTTGTACTCCTGCTCGAATCCGATATCTTTCGCCCGGTGACGTGCGATTTTGGCCAGCATCTTGTCCAGTCCGCGCACCCCTGCTTCGCGGGTGTAGTCGGAGATAATCCGCTCCATCACTTCGCGCGACAGGAGCAGGCTCTCGGCGGGGATGCCGTGCGCCTCGCGTTCCTTGGGAAGCAGATGGCGCAGTCCGATTTCAATCTTCTCTTCGAGCAGGTAGCCGGGGATGTTTATCATCTCCATGCGGTCGCGCAGGGCCGGATGTACGTTCTGTATGTTGTTGGCCGTGGCGATGAAGACGTTTTGGAGAGGTCGTACTCCGTGTCGAGGTAGTTGTCGTGGAACGTGGTGTTCTGTTCCGGGTCGAGCACTTCGAGCAGTGCCGACGACGGGTCACCGTGGTTCCCTACGCCGATTTTGTCCACCTCGTCGAGGATGATGACCGGTGGAGGAGCCGCATCGCTTGATGGGTCTGGATGATGCGGCCCGGCATCGCGCCGATGTAGGTGCGCCTGTGGCCGCGGATTTCCGATTCGTCGTGCAGGCCGCCGAGCGATATGCGTCCGAACTTGCGGCCCAATGCTCCCGCCACCGATTTGCCGAGCGACGTCTTGCCCACTCCGGGAGGGCCGTAGAGGCAGATAATCGGCGACTTGAGGTCGCCTTTCAGCTTGATGACCGCCAGATGTTCCAGCAGCCGCTCCTTGACCTCCTCCAGGCCGAAGTGGTCGTTGTCGAGCCGTTCGCGGGCATGCTTGAGGTCGAGGTTGTCCTGCGTGCACTCGCCCCACGGAAGTTCGAGCATCAGTTGCAGGTAGTTCATCTGTACCGAGTATTCCGCCACGCGGGATTCAGCCTCTCGAGCTTGTTGAGCTCCTTGTTGAACATTTCGCCCACCTCTTTGCTCCACTTCTTCGTCTTGGCCTCCTCGCGCATGCGGGCGATTTCGGCTTCGTCCTCGTTGCCGCCCAACTCCTCCTGGATGGTGCGTATCTGCTGCTGGAGGTAGTATTCTTTCTGTTGCTGGTCGATGTCCTGTTTGACCTTGCTCTGTATCTTGTTCTTCAGCTCCACGAGCTGCTGTTCGCGTACGAGTATCTCCAGCAGGCGGCGGGCACGCGCCAGCAGTCCCGGCGCTTCGAGCAGCCGCTGGCGGTCGGCATCCTCGAAGTCGAGGTTGGAACAGATGAAGTTGATGATGCCGCGTTTGCTGTCGATGTTCTTGATGGCGAACGATGCTTCCTTCGGTATGTTGGGCGAAACGCTGATGATGTTCAGCGCCACGTCCTTGATGGACTCCACGAGCGCCTCGAACTCCACGTTGCCGGAGGCGGGCGTCGTATCCTTGAGCGGCGTGACCGTCGCCGTGAAGTAGGGCTCCGAAGAGAGGTATTCGTTTATCTCGATTTTTTCGAGGCCGTGCAGGATGACGGTCAGGTTGCCGTTGGGCATGTCGAGCGTCTTGAGAATGCGGGCTGCCGTGCCGATGCGGTACATGTCGTCCGGTGCGGGCTGCTCGACGTCGGACTCCTTCTGAAGTACCGCACCGAGTATTCCCGTGCCGGCCTCCACGTCGCGTATCAGCTTCATGGACTTCTCCCGGCCCACCGTAATGGGGGTAATCGAGCCAGGGAACAGCACCGAGCTGCGCAGCGAGAGGATGGGCAGCGATTCGGGTATCGAATAGTTTTCCGAAAGTTCGTCTTCGTTTTCGGTAACTATCGGGATGACCTGGCTGTGTCCCTCCTGAATGTCGGAAATATCCGACAGGATATCTATCTCTATCTTATTGCTTTTTTTGCTCATTCTTTGAAATCTCCTTTTCGATTTGGGTACAAAGATAACGAATCCGTTCCCTTAAATGTTATCTGTATTCCGAAAACAATCATCAGTTTATTAACATGTCCGGCTCCATCCGAACGTCAAAATCGCTATCTTTGCAATTCACACATTTTGTAACGGAAATATTCATACACTATGAAGATAGCAGACAAATACGTTCCCCAGGAGCTCGAAGGCAAGTGGTACGACTACTGGCTTGCGGGCGGGTACTTTCATTCGGAACCCGACAGCAGACCTTCCTATACAATAGTCATACCACCCCCGAATGTGACAGGTATGCTCCACATGGGGCACATGCTGAACAATACCCTGCAGGACGTGCTTGTCCGCCGTGCCGGATGAACGGGATGAACGCCTGCTGGGTGCCGGGAACCGACCACGCCTCGATAGCTACCGAAGCCAAGGTGGTAGCCAGGCTCCGGGAGCAGGGTATCGAGAAATCGTCGCTCTCGCGCGAGGAGTTCCTGCGCCATGCCTGGCAGTGGAAGGAGGAGCACGGGGGGATTATCCTCAAACAGCTCCGCCGGCTGGGCGCCTCGTGCGATTGGGAGCGTACCGCATTCACGATGGACGAAGTGCGTTCGCGCAGCGTCATCCGCGTCTTCGTGGACCTCTATAACAAAGGATTGATTTACCGCGGGGTACGCATGGTGAACTGGGACCCCGCCGCGCAGACGGCTCTTTCGGACGAGGAGGTGGTTTTTTGCGAGACGCACGGGAAGCTCTACCACCTGCGCTACATGCTGGAGGAGGGCGGCGGCTATCTGACGGTGGCCACGACGCGTCCGGAGACGATACTCGGCGATGTGGCCCTTTGCGTCAATCCGAACGACCCCCGCTACGCGCGTCGTGGGGGCGTGCCGTGAGGGTGCGCTCGTGGCAGGAGCATTCCCATCATCGCGGACGATTATGTGGATACGGAGTTCGGAACGGGTGTGCTGAAGGTGACCCCGGCCCACGATGTGAACGACTATGTGATAGGCGAGAAATACAATCTGGAGGTCATCGACATCTTCAATCCGGACGGTACGGTGAACGGCAAGGTGGGCCTGTACGAAGGTATGGACCGTTTTGCGCTGCGTGAACAGATAGAGAAGGACCTCGATGCGGCCGGTCTGCTCGAAAAGACGGAGGCCTATACCAACAATGTCGGTTTTTCGGAACGTACGCATGTTCCGATAGAGCCGAAACTTTCCATGCAGTGGTTTCTGAAAATGGACAAATTGGCAGTTCCGGCACTCGAGCTGTCATGAGTGACATGATACGCTTCGTGCCGCCCAAGTTCCGCAATACGTATCGCCATTGGATGGAGAACATCAAGGACTGGTGTATTTCGCGGCAGCTTTGGTGGGGACACCGCATTCCGGCCTGGTATCTGCCCGAAGGCGGCTATGTGGTGGCCGAAACGGCGGAGGAGGCGCTGGAGCTTGCCCGCCGCAAGTGCGGTGCCGACCTGCAGCTCGCCGACCTGCGGCAGGATGACGACGTGCTGGATACGTGGTTCAGTTCGTGGCTGTGGCCCATCGCGCTTTTCGACGGCATCATGCATCCCGGGAATCCGGAGATACGCTATTACTATCCGACCAACGACCTGGTGACGGCGCCCGACATCATCTTCTTCTGGGTGGCGCGCATGATAATGGCCGGATACGAGTATATGCACGAGAAGCCTTTCCAGAGCGTCTATTTCACGGGGCTCGTGCGCGATAAGCTGGGACGCAAGATGAGCAAGTCGCTCGGCAACTCGCCCGACCCGCTCGACCTGATAGACCGTTACGGCGCCGACGGGGTACGGGTAGCCATGCTGCTCTGTTCCACGGCGGGTAACGACATCATGTTCGACGAGGCGATGTGCGAGCAGGGACGCAATTTCGGGAACAAGATATGGAACGCTTTCCGGCTGGTGAGCTCGTGGAGCGTGGACGAGGGACTGGAGCAGCCCGAAAGCGGCCGCCTGGCGGCAGAGTGGTTCGGTAATCTGCTTGACAGGAGCCTGGCGGGTATCGAGGCCGATTTCTCGGCTTACCGCATCTCCGATGCCTTCATGAAGATTTACAGGCTGTTCTGGGACGAATTTTCCGGGTGGTATCTGGAGATGGTGAAACCCGCATACGGGATGCCGGCCGACGGGAAGACCTTTGCCCAGACCAAAGCGTTCTTCGATAAGTTGCTGCGCATGCTGCACCCCTTCATGCCCTTCATTACCGAGGAGCTGTGGCAGCACCTTGCCCCGCGTCTGGAGGGACAGAGCATCATGGTGAGCGACATGCCGCGGGCAGCTGCATGGGACGATGCCCTGCTGGCGCGTTTCGAACTGGTGAAAGAGACCGTGACGGCGATAAGGAACATCCGGCAGCAGAAGAGTATTCCCAACAGGGAACCGCTTGCCTGAAAGTCATCCGCGACGAAAACTATCATGAGGCCTATAATCCGCTTTTGGTCAAGATGGCGAATTTGTCGGGCGTGGAGTGCGTGGCGGAGAAGAGTCCGGCGGCGCTTCTTTCATTGTCAAGACTACGGAGTATTTCGTACCGCTCGACGGAATGGTGGGACGTGGAGGCCGAGCTGCGGAAGCTGGCCGACGAACTCGCCTATCTGGAGGGATTTCTCGCGTCGGTGATGAAGAAGCTCTCCAACGAGCGGTTCGTTAGCGGGGCTCCGCAAAAGGTGGTGGAGACGGAATACGCCAAGAAGAACGATGCCGAGGCGAAGATAAAGGCGCTCCGCGAACGCATGGCCGCCCTAAAGTAAGAAAGAGGTGTCGGGCCTGTACGCTGTGTCGGATTGAGGCCCCGGAATATTAACGGAATCGTAACGGTGTCGTGACGGCGGTGCAACGGCATTGTGTTTTCATTGCACCGCGAATGGATTGAACCGATGGAAAGAAAGAAGACGATAGCGCTGGTAGCGCATGATAACATGAAGCCCGACCTGGTGGAATGGGCCGACTGGAACCGCGAACTTCTGCTGTGTCACAGTCTCGTCTGTACGGGGACGACCGGCAGGATGGTGGCCGACGTCCTGATAGGCAAGAAAGGGGACGGAAAATGCCGGCTCGACATCCGGCTGCTCAAGTCGGGTCCCCTCGGCGGCGACCAGCAGTTGGGGGCGATGATAGCCGAGGGCAGGATAGACGCCCTGATATTTTTCTGGGACCCGATGGAGCCCAGCCGCACGACGTGGATGTGAAGGCGCTTCTGCGTCTGGCGACGTTGTATAACGTTCCGACGGCGGTGAACCGTTCCACGGCCGATTTCATGGTCTCCTCGCCGCTCTTCGACGGGGATTATGAACCGGTGGTGAAGGATTACCGCGGGTATGTGGAGCGAAGCCTCGGCAGATAGGCCGGCGGCGGTGGGGTGTTGGGGCGGAAGCGTGGCTTGTCCGTCGTTCTTCCGTCAGTGAATCATCTGTCCCGTTCTGTTCATGCAGGACGGGATTTTCCATCATTGGCGGTCGGGGATGAGCGGTGCAGAACAGACGGTGCGTGGAAAGGGAACGGTGCGGTACCGGGAGTGCACGGGCGCTCTTTCCCGTATGCTGGCTGTCGGGGCGGTTTCCGTTTCGGGCGGTGTCGGAGCGGCAGACAGAGGAAGAATGAAAGCCGTATGAAGAGAAGAGTTCATGCAGGATATGCAGCCGTATGTGCGGCATGTGTCTTGTTCCATGCGGCGTGCGGCCGGTGGAGCGGTGCGCCGTGGTATCTCGACCGGGCGCAGTTGCAGACGGATTATCTGGCGGCCGTGGCGGATGCCGCCGTGTCCGACGCGTCGGAGGTGTACCGCGACCTGCCTTGTATCGTTTCCCCCGACTCCGGCGACGGGTTGGAGTGGACGGAACGCGGCGGACGGCAGTTCGTGCTCGTCTGTTCCATGACGGACGGGGAGTATGCCGGTGTGTGGACGGCGGGACGGCAGTTCGTTACGGACGGTTATACGTTGTGGGTCGTTCTGCCGTATGAACTGGAGGAGCGTATGCGGCGTATGCCTCTGATGGGGGATTCATTGGAGTGCAGGATGCGGATGCTGCAGTTGCTCGGCCTTCCGCCGGACAGCCCTTACGACCGGCTCCTCTTTTTCTATGCCGACCGCAGTGCGTTGCTCAGGCCGTGTCCCAATCCGGACGTCGGGGCGTGCGCGGCTCCCGATGTGTCTCCCGGCGACCTGCCTGCACCGTACCGGAAGTGGTTCGAGGCGCGGACGGCGCTTTCATACGGAGAAGAGAATCCGTATCCGTGGACACGTCTCGGATATACCTATGACTGGCATCGGGACGCTGCCCAGAGGAGGGGGCTGGGAGAGTTCATCGTTCCCGGCGGTACGGAGGTCATTGCCGTGGAGCAGGTGACCGTCTGGCGATGGTATCGCGGTCTGGCGGGTATCGTCCGGGCGGATGATACGGACGGGGGCCGGAGTACGGTCGGGGTCGTGAACGGAACGGACCGCATGTTTTTCGGAAGGGACGGGGCCGGATTTCCGGAAGTGTTTCCGCAGGGGCTGCCTGCACCGGGGTGGGCTGCCCGTCGGATTCCAGCGATGCATGCAATTTCTAAAGATAGTCTTTTTTATTGAATACTAAAATGATATATTATATTGGACAATTGTTTGTTCCCTCGTTACCTTTGCGATGAACGAGTGCATCCGTCGGCGGCGGAATGCGGCTGTTCCCTGCGCAATCCGACGGCGATGCGGTGCGTTCCGGCGTATGCGCGAGATGTGCGCGACGGCCTTTCCGGGAAGAGGATTTTTACCGTTGGTTGAAGACGGTACCGTAGCTTATTGAGACGGGAACGGCAGTACGTCGGTGCAGGGGCGGGAGGAGGTCTGCCGTTCGCAGGTGCCGGGGCCGGCAGCACGGTGTGCGGTGATGACCCGTTCTGCCGGAACATGAAGAGGCGACCTGAATCTTTCAATATATAAGCCATGAAGAGAATTTTACCGTTTTGCCTGTGTTTGTGCTGTGTGGGACTGACGTCCTGTTTCCGCACGAACCTTTATGTAGGCAATGCCCGGCCCGACGACAGAAAGTAAGGTGAGTCAGGAAGCGTTCAATCACCATTTCGTCGGCGGACTCATTCCCGGCGGCAATACCACGATGACGGCGTCGGAGTATGTGGACGACGCCGACAGTTTCGTAGTTCAGACCAGTACCGGTTTTCTGAACGGCCTTGTCGGGGGAGTCACGGCGGGAATCTATACCCCGACCCAGACCAAATTCTATCTGCCGGTAGAGGAGTTGAACAAGACGGCGGCTGCCGGCAGGGAGTCTGCAAAAGAGGAGGAGTAGTATGAAAACCGTGAAAGGAATCGTCGTTGCGGCCGCAGCGGTCGCGGCGGCAGTCTGTGCATCCTCGTGCAGCACGAGTCGTATTCTTGTCGGCGACGTCAAACCCAAAGACCGATGATTGAAGTATCCAAGGAACACAACGCTCATTTCCTCGGCGGGTTGGTCAAGACGGGAAAGACCATCGCGCAGGAACATGTCGGCGATGCGGAGAATTACGCCGTACTTACCCGTTACGGTTCGGAGACATCATGCTGTCGTTCGTGACGGGTTATATTTACACTCCGACGACCACGAAGTATTACATTCCGGTGCGGTATATGGATGACTTCGATTTCGTGGGTAAAGAAAAGCAGCGCAAAGAGCGTGTACACAAAGACAGGGGGTTCGTTATCGGAGTCGAGACGGGCGGCGGTGCATGGCCCGGTCCGCGCACGGGCATCGGTCGTTGGATGACGGAAGCTACGGTGAATACCGCGTTGACGTTCGGTTATCAGGCGAATCCGCACTTTTACATGGCGGCGGGTTTCGATTTGAGCGCTTATTGGATGCCTGGCGACGGAGACCTCGTTACGCTGTTGCAGCCTTTCCTGCGTTTCCGCTACACGGTGCTCGACCGGAACAGTTCGCCGTTCGTGGGCATCGACCTCGGCGTGCCTTTGGAGCGTGTGGAAAGCGATAACAGGGGAGACGAGTGGGACCCTGCATTGGCCCTCACTCCCATGATAGGATACCGCTTCCGGGTGGGGCGCCACCGTAATGCCGGTTTCGACATCGGCATAGGCTACCGATTGGGCGAGTTTTTCTCTGAAATCGATTCCCCTTTCGTGCTCAAGGAATGTTCGCTGAACGCGCTGTTGCTTAAAATCGGGTTCAGCATCACGCTTTGAACGAAACGTCGGGCCAGGAGAAGGGGACGGAAAACCGTTCCCTTTTTCGTGTTGGGAAGGGCCGCTTTCCGGACGTTTCCGTTGGTTGTGGGGGTGTCGTATCCGCTGCGATTGCCATCGCTCTTCGCCTTTGCGAAGGACTGCGGGGCAGGACGTCCGGGTGTGTGTCCGCGGATGCACGGGTATTCGGACATACGGGCAGCATGACGGTGATTTCATATTCGTATTTTGTTTGTATGGTTGTATCGGATTATATTTGCCTCGTTCGGACGAATGGGACCGTTGCCGGAAATGCAGGGCGGTTTCCGGTATTCCGTGTTCCGCGGAGTATCGGGCCGGTCGGTCGGCGGCGTAGCTATGGTATGATTTATCATCGTCGGTGCGAATCCATGAATCGGTTGGCATGACCGGAGGGGGAATCGGTGTCGTCGGGGAATATGGTTTACGGAGATGATGAGGAAAATATTGTTGGTCGCGGCATCGCTGTGGAGCGTAATGCACGGCATCGCATGCTCAGGACCGGGCGGAATGCGAACGGATTGTGCACCTCGTGGCGGAGGCCGTCGGGGCCGGTTCGATTGAGGGGGTCGAGCCTTTTCTGGCGCCCGGATTCATGTTTTCGGGACAGGAGGGCGACCGGGCCCGGTCGGTGATGAAACTGCTCGTGGAACAGCTTGACGACCGGGTGGAGCGGATTGAAATGCTTCGGGCGGAACGGACGGAAAGAGGTCTGGAACTGGTCTGTGCCTTTACCTATGCGGGCGCACTGGGCCGGAAGGAGGCGACTTTCCTTTTCGACGGGAAAAACCGTCTGGAACGTTTGGAACTGTTTCCGATGCGGGTCGAAACGTTACCGGAGGAGGAAGACGCTTTTGTGGGGCCGTCTTCCGGTCGGCTCGACGTACCGGTTCGCCGGCTCGGCAACCTGTTGGCCGCGACGGCGTTCCTGGACGGAAGGGAACGTACGTTCATCATCGACAACGGAGCGCCGAGACTGATGCTCAACAGCAGCCGCTATGGAACGGACCGCGATACGGCCGCATTGCGGATTTCGTCCTCGAAAGGAGTGAATTCCTCCATCGGGGGAATGGATATTGTGGAAGTCTCCGAATTCGATTTTCACGGAATCCGTGCGGAAAGGAGAAGGTTTCTCGCGTTCGACATGTCGCATCTGGAGCAGGAAACGGAGATTTTCGGCCTGCTCGGTTACGAAGTCTATAAGGATTGGGATCTGTTGTTCGATTACGAGGGCGGAACGCTGACGCTGCTCGACCCGACTGTTACGGATGCCTGTGTGGCGTCTCTGACAGGCGGACGTCCCGTGACGGAAGTGCCTATTGAAATGGAAGGACATATTGCCTGTGTGGAAGCGTGCATCGGCGAATGTATATTGCGTCTCGGCATCGACTGCGGAGCCGGTGCCGATTTGCTGGACGACCGGTTGTGGGAGTCGTTGCGGCCCGCCTTGGCCGGGCGTCGGGAGACGACGCTTACGGGGGCGGACGCTGAAGCGCGCCGGGTGCGTTCCGCCAAGGTGAAGCGGCTGAAAATCGGCGACAGAGAGTTCCGG
>ENA-OUNI01000827-OUNI01000827.1-human-gut-metagenome-genome-assembly--contig:-NODE-827-length-13699-cov-3.859785_pt1 | contig 13699 bp, 25 predicted proteins | sample MGYA00242499_ERZ504580 | MGnify/ENA primary metagenome ERZ504580 (study PRJEB26092, sample SAMD00036315) | human gut metagenome | host: Homo sapiens | study: EMG produced TPA metagenomics assembly of... | reverse complement strand
CGTTTGTAGAATCTACACTGGCCCAATTGTATAAGATAAAGGGCAAAGACTCCTTTATCGGCGGCCCGGCCTACTATATGCGTAAGGGACTGAAACAGCCGTGGATGGGGCACTGTTTGCCGTACTTATCACCATTACCTTCGGATTTGCATTCAACTCGGTACAGAGCAATACACTGTGTGCCGCTTTCGAAGGCGCTTTCGGGTTCGACCATGCCGTTGTGGGAGGCATCATCACCGCACTCACGCTGACAATCATCTTTGGAGGCGTACAGCGCATAGCCAAAGTCAGCAGCATCATCGTCCCCATCATGGCGTTGGGATACATTGCACTGGCACTTATCATCGTTCTGTTGAACATCAAAGAGCTGCCGGGAGTCCTGGCACTCATTGTCGGCCACGCCTTCGGATGGGAGCAGGCTTTGGGAGGGGGTGTCGGCATGGCGCTGATGCAGGGCATCAAACGCGGGCTGTTCAGCAACGAGGCCGGTATGGGGTCCGCCCCCAATGTGGCGGCAACCGCACACGTCAGCCACCCCGTGAAGCAAGGCTTGATTCAGACGCTGGGAGTATTTACCGATACGCTGATTATATGTACCTGCACCGCTTTCATCATTCTGTTCAGCGGTGCTCCACTGGATGGTTCCACAAACGGCGTACAGCTTACCCAGCATGCACTGACCAACGAGATAGGACCTTCGGGAGCCATCTTCGTTGCGGTAGCCTTGTTCTTCTTCGCATTCAGCAGCATTCTGGGAAATTATTATTACGGAGAAGCCAATGTGCGCTACCTTACCCACCGTAAATGGGTGCTCAACATCTACCGTATACTGGTGGGCGGCATGGTCATGTTCGGTGCTGTTGCCACCCTCGACCTGGCATGGAGCCTTGCCGACGTCACTATGGGACTCATGGCGCTCTGCAATCTTATCGCCATCAGCCTGCTCGGAAAATACGCTTTCAGGCTGCTTGAAGACTACCGCGCACAGAAAAGCGCCGGTATTAAAGACCCCGTTTTCACCAAGAACCGCCTGAAAGAGGTAGAAAAAGACATAGAGTGCTGGTGATAACCAACTTATTTCGTACTTTTGCAGCCGGAACCGCCGGATGACCTGCGGTCTTGTAATTTGTAATCAGTAATTCGTAATTTGATATGAGTTTATTTGCCAAACTATTCAACAAGAATACCGGAGAAGTATCTTCGAAGAATGTGGAAGACTTCGTGTCACTGACACGCGTCTACTTCCAGTCTGTAATAGCCGCCAACCTGGGCATCACCAATATCCGCTTTGTGCCGGATGTAGCCAACTTCAAGCGTCTGTTCAAAATCCCCACGCAGGGAGGCCGCCTGGGACAAGCGGAAAAGGCCGCTTCGCGCAAGATGCTGATGCAGGACTACGGCATCAGTGAAAACTTCTTCAAGGAAATTGATACTTCCGTCAAGAAGCACTGCCGTACGCAGAACGACGTACAAGGTTATCTCTTTATGTATCAAGGATTCTCCAATGACTTGATGATGCTGATGGGAAACCTGATGCAGTGGAAATTCCGCATGCCTTCCATCTTCAAGGGAGCACTGCGCAGCATGACCGAAAAAACCGTACACGACGTCTGTACAAAAACCGTATGGAAAAAGGACGATGTACACAAGACGGCAGCGGCAGTACGCCAGTACAAAGAGCGTCTGGGATATTCGGAACAATGGATGACCGAGTACGTTTACAACGTAGTGATGCTGGCCAAAAAGGAACCGAAACAGAAAGCCAACGAAGAGAAATAAAAGAAAAAGAATTCTAAAGAACTTTAGAAACAAGAAGGCGGGAAAGAAATTTCCCGCCTTTTTTTGTTATTTTTAGCAAATGAAATCATTTTCCCCTCACGGAACACAAGGACGCACCCCGCGTCAACCATCATAAATATTAACTTCAAAAAAACAACCGCTTATGAAACAAAAGAAAATGCTTGCACTCACTCTATCACAACTGGAACAACTTTATCGGCACGAACTCCCTGAATTGGTCAGCATCGCCGTTCAAAGCGACGATGCGGAAGCCTTCAAGGCCAACCTGACGGAGTACATTGCCGGACATCCGGAAGTGGACAACGAGGCCGGTAAGCAAATTCGACTCTTGATTGAATTTGACGGGCAGGAAGTACACGAGCTCTCCATCGGAGAACAGCTGCCCATATCAACTTTATCAATGCTGCATTCCTTCCTCACGGGACAATGGGAAGAGGAAACGGAAACGGACTTGTTCATCGACTTGTTCCAGCAGTTCAAACGCCTCCACCAGCCAGCCCCCACCCTGCCCTCCCGCACAGAAAATCAAAACCCTGACCGAACGCTGGCCCAGCGGACTGGATGAAGACGTGCAGCATATCCGTGCAAAGAACAAGGAACGCATCCTGCATGCACTGGTGCAGAAGATTGAGCACCGCAAGAACCCGGCTTCCCGCTTCCATTTCGAAGAGGGACTCAGCTACGAGGAGAAGTTCAACCTCGTCAGCGAATGGTGGAATGACTTCCGTTTCCATCTTGCCATGGCCGTCAAAAGCCCTACGGAGCTAAACCGTCTTCTCGGCAACTCCCTTTCTGCCGAAACCATGTACCTGCTCTCAAAAGCCCGCAAGAAGGGAATGCCTTTCTTCGCCACCCCCTATTATCTGTCACTGCTGAACTGCACCGGCGGCGGATACGACGACGAGGCCCTGCGCAGCTATATACTCTATTCACCCCAACTGGTGGAAACCTACGGACAGATACGTGCCTGGGAACGGGAGGATATCGTAGAACCAGGTAAACCCAACGCCGCCGGCTGGCTGCTGCCCGACGGGCATAACATCCACCGCCGTTATCCGGAAGTGGCCATCCTCATCCCCGACACCATGGGACGCGCCTGCGGAGGACTCTGCGCATCTTGTCAGCTATGTACGACTTTCAAAGCAAACGGCTCAATTTTGAGTTTGACACCCTGCGTCCCAAGGAGACATGGGAAAAGAAGCTGCGCCGGCTGATGGCCTATTTTGAGGAAGACACGCAACTGCGGGACATTCTCATCACCGGCGGTGACGCACTGATGAGCCAAAACAAGACGCTGGGCAACATATTAGACGCCGTCTACCGCATGGCAGTCCGCAAGCGGAAAGCCAATCAGGAACGGCCCGAGGGAGAAAAGTATGCAGAACTGCAACGTGTACGCCTCGGCTCACGCCTCCCCGCCTACCTGCCATGCGCATCAATGACGGGCTGGTGGAGATTCTAAGGGAATTCAAGGAAAAGGCGTCTACCATCGGCATCCGCCAGTTCATTATCCAGACACATTTCCAAACCCCGCTCGAAGTCACTCCGGAAGCTGCCGAAGGAATACGCAAACTGCTGGCGGCAGGCTGGCTCATTGACAACCAACTGGTATACAACGTAGCTGCATCCCGCCGGGGGCATACCACCCGCCTGCGCCAAGTGCTCAATCAGTTGGGAGTGGTTTGCTACTACACCTTCTCCGTGAAAGGTTTTGAAGAAAACAATGCCGTGTTTACCCCCAACAGCCGTTCCGTACAAGAGCAATGGGAAGAAAAGCGCTTCGGAAAGCTGACCAAGGAAGATGCCCATAATCTGTCCGTACTGCTTGGAACCGTCCATGACCCGGCAGCCTGCATCCGGCGTTTCCTGAAAACGCACCACCTGCCTTTCCTCGCCACCGACCGCAATGTGCTCAACCTGCCCGCCATCGGCAAGAGCATGACCTTCAACATGGTAGGCATCACTTCCGAAGGCAAGCGCATCCTGCGTTTCGACCATGACAGCACCCGGCGCACAGCCCTATAATAGACCGGCTGGGACAAATATATATCGTAGAGAACAAGTCCATAGCCTCCTACCTCCGCCAACTGCAGGCCATGGGAGAAGACGCCGAAGAATATGACACCATCTGGAACTATACGGAAGGCAAGACAGAATCCCGGTTCAGCCTCTACGAATATCCTGATTTCCCCTTCCAAATCACCGACAGAATGAGCAATCAGGACATTGCAGGATAGCATATCCAAGATATATTCCGTACTTTTGCAGGCAGAACAATGAAATTGGAAGTATGGAAATAGAACAACACCCTTTAGAACCCTTCCTTCCCGGCAACGCCGTCTGCTGATGCTGGGAAGCTTTCCTCCGCAGAAAAAGCGGTGTCCATGGAGTTTTACTACCCCAACTGGAACAATGACATGTGGAGGATTACCGGGTTCCTTTTCTTCAATGACAAGGATTATTTTGTAGACAAGACGAAGAAGGCTTTCTGCAAGAACGCCTCATCAGTTTCCTGCAGGAAAGGGTATTGCCTTGTTCGACACAGCCTCTGCCATACGGCGCCTGCAGGACAATGCCTCGGACAAGTTTCTGGAAGTAGTGCAGCCTACGGACATTCCTGCCCTACTGCACCGGATACCGCAATGCAAGGCTATCGTCACCACCGGCGAGAAGGCAACGGACACGCTGTGCACGCAGTTTTCCATCGACAAGCCCAAAGTAGGCGACTTCACGGAGTTTCTTTTCGAAAACCATCCGATGCGCCTCTACCGGATGCCTTCTTCCTCAAGAGCCTACCCGCTGGCACTGGAAAAAAAGCAGCAGCGTATCGCATTATGTATCAGGACTTACAGATGTTGTAAGCAACTTTCTTTATAAAATAAGTACGTCTGTTACTTGCATATTTGAAAGTTTGCATTACCTTTGCAGCCGCAAACACGGGAGTAGCTCAGTTGGTAGAGCACCGGTCTCCAAAACCGGGTGTCGGGAGTTCGAGCCTCTCCTCCCGTGCATGAACGAATAATGCTGTAAGCATTGCTTACAGCCATTATTCGTTTTATAAATGCCTACCGGATATCTATCAGCTTATGTGTCTGCAAACTAAGTCTCCACTTAGGATGCTTCATCACGCAATCCACCGTTTCGGCCGTATTGCTGCAAGAGCAAGGCTGAAGAAAGAAATGCCCGGCGGGCAACTGCTCATAAACAGTAATATCCTGCCCTTCATACACCACCTTCACTTCATTCATACGCGTAATTTCCAGCTTTACCCCCTGCTTGGAGAGCAGTCACCCAATCTATATTATCCGGCAGCAGACGGGTACCGTTTGTTTCAATGCAGACATACTTTCCCGCCTGGTGCAGACAATCCACAAATTCACGGTCAATCCAAAGGGAGGGTTCTCCACCGGTCAGTATCACGGTAGCGGCAGGGTATTTACTGACTTCTGTTACGATATCTTCATCGGACATCAGTATGCCGTCCTCATGCTGCGTATCACAGAAGGGGCACTTCAGGTTGCAACCGGAAAAACGGATAAAGACAGCCGGGGTACCCGTATGGTATCCTTCTCCCTGCAAACTGTAGAATATCTCATTAATCTTCCTCATAGACGGCAATGTTTGATTCCGACTCCTGCACCTCTACCTTGAAGCAAGTGGGTATCTGGTCGCATATCCAACGGGCTATGTTCTCGGCTGTGGGATTGAAGGACAGCACTTCATTAAGATTATGATGATCCAGCTGTTCCTTTACCACCTGCTTGATGTGACTGAAGTCTACCACCATTCCGTCCGCATTCAGCTCTTTGGAACGGCAATAGACAGTGATAATCCAGTTGTGACCGTGCAGATTCTCACACTTACTGCGATAAGAAAGTTTCAGGCTATGGGCAGCCGACACTTCCATGCGTTTGATGACTGTGTACATATTGTTAATACGCTAATTAATATAATAAGTTGCCGCATCTAATGTCACCTCGATGCGACGGCAAAATTACAAAAAACTTAAGATTTATCCATTTACTTCCCTATCTTATTCGTACACACAAAGAGAATTGGCAACCTTACGCTCTGCACTGCCACTCGGGGTATTGGCTATTCCCTTATCCGGCAACGCCCCACTCCACAGCGTAGAAGAACCGCCACCGTCCAGATTCAACGCATCCTCCCCGCCCAATATACGAATCATATGGGCAAGCTCGGTATATTGATACCTTCCGCTTTTCCCTTCCGACGTCCGTCAACAACAATAAGCAGGATTTTTCCTTCTCTTGTCAGCGCCACAGCACTGCGAGGATGCTTGGTATCTACAAAATTCCGATTAGTCCCGGACAAGTCGCACACTTGCCCGTCCTTCAGCATCAAAGGACCGGAAGCCAGCACAGTGCCTTTTTTCAAAGTACATGCCTTTTCATCCTGCTTGCTCCAGGGAATCAGTTCCAGCCTGCCTTTCTTTATGAGTACAGCTCCATTGGACACTGTTGCCAGAACCCCGGTAGAGGTAGTATCTATCACCACCCCGTCCTTACGCAGATAGCAGACGGAATTTCCGGCTTTCATATCAAAATAGGAGCCATTGATGGCCGCCACCGCACCTGCATGCCGGGCGGCTATACTGGTCTCCTCCTTGGGATTGTGGACGAGCACATCGAAACGGTAGCGCTTCGGGGATATTTCAAAAATAGACACTTCCTGAGGAACTCCATACAAAGAACTGAATACTGCCTTTTTATAAAGCATCCCTTTCTGCAGGGGCTCAGTCTGCCAATCGGCAGAAACGATGGCAAGAGAGTCGGCAGCAGTCTGCGCCATTGCTGCAAACATGCCGCAACAGAGAAACACTGCCAGGAATATTTTCTTTTTCATATAGATGGGATTGGTTTAAATTAATTCATAGCTGCAGATTTGAATCGGCATGTCGAGATTATGCAACACCTTTTCAAGCTGTATACCTTCACGGTTGTCGTACTCGTATCCGAAAGTAGCACGGATACCTTGCAGAATGAACTGCGTGGCACGGTCCAGGGCAATGGGCAAACTGTCGCCTTGCAACAGTGCCCCGGTGATGACACTGGTAAACGTATCCCCCGTTCCGGGATAATGGGCCGGCAGGTAAGGACACGTAACCTTCCAGTAGCGGTTACCGTTCCGGTTATAGGCATACACGGACGTCTTATGCTTATCATCGTACGGGCACACTGGTAATAATCACCACTTCGGGACCACAATCGGAAAGCTGGCGAAGGTATGACTTCAATTCCTCATCCGTATTCATCTCCTTATAAGGAATACCCAGCAGATAGAACAGCTCCGTCAGATTGGGGGTAACGACATCGGCCTTGGTGATGAGATGTTTCATTTCATCAATCATGGACTCGTGGAAGTTCGCATAAAGCCGTCCGTTATCGCCCAACACCGGGTCTACCACAACCAGACCGTCCGGTCGGCGGAAGTCATCAATAAAGTCAGAAACAATATGTATCTGCCGCGGAGAACCCAGATAGCCGGTATAAAAGGCATCAAACTGTACTTCCAGCTTCTTCCACTCGGAATAATCTTCGGCATTTCATCCGTCAAGTCCAGAAAAGAGAACTCCGGATACTGGGTATGGCTCGACAATACGGCTGTAGGCAACGGACACACCTGGAAACCCATAGACGAAAGGATGGGAATGACCACCGTCAGAGACACCCGTCCGACTCCCGACAAGTCGTGGACGGCAACAACCTTCTTTACTTTATTCGCATACATATTATCTATATTATTATTTTTCCTACATTTGCCGCATGAAAACCGTCTGCATCATTTTGGGAACAGTTTCTTTGGCACTCGGCATCATCGGCATCTTCCTGCCGTTGCTGCCCACCACGCCTTTCCTGCTGCTCACGGCAGCACTCTACTTCAGAGGCTCACCCAGACTGTACCAATGGTTGCTGAACCACAAATGCCTCGGTCCCTACATCCGCAGCTTCCGCGAGAACAAAGCCATCCCACTACGTGCCAAAATCATCTCCCTACTGCTGATGTGGGGAACAATGGTTTACTGCATCTTCTTCCTGATTCCACTAACAGAAATAAAGATAGTATTGTTCCTTGTCGCTGTGGGGGTGACTTGGCATATACTGTCATTCAAGACGTTGAGATAAATGAATGTGCTAATGTGGTTAATGTGCTAATGTGCCAATGACCTGCGGTGTGAGAGTCTAATATACACATAGCGCAGCCAATTAGCACATTGGCATATTAGCACATTAATCAAACTCCTCCCAATTTTTCGAAGAATTCTCCCAACCCCTTCCGAGCATCGGCAAGCTTGTCTTCCCAATGTTTCACGGAGTTCTGCCCGATAATATCCGTCACGTACTTCACCGAAATGAAAGGAACATTCTTGGCACGGCATACCAAAGCTGGGCATAGGCTTCCATATCCACAACATCACCGGACACATCCGAGAGTTCTGTCAAGAAAGTATCCCCCGTATTGCATACACCGCCTGCCGGCCAGTGTAAACAATATCCTTTTTGGGACAACAAATCCATTGAATCAATCTCATACTCCATACCAAGCTCCACCAGCTTCTGCATATCACGGTCCACAAAATGACGGCATACGAAAATATCTCCTACCTGGTGACGGATAGTCCCTGCCGTACCCACATTGACCACCAAGTCCGGTTGCGCATGGCTTATCGCTTCAGAAAGATAAAAAGCCGATTTCACCTTTCCCACACCGGTACGGAGATAGCCAACCTGCACCTCTTCCTCCCCTATCAGTCCGGGAAATTTCAATTCAGTAAATTCGCCTTGTACGGCATAAGTAACCAAGATTCTCATATCAATTCATTGTTTGTAGTTCCTACCTATTCAAAAAATTACTCCTTGAAGAAAAGACAAAGGTAGAAACCTTTTTTTGAAGATTCCTACCTTTGAGGCAATTAAATGCACAGTGGTTCCAGAAGAATGATAAATTATTCGTCCAGTTTCCTTTTATATTCGCCGATAAAATAACTGTCCGGATACTCCTTCTCTGCCATCAGCAAGCAATTTTTGGCCTCATCCGTCCTATCGTTCTGCATATAGTATTGAATCAAGAGAGCATAGGCGTATTCTCTTCCCCAGGTAGGCAGGCTGGAATCATCTGTATTCTTGTCAGGAGATGAAGTAGCTTTCTTCAAATAATATTCCACCTTCTTCCCGCCACCGAAACTAGCCGGAGTGTAATAATCGTTACTGCCCAATACATACCAACCTCTTACATTGGTAGAGTCCAGTTCCAAAGCCTTCCCAGCATTTTCCCGAATGCCAGCAGATATTCTTCCTGCCTCCATACCCGAAGCAAACTGAATGGAAAAACTCTGCACAAGCGCTAATAAGGCATAGGTTTCAGAAGTTTTGTTCCCTATATCATTCAAAATAGCGGAGGCTTCCTTTATCACTTTCCCACTATCTTCCTTCTTTCCAAGTTTCAAATAGAAAACACTTTTATAGTAGGTAATATAAGCCTTCCAATACGGAACCATACCATTCCCATCTTCAAGTTTGTTCAGCTTTGTAAACAGACTATCGAGCGGAGCTGCAGTATTTTGAACAAAGCAATTGTTCATAGCCAGTTCAATTTTTTTCTGAATGCCGTCCAGTACATCATCAGATTCAGTTCTTGACAATAAGGCTCCACAAGCCGCATTGACCATACATACGCCTACTACAAATGCAGACAAGAGGACAAATAAAACAATACTCCTTTTCATAATTTCTCATTGTTTTTAATCAGACACTGCCATTTTCCATCAATCCCATCAAATTCTCAGGAAAATCATAATTTTCCCACCAGATAAGATTTCAACGCCTCTATATATTCTTCAAAGGCATCCACTCCCTGCGGAGTAATCCTACAAAGTGTACAAGGCATTTTCCTTTAAAGTTTTTGTTATCTCCACATAACCCGCCTTGCTGAGCTTATCCAACTGCACACTGAGGTTTCCTGCCGTAGCTTTCGTTTGTTGGCGGATATAGACAAAATCCGCTTCCTCAACACTGATGAGCAACGACATCACCGCAAGCCGCAGTTCACTGTGGAGCAAAGGGTTCAGTTCTTTAAACATATCAAATTTTATTCTTCCATTTATTTTTCAACAATGCATAGAGAGATATTCCCAACAAAGGAAGCCCCAATAAAAGCATGTCCCAACGTATAGAATACCATATTTCCAACAGATTCCCATTGAACTTCTTTTATTGCAACCGGAAATAAAATGAATAGCAAAACAATCATCCATACCATAAATTTCCAGGAGAGCAGAAATCTGTCCAAAACATTATTTATTGTCTTCATCTTATACCTCACTTTCTGTTGTGAACTTCTTTCCGGGCTTTATAGTTCAAAATATGCCCCGGAACAATCATGGCAAAGACCACCACACCGGTAAACCAAACCAAAGACACGTATGACGTTCCGGAATTCAGTGCATCAAAGAAACTCTTCATACCCCACATAAGCCCCATAGCCGGAAAGATAAAAAATGTAGTATAACGAATGATGCAACCCGTAATGATACTTCCCATCGACATGACAATAGCCCCCATAGGAAGAATAACCTCATACCGTTCAAGATCCGTAGCCATCAATACAAATATCATACAAATCAGTCCAAACATCCTCCAAACCTGAACTAAAATCTTGTCAATGTAAGATTTTACCATCTTCTGACGCTTACGCATCAAAAGAAATGTCAGTAAATACGATAACGGGAATTCCCCAAAATCCCCACATCCAGAGAGGATTCTTTGTAAAGTACACACCCGCCAACACCGTCAATGTCACCAATACACTCACATATCCCCACACTAAAAACATGTTTCCGCTACCTGTGTCCAAATTCCGACGCGTATTCTGTATCATCTGAGTGATGAGTTCCAAACTCTCTTTCTCGTTCAGTTTCTTGTCTTCCATAATCAATAAATATTTATTTATCCTGCTTTGCCATTCCGTTTAAGTAATGTCCCGGTATCACCATCATAAAAACAAAAGCCGATGCAAAAACCAGTATTTGGTCGAAACCGTGTACATAGATACACCCCACAGAGGCCAAAGCTCCCACCACTCCGCACACTGTCACTACCTTCATCTTTATAATCAGTCCCGTCAGTGCCGTCCCCATTCCCATCATCAGTAATATGACAAAAAGGACAGACATATTCCAGAAGAAGATGGAAACCCAGGAAACAAAAAAGCCCCCTAATCCGAATACCGCCCATACATATCCTACAATACGGTCAATATAAGTCTTAATCATCTTCGGCTGTTTGTGCTCAATCCATAAAGTAGAAGGCAGGGAAATAGCCGGCAACAAAAACCACAGCCATTGCCAATGATAATTTCCCGTTTCCTTCAACAGAAACCAAACCAATAACGACACTATTATGGTCGTATATCCCCATATCAGAAAAGGAGCTCCGGAATTCCGAGTCATCCGGGACTTCGTATTCTGTATCATTTGAGCAATGAGTTCCAAACTCTCCTTCTCATTCAACACTCTGTCATTCATAACCAATAGATTTATTATTCAACATCAAATACATTCAATATCAAGAAAAGCATCAGTAGCCAATTGGCCGTAAGCATATACACAAACCAGGTTTCCATATTCCCTCCTTTCAGAATTAAACAAGAGTATACTGAAGAATCCATAAACACAGTAGAATGCCCACTAAAACCAGCAGTACTCTCACCGTCACCACATAACATCTGGCCAACAAGCTTTTACGCAAAAAGAAAGCCTCACCCAAAGCCAGTATCACCAACCAGGCATAACCATAAAAAGTAGTGATATGCCATACATCCTTTGACTCCATGCATACTGCAAAAAACAGAAAATCCGAAAGTAAAGATATTCCCACAGCAACCAATGATACAAACAACGCCTTCTTCATCAGATTCCCGGCATTACTCCCACAAGACAAGCAAGCATAAATGCTATCCCCCAGAAAAGAGGGTTTACAGTAAGCATCAGCAACATACCCAACCGGGGGCTATGACTCCAGGGAACCCACAACACGATATTGGAAAGCCAATACAAACACATCACCGTTAGTACAGTAAATATCCACCAAAGCTGATGCTGCCAACTATCCCGTACCACTCCAGCAACCGGCTTCTGCTTCCCCATATCAAATATCTTATCTTCCATAATCTTTAATCAGTTAAATTCTTATTCATTTCAGCACATATTCCCCGATTGACAATCTAAGATGTTGCAAATATAATTAGTTTATTTTATAAACCAAACTATTATATAAATTATTTTATTTATTTCTTTGCATCCTCCTTTACTGTAGGTTATTCCAATCATTCCCAAGCAGTAGTTCCGAAAACAGCAAAAAGTAATTCCTGCCTTACTAACTGTTAATCGTCCGATAACCGTTTTATTATCGTCCGACATATGTCTAATTATCGTCCGACAGTTGTTGGACGATAATTCAACAACTGTCGGACGATTAATAGTTAGCAACAGAAATACTAAGCGTTTGAAAAGAAAGGAAGAGAATCCTTGCAGAAAACCAATAGTCCCACACCTATCCACATATCCTATCTTTTGATAAACAGTCCGCCCCTTTTCAATCCCCCGAAACCAAGCTTTCATAGGCCATTTCGGTTATTTCGGCACTTCTACAACACATTTTCTCCGAAAAGTTTTTGTAATCTCCAAGTAAATCGTATTTTTGTGTACAATTTTGGTGTAGTGATGACAGACGAAGAAAAGAAGCTATTAAGTACCTTTGAAGCCAGACTGCGGCATTTAATCTATCTGCACGATGAATTAAAACGCGAAAATGCTGAGCTAAAGCAACTTCTTGAAGCCAAAGAGGAGGAATACGGAAGGTACAAGCTGAATACCGGGAACTGGAACTTAACTACACGAACCTAAAAACAGCTACGACAATCAGCCTTAACGGCAGTGACGTGAAAGAGACGAAACTGCGATTGTCCAAATTAGTGCGTGAAGTCGATAAATGCATCGCTTTGTTGAATGAATAAAAGAAAGAGGATGTATGAACGATAAGATAAAGATAAACCTGCAAATGGCAGGAGCAGCCTATCCCCTCACCATCAACCGCGAGGACGAGGAAATAGTAAGGGAAGCTGCCAAGCAGGTAAATATCCGGATTAATGCGTATCGGGAACATTATCAGAACATCTCTTCAGAGAGGATTATAGCCATGGTGGCTTATCAATTTGCTTTGGAGACCCTTCAGTTGAAAGACCGTAATGATACTGAGCCCTATACAGCCAAGATAAAAGAACTGACGGAAGTATTGGAAGCTTATTTCAAGGAAGAAAGGAGATGCTGAGCATGCGTATAGATGCATATAACCAGGTAGCACAGTTATACGGTATACAAAAGAATTTAAAGAGAAAGTTGTTTTGGAATATTTGAATGGAAATTATTCATATCGTGAATTGGCCATAAAGTATAACATTTCAGCACATACCATTATTATAAAATGGGTAAAAGATTATAATAGTCATATAGAATTGAAGGACTATATTCCTGGAGGTAAAGATATCTATATGACAAAATGCAGAAAAGTAACTCAAGAAGAGAAATTGGAGATTGTAAAATACTGTTTAGAACATGATCTTAATTATATCCAAACATGTAAGATTTATGATGTAACTTATCCTAACGTCTATAATTGGATAAAGAAATACAAAAAGTACGGTGAAGAAGGATTATCGGATAAAAGAGGACGTCATAAAAGTGATGAGGTAATACTTTTAAAACGTCGATTAAAAGCTAAAGAACATGAACTTGAAATGGCCTTATTAGAAAATAAGCTACTAAAAAAGTTAGACGAGATAGAAAGAAGGCGATATGCAGAACAAGTAAATATGAAATCGA
>ENA-OUNI01000826-OUNI01000826.1-human-gut-metagenome-genome-assembly--contig:-NODE-826-length-13702-cov-12.464825_pt1 | contig 13702 bp, 14 predicted proteins | sample MGYA00242499_ERZ504580 | MGnify/ENA primary metagenome ERZ504580 (study PRJEB26092, sample SAMD00036315) | human gut metagenome | host: Homo sapiens | study: EMG produced TPA metagenomics assembly of... | reverse complement strand
CGGCTTGCCGGGATCGGGCTTGCCGCCGTCGTCAGGCTTGCCGTCACCCGCGCCGGGCTTGCCACCATCACCCGGTCCGGGCTTGTCACCGTCATCCTTGGCCTTCAGCCCGTCGATGGCCGCATCGATGGCGGCGGCGAGCGCGTCAACCTGCGCCTGTTGCAGGGATTCGTCGGCGTCTCCGGCCTTCGCGGCCTTCACTGCGGCATCCATCTTCGCCCACGAGTCAGCCGTGTAGTCGGCCGCATTCAGCGCCTCTGCCCGCTTGATTGCCGCCTTCAGTCCGCTGCGGTCGATGAGACCGTTCGCGTATTCGACCTCGCCGAGCTTGAACTTCGCCTGCTTGATATAGCAGCGGTCGGTGGTGACGCCGCCGGGCCAGTTCTGCGAGAATTCCTTGTCCCAGTGACCGTACGTGTCCATGATGAACGTACCGTCGTCGAGCACCGCTACGCCCGCGTAGCCGGTGTCGCCCGACTTCGCGTTGTTCGCCCAGTCCTTGGCCAGCAGGATGCGGTATTCGCCGTCCTCCTGGTTAATGAGCTGGTCGTAGGTGCCGACCCAGGCCACCCAGTCGCCGGCATTCCAGTCGTTGCCGCCGTCGAACCGGTTGTTGCCGTTGAGATCGTAGTTGATCTCGCGGAACGTGACCAGCAGACGGCCGGAAATCGGATCGTAGGCAATCTTGTGCCGTTCGCCCGCCAGCGAGCCGGGCAGATCCATTGGCTTGCTCCACGTCTCGCCTTCATCATCAGAGTAGATCAGTGTCGCCGGGTTGTTGTGCGACTGGCTGCGCGCCAAACCGATGATCCGCTTGCCGTCGGGAGAACGGAACATGCCGATCTCGCACATCTGGTATGCGCTTTCGATGCTGCGCCATTGCGCAAGATACGGCTCCGATTCGCTCCACTGCTCGTCGCCGTTCTCGTCGAAAGTGAGGTACGTCCTGAAATTGACGTACGCGTAGTTGTGGTAGACGCCCATCCATTTCTGGATGTCGTTGCCGTCGGAGTCCTTGAGCTGCACGAGGCTTGCCATGGCGACGATGGCATCGTTGTTGGCGTTGTCGTACGTGCGGTTGGACTGCCAGTGCCGGTATTCGGTCCAGGTCTCACCGTTGTCGTCGGAATACGATGTGTTCCATCCGTACCTGTTGCCGGCGGAGTCGGTGCCCAGCCCGGGCAGGCGGTGATCATCATGATGCGTTCGGTGCCGTCGGCCAGGTTGAGCACGTACAGGGTCGGCGTCTCCTGCGAACCGGCCCACGACGCGGGGATGTCGGTCTTGCGCGTCCAGGTGGCGCCGTCGTCGTCGCTGATCTTCATGATCAACGGTCCCTTGCCGTGCCCTTGCGGGAACGAGGTGATCAGACGGCCGCTCTTCGTGCGGATCATGTCGGGCTGGCCGAAGTACTGGTTGGACGTGTCGAGTGACTTGTGCACGTCCGTGACCTTCGTCTGGTCGAGCTTGTACTGCGGCAGCGTGTTCTTGATGGTGAGTTCGCGGCTCACGTTGACGGTCACCATGTCGGTGAATCCACCTCCCCGGACGGTAATGACCGCCGTTCCGCGGGACACTCCGGTAACGGTGCCGGAGGCGTCGACCTTGGCGATGGTCGGGTCGCTCGACTCGAACGTGACTGTACCATCGCCGTCGCCGCCCTGCAGGTTGGCGACGATGGTGTACGTCCCGCCGATGTACATATCGGTCTCATGCTCGGCGAGGTTGAGACCGGGCAGCAGCATGCCGGCCGCGATCTCGGTGTCGGAGAGCACGCGCTTGTAGATCTTCACCTCGTCGATCAGGCCAGTGAAGCCGGGGCCGCCGATCACGTCGATCGGGGCGACGACATCGTGCATCTTCGTCCACGTGTTCGTCGCGCCGATCTTCGTGCCGTTGACGTACATGGTCAGTCCGGCTGCCTTGTCCTGAGTCCACGCGATGTAATACCACGTGCCCGGCTGGAAGTCGTACCGGAAGGTGAGCACGTCGCCGCTGGCGGTGCCGACACGGAAGCCGGATTCGCGGTCGGCGTCCATCTTGAGGTCGGCCGAGTACTTGCCGTCCGCACTCGTCATCACGGCCGAGCGGCCGGTGAGTTCGGCGTCGGAACGCACCCAGTAGCCGATCGTCCACGGATCCGTCTTCGCGATGTCGTTGCCGCCGGCCAGGGTCACGCCTTTGCCGTCCGTGACCTTGAGCGCCTTGCCGGACTTGCCGTCAACGTATTGCGCCGTGGCGTCGGCGGTGCCGTTGCGGGTGCCCCAGGAGTCGTTGGCGTTCGAGTCGTCGAACGAGTAGTAGTGCAGCCCCTGCGCCACGACCTGTGGCGTCACGGTGAGGGTGATGCTCGCCGATTTCGTCGGGTCGGCCTTGGACGTGGCGGTGATCGTGGTGGAGCCCACGCCGGCGGCGGTCACCACGCCCTTGGCGGATACCGTGGCGACGCCGGTCTTGGACGAGCGCCATGTCACGGACGCGTTCAGTAGGTTCGCCGGCTTGAGTGTCGCGGTCAGCTGCTTCGCCGTGCCCAGCATGATCTCCTGGTCGCCGCCGTCGATGGCAACGGATTCCACCGTGCTCGTGCCTTGCGCCTTGAGGGATATGTACTTGTCGGTGAGCGTGTCGAGGTCGCCCTTGAATCCGCTCATCTCATTGGCAAGCTGCGTGACCTGCGCGGCGGTCAGATACGAGTGCGAGGTCGTCACCGTCGTTCTGATCTTCGCGTACATCGCGTCGGCATCGGCCTGCAACGAGGGGATCTCGGTGACCATGAGCCTGATCTTGTTCACGTCGCGCACGCCCTCGGCGATGCGCTCCAGGCGCACGGACGACTTGGACACCTTGTCTCCGCTCTTCTCGCTCGGATAAATCAGGAACGGGTCGCCGGGCTCGAAGGCGTTGTGCGTGGCATCATTGAGCGGGTCGGCCACCCATGCGTCGTACGCCCAGCGCAGGAAGCCGCTGGTCTGCTCGCCCGCGTTGACCACCGACCAGTAGCTTTCGACCGGGGCGGACAGCGAGAAGTTGCCGGGCTCATGCTCGGTGCAGGAGTACAGCGTGGTGCGAAGGCCCTTTGCCTCACGCGCCTCGATCAGCCGGGTGAAGTCGGTGGGATGGGCCGCCGCCGCGGTGTCGCCGACGTTCAGGTCGGTGACGCGCAGCGCCAGGTCGAACTTGTTGACGAAGCCGTCCATCGCGCCGGCGGTCTTCAACGGCACGTCGTGGATATTCCGTATCGAGTCGATCAGGTCGAACGCGTCGGCGCTGAAGCCGCGCTCGTCGATGCCGATGTACGACTCGTCGAACCAGCCCTTGTCCATCAGATGCTCGATGAGCTTGCGCAGGAAGTCGGTCCACACGCTCCTCCAGCGCTCGGATCCGACCGTGTATCTCTCGGACTTCATCGTCCCGTTCTCCCAGTACGTGAAGTTGCCGTGCCAGGGCGCGATGCTGTATATCACGATCTTGTCGCCGATGCCGAGTCCCTTGTTGAACGTCACCCACTTGTCGAAGTCGGTGAAGTCGTAGGTGAACCCGCCCCCGCTCTTGGTCCACTTCACCATCGACGGGTAGTGGATGGCGTTGGCGCTGTAGGTCTGGCCGGACCATGCGTCCTCGTTGATGGTGGTTGTGATGGCGTGGCCGCCGATGGACTTGTACAGTTCCATGCTTGATCTGAGGATCTGCAGGTGCTCGTCCGAGAACGGGGTGACGCCGTAGTATTCCGCGGAGGAATACGGGTACTGCCACAGTTCCACGTCGAAGTTCTTCTCATACTCTGCCGGATCAGGCAGCGTAGCGGCCTTCACCTCGATGGTGTAGGTGAATGTGAGCGGCGTTTCCATCCCGTCTGCGGTGGCGGTCAGCGTGGTGGTGTAGGTGCCGGCCTTGGCGTCCTTCGGTATGGCGAACGATACCCAGATGTTCTGCACCTGATTGGCCTTCACCGTGATCGGGCCGCTTTGGTAGAGGATGTCGTTGCTTTCGGAGCGGTTGGTCTCGGTGACGGCGGGCACCTCGCGGTTCGGGTCTCCGTAGCCGAGATAGCTGCCGTTGTATGCCCTGGTGGACTTGATGAACGTGGCCGTGACGTTGCTTTTGGCGATGACGTCGCCGCCCTGCGACGTCAGGTCGCTTGCGGTGACCGTCAGGTTCGAGACGGTGGTGCCGACCGCGGCGAGCGAGATCTCGCTGTTGACCTTGTCGTTCTTCCATGCTTTCAGCGCCCGGTTGTTCGTCGCGAGGGCCTTCACCTCGTCGAACCGCTTCTGCGTGTATTGCGTATCAGGGTCCACGATGCCGCCGGTCAGGTTCGGTGCCATCCTGGCGACGGTGACGTCGACGATCTTGCTGATGCCGGCCGCAGTCGAGGCCACGGTGATGGCGGTGGCTCCCGGCGCGACCGCGGTGACCGTGCCATCTGCGCCGACTGTGGCGACACTCGTGTCGCCGCTCGTGTAGGTCATGTCATCGATGGTCGCGTAATCGGGCGCCACCGTATACGAGATCCGCTTGCTGTCGCCAACGCCCAGCGTCATCGAGGTCGTGTCGAGTGTGACGCCGGTGACCACGTACGGCTGATGGGTCACGACGACCTTGGCGCAGTCGATCAGCGCGTTCGTGGAATTCGTGTCCCGCTCGCCTGTGGCCACCGCCTTGAACACGTGCTCACCTTCGTCAAGCCCGGTGAACGACGCGATTTTCGTCTCGTTGATGTTGGAGGCGTTGTACAGGCTGTACGTGCCTTTTTCCGCTCCGTCAATATAGTATTTCACCTTGCCCATGGGCCTGTTCTTGCCTGCATAGACGTCGATTGCGCTGCCGAAGAATCGGACCGTATACCAGATGTCCTCCGCCGGGAGGCTGTCGGATGGCGCCTTGGACCACGTATGCACGTCGTTGCCCGGATCCCAGGCGTTGTCGGCGAACGTGAAGTAGTTGCCGTCGCCGGTGATCTTGGTGTGCGAGATGGTGGTGGTCTGCACGGGCTCGACGGCCTGCGCCCGCATCCCCGCGAAATGGGGGCCCATGACCGTCGCCAGCATCATGGATACCGTGGCGATCACGGCGGCGGCAGGTCTCCATGGAGAGCCACGACCGCGCAACCACATAGATATTCTTCGGTTCATTTATGGACATCCTTTCTTTCACCTTTGAAAATCGGCCACCCTATTGTGTCCCAGCCTTTATCTTTGCCAGCTGTTTCTGATTGTCCAGTATGCCAATCGCGACCTTGCGCTCAGCATCCACTCAGTCTATGTGTTATGAAAGACAACGGCCTCGATCTTATCAGGACACAAGCTTGGCGAGATCGTTGCCGTATTCGCCGAGCCTCGGCAGGTCGACCTTGCGCCCGTTGAACGGCTTCTGCTGCCATGAGCTGTAGGAGCCTGTCACCGTGGCATCCTTAGGCTGTCGAGCAGCTGGCCGCTGATGTAGATCTCGCAGGCCACGATCTGATCGTCGTCTGCGGACGGATCGCCGCCCACCGTCAACACCATCGTCGCGACGGGTGGTATAGGGCAGTCCGTTCTGTCCCTTACATCCATCGCATTGCCGAGAGAGCAAACACACAAGACGGCACGATACGAATCCGGCCCCCGCTGGAAAACCAACGGGGGGCCGGATTAAGGCAGCAGATGCCATTACAGCACTGCCAGCAGGATGAAGTTGAGGATGAAGAGCAGCGAGACAATCCAGATGATCGGGTGAACGCTCTTGGCTTCCTTCTTGCAGGTCTTGACGATGCAGTAGGTGATGAAGCCGGCGGCGATGCCGTAGCTGATCGAGTACGCGAGCGCCATGAACACGGCGGCGAAGAACGCCGGAATCGCCTCGGAGATGTCGCTCCACTCGATCTCCTTGAGGCTGGAGGCCATCATGCAGCCGACGATGACCAGCACGCCGGCCGTCGCTGCGGACGGCACCGCGGAGATCACCGGGGACAGGAAGATCGACAGCGCAAAGCAGATGGACACGACCACGGAGGTCAGGCCGGTGCGGCCGCCCGCCGCGATGCCCGCGGAAGACTCGACGTAGGTGGTGGTGTTCGAGGTGCCGCAGATCGCGCCGATGGAGGTGGCGATCGAGTCGGCGAACAGGGCGCGATCCAGCTTGGAGGAGAAGCCCTTGCCGTCCTCCATGTGCTTCATGTCGTCATCGGAGAAGATGCCGGTGCGGCGGCCGGTGCCGATGAACGTGCCGAGCGTGTCGAACGTGTCGGACATCGAGAACGCGAAGATCGTGACCAGCACGAGCGGCAGTTTGGATACGTCGGAGAACAGCGCCGGGAAGCCATCGGCGCTGAAGATCACGCCGAAGGTCTGCGGCAGCTGGGCGAACGTGTCGGAGATGGACACGGAGTTGGACATGCTGGTCAGGCCCATCGGGATGCCGATGATCGCGGTGATGACGATGGTCAGCAGCATGCCGCCCTTGAGCTTGAGCACGGTGAACACGATGGCGAACAGCAGGCCGATCAGGAACAGCCACAGGGTCGGGGTGTTCAGCGTGGCCAGACCAGGCGTGGCGCCGGTGGCCAGGCCCTTGCCGGCGGCCTTGGTGTCCTTCGGGGTGAAGGTGACGAGGTTGACGTTGAGCATGCCGACGTAGGCGACGAAGATGCCGATGCCGCCGCCGATGGCGTTCTGCAGCATGGGCGGGATCGCCTCGATGATCATCTTGCGGATCTTGGTGACGGTGATGATGATGTTGATGAGGCCGCACAGGAACACCATGCACAGCGTCTCCTGCCACGTGAACTTCAGACCGAAGCACACCGTGTAGGTGAAGAACGCGTTGAGGCCCATGCCGGCCGCCTGCGCGTACGGCACATTGGCGAACAGGCCCATGACGAGCGTGCCGATGATGGCCGCGATGATCGTTGCCAGGAACACGCCGCCCCACGGCATGCCGGTCTGGTGCAGGATCTGCGGATTGACGACGATGATGTAGCTCATCGCGAAGAACGTGGTGAGGCCAGCCACGATCTCCGTGGACACGGTCGTGCCGTTCTCCTTCAAATGGAAGAACTTCTCCATACTTTCTCTGCTTCCTTGAATGTGCGAGGCCATCCGGCCTCGGCGAGACAAACTGCTATTCGCCCGGTTTCCCGAACACGCCCACCATACATCTTCATAAGTCATGGATGTTATGGTGTCGGACGGCCTGTGGATATATGTGGATAACCCGTTCTCCATCCACATATCCACAGAAATCCCGCCGTCGGTGGCGCGCGGGCCCCCGACCCGCTAGCGTTGCGCCCATGAACGATTACGAACCGATACCGGGCGAGCCGACAGCCACCATGTTCCAGTCATTGGAACAGATTAGGCGGCAGACTCTGCAACGCTGCACCGCCACGGTAGGGCAGTCCGACCGCCAGCTGCTCTTCGGCATGACCACCGCTCTGGAACTGCAAGGCGTGCCGGTGCCCTCCCACTGCAATCTCGACACGGCCGCGCTGCATGTCACGGTGCGGACGCGCTCCGGCAGGCCTCATATTCGACCGTTGAAATCCGTCCCGGTCATTGTCCACATCTGGAGCCATTGCACTCCGCAATCACTCATCCACATATCGAATGGCGTGCACGCATTGCACGTGTTTCATGTGTGGGTGCAGCTGTCCTCATATCTTTCGACAGAGAATCTGGTTGTGCTCGGAGATTCCATTCTCGCGATGCTGGTGCGCAATGGCGCGCCGGACGCGGACAAATTGTATCTGGAGTTGCAGCGTTTCATAAAAGAGATGCCGCCGTTCCGAGGAAAAAGCATTTGCAGGCAAGCCATGACACTGGTACGCCCCAATGTATGGTCTCCCGCCGAAAGCTCGCTACGGCTGGGCGTTCAACGCCACGGAATACCGGATGGACGATGCAATGTCGTGGTTCCTGGAATCACCTTTCGCTCAGGAGCAGCCATTTCGCTGGACATCGCATGGGTCGAGTTCAAGGTCGGAGTGGAATATGACGGCGATCATCATCGAACGGATAAGGTCCAGTGGCGCCGAGACAACGAAAAAAGGGAACGGTTGCGGGCCCCCGGCTGGATATTAATCATCGTGACCGCTCAAAATCTGATTGACGAGATGTCGATTGCGGAACTGGCCCTGCGTATAGCAAGACGACTCGCCGAGCGCGGAGCGACGATAGAATTCGAGGTCATCGCAATCAGCCTAGAGGAACTGGCGAGGAAGCACGGGTATCGGTATGACCGAAGACGATAGCGTCGAATCATGCTATGACCGGGAACAACGCGAACGTTCTCGGGTGGAGCGGAGCGTGACAATCAAGAATGTCGTTGTACAACATCTGCAAAATCGCACAACACGGCAGTTGTCCAGCATCGCCGTCGCTTCTTCTATTCCGGAGCTCCCCCTCACAAACGCGAAGACCCCGCGCGGAGGCGGGGTCTTGTGGCGATGGACGCGCGGGCGGATGCAACGCATGCGATCCGCCAGCGCGCCGCCGATCAGCCGAAACGACCGGAGATGTAGCGCTCGGCTTCGGCGTTCTGGGGGTTGTTGAACATCGTGGTGGTGTCCGCGAAGTACTCCAGGTGGCCGGGCTCGCCGACGGCCTCAGGTTGAAGAAGGCGGTGTAATCGGCGATACGGGCGGCCTGCTGCATGTTGTGGGTCACGATCACGATCGTGTAGTCGCCCTTGAGCTCGTTGATCAGGTCCTCGACGGCCAACGTCGAGATCGGGTCGAGCGCGGAGCACGGCTCGTCCATCAGCAGCACCTGCGGGTGCACGGCCACGGCGCGGGCGATGCACAGACGCTGCTGCTGACCGCCGGACAGGCCGATGCCCGGGTTGTCGAGACGGTCCTTGACCTCTTCCCACAGGTTGGCGCCCTTGAGCGCCCACTCGACCAGGTCGTCGGCGTCGGACTTGGAGATGCGGCGGTTGTTCAGGCGCACGCCGGCGAGCACGTTCTCACGAATCGTCATCGTGGGGAACGGGTTCGGGCGCTGGAACACCATGCCGACATCGCGGCGCACGGCGACGGGGTCCACGTCCTTGGCATACAGTTCTTGCCTTCGAGCTCGACCTCACCCTTGACGTGGGCGCCGGGGATGATCTCGTGCATGCGGTCGAGGGTGCGCAGCACCGTGGACTTGCCGCAGCCGGACGGCCCGATGAACGCGGTGACCTTGTTGGGTTCGATGTTGATGTTGACATCCTCCACGGCCAGGAAGTCGCCGTAGTAGATGTTCAGATGTTTGACGTCAATGCGTTGTCCCATATGAATTCCTTTATTGATGTATATACAGTGTACGGCGGCTTACCGTTCGGACTTCACGGCGAAGACGCGAGCCACGACACGGCCGATGAGGTTGAGGATCAGCACGATGATGATCAGCACCAGGGCGGCGGCCCAGGAGCGTTCCATCGGGATCGTGGTGACGCAGGAGGAGCCGGCGTTGGGCGGGCAGTTGGCACGCAGCTTGCTGTATTCCTGGTAGACGAACACGGGAAGCGTGGTCATCTCGCCGCTGAACAGGTTCACGTTGGTGAACGTCGCGTAGCCTGCGGTCATCAGCAGCGGCGCGGTCTCGCCGATCACTCGCGCGATGGCCAGGATGACGCCGGAGACGATGCCGGGCAGGGCGGTGCGCAGCACGATCTTGCAGATGGTGCGCTGCTTGGAAACGCCCAGCGCGTACGAGGCCTCACGCAGGTCGCCGGGCACGACCTTCAGCATCTCCTCACTGGTCTTGACGACGGTCGGGATCATCAGCAGCGCAAGCGCGACGGAGCCTTCGAAGCCGCTGATGGTGCCGGGGCCGCCGATGAGCGAGAACATCGAGTAGGCGAACAGACCGGCGACGATGGACGGGATGCCGCTCATCACGTCGACCAGCAGGCCGATGGACTTGGCGAGCTTGTTGCCGCGGGCCGCGTACTCGATCAGGTAGACCGCGCACATCAGGCCGACCGGCACGGAGATGACCATGGCGCCCAAGGTGATCTCCAACGTGCCGATGATGGCGTGCAGCACGCCGCCGTATCCGCCGGAGGCGTCTGGCTGCCGCCGACGACGCCGGACATGTTGTACGAAAGGAAGTTGAGGTTCAGTCGCTTGATGCCGTTGGCGACGGTCGTCCACAGCACGGAGATCAGCGGGATGCACGCGATGATGAAGGCGAGGCAGATCAGGCTCTTCATGAAGACGTCCTTGCGCTTGCGGGACGCGGCGAAGGAACGGCTGGTCTTGAACCGGTCGAAGTCGATGTCGGGCAGTTGCTTGTCGTTGCGTGCGGCGGGCGTCTTCTTCACGGCGTTCGCGTCGACGCTGATGGTGCTCTTTACAGTTGCTTCACTCATCATGCGCTCGCTTTCTCGGTGATCTTACGGGCGACGAAGTTCACGAGGAACGTGATAACGAACAGCACGAGGCCGGTGCCGATCAGCACGGGCACGCCGATGTTCGGGTCGGCTTCCGGGTATTGCGCCGCGATGTTCGCCGCGATGGTCTGGTTCTGGGATGCCCGCAGCAGCTTGATCGAGTACGTCAGGCCGGGGGAAAGAATCATGAGGACGGCCATGGTCTCGCCGAGTGCGCGGCCCAGGCCGAGCATGGATGCGGAGACGATGCCGGACTTGCCGAACGGCAGCACGGCCAGCTTGATCATCTCCCACTTGGTGCGCCCAGGCCGATGGCCGCCTCCTCCTGCAGACGCGGGGTCTGCATGAAGATGTCGCGCGACACCGAGGTGATGATCGGCAGGATCATGACGGCCAGCACGACGGCGACCGTGGCGACGGTTCGCGAGGGGCTGTCGGCGACCGACGGGTCATTGAGCGATCCATCGAAGATGTAGGTCCACCTCAGGTACTTCGCGAACCAGTTCCACACCGGCTGGATGGCCGGCACCAGAATCAGGCCGCCCCACAGGCCGTAGATGACGGACGGGATGGCGGCGAGCAGGTCGACCACGTAGCTCAGCGCGGTCGCCAGCTTCTTGGGTGCGTAATGCGAGATGAACAGGGCGATGCCGATCGAGATGAAAAACGCGATGATCAGCGACAGCGCGGAGACAAGCACCGTGCCGAACACCAGCGGGCCCACGTACTGCCAGAAGTTGTGCGCGCGGTTGCCGGTGAATGATTCGATGGTGGCGGTGTTCGCGGCCTGATCGCCTCCGATCAGCGGCCACGCCTGAAACAGCAGGAACAGGAACACCGCCGCAAGCGCGACGAGAATGAGAATGCCGGCAGCATAGGCGATCGTCTTGAACACGACATCGCCGGTCTTGCCTGTACTGGCCGGACTGTCTGCCGCTTTGTCTTGCGAACTCACAGGTTCTCCTTCGTATGCATTTTCAATGGTGGCTTCACGGCCGTGTACAACCGACAGAAGCCGCAGACACCTTTCATTGTGTCAGGTGTTCTGCGGCATCCGCCATACGGCGTGTCAGCTCACGCTGATCACTTGGTCTTGATGGCCTCGATGGACTTGGTGACCTTCTCGACGATGTTGCTCGGCAGCGGGGCGGAGCCGGCAGCGGAGGAGGCGGTCTTCTGGCCTTCGTCGCTGGTCACGTAGGTGAGCCAGCTCTTGACGAACTTGGCGGTGTTGGCGTCCTTGTAGGCGGGGCAGGCGATGTCGTAGGAGACCAGCACGATCGGGTAGGCGCCCTTGGCTTTGGTGGCGTGGTTGATCTTCACGACCACGCGGTTGTCGCCCTTGGCGGATGTGTCGATCTCGGAATCCTCGATGACCTTGGAACCGGCGTCAGCGGAGATCTCGTTGTAGTTCTCGCCGACCTTGATGGCCGCGGTGCCCAGGTCGCCGACCTGGGAGAAGTCGGCGTAGCCGATGGTGCCGTCGGCCTGCTTGACGGCGGTGACGACGCCGAGGTGCCCTTGGCGCTCTGCTGGCCGGGGATGTCAGGCCAGTTCTCGGAGAGCTCATGGGTCCAGGAGTCGGGGGCCTGGTCCTTGAAGTAGCTCACGAAGTTCTGCGTGGTGCCGGACTTGTCGGAGCGGTGCACGACGGTGATCTGGGTGTCGGGCAAGGTCAGGTCCTTGTTCTGGTTGGCGATGGCCGGATCGTTCCACTTGACGATCTTGCGTCGAAGATCTTGGCGGCGGTGTCGGCATCGAGGTTGATGTGCTTGCCGGCGTCGGAAACGCCCTTCAAGTTGAAGATGATGGCGATCGGGGAGATGTAGACCGGCACGTCGAACGCGGTGGTGCCGTTGGCGCACGCCTTGTCGGAGGACTGGGTGACCTCGTCATCGGAGAGGGCCTTGTCGGAGCCGGCCCACGCGGTGGCGCCGCTCAGGAAGGTGGTGACGCCCGCGCCGGAACCGGTCGGGTTGTAGGTGACGTTCGCGCCGGAGTTCGCCGCCATGTAGGCGGAGATCCAGGCTTCCTCGGCCGCCTGCTGGGAGGTGGCACCAGCGCCGGAGAAGCTGCCGGTAATCTTCTCGGTCGAGGTGGAACCGGAGTTGTTGCCGGCGGACGAAGTGTTGTCGCCACAGGCGGCGAGCGACGCCAGCATCACGATGCCGGAAACCGCCGCGATGGAACGAACGAAGAGATTCTTACGCATTGTTTCTTTCCTCTTATCAACTGTCATAGCGGCTCGTGTCATACGATTCAGAGCCGATTCCTTTTCATGACAGTTACTAGCCTATGGGCTGTTCGAGGGGTCGGAAGACAAAATCGGTAAACAGAAGATGAATAGTTGCCGACCTTGCCACGTAGTTGGAATGCGCGGTTTGCGGGATATGGTTCGCCCGCCTGCACCGGGTGGTTCAGGCGGGCCGAGGGCGCTTTATACCGGGTGCGGGCCGGTCACTGCTGCGGGCTGTCGATCTTGTAGCCGAGGCCGCGCACGGTGGTCAGGTACTGGGGATGGGCCGGATCCTCCTCGATCTTGGAGCGCACGCGCTTGACGTGCACGTCGAGGGTCTTCGTGTCGCCGACGTAATCGGAGCCCCAGATGCGGTCGATGAGCTGGTGTCGGGTCATCACGCGCCCCTTGTTCTGCATGAGGTATTCGAGCAGTTCGAATTCCTTGAGCGGGAAGAACACGCTTTCGCCGCGCACGGTGACCTGATGCTGGCCAACCTGCATGGAGATGTCGCCGCACACCAGCGGGATGTCGTCGTCGACCACACCGCTGGCCTCGACCGCGCCCTGATTGCGCCGCAGGACCGCGCGGATGCGCGCGAGCAGCTCGCGGAACGAGTAGGGCTTGGTCACGTAATCGTCCGCGCCGATCTCCAGACCGACGACTTTGTCGATCTCGGCGCTTTTGGCGGTGAGCATGATGATCGGCACGCGGCTCTGCTCGCGGATGCGCCGGCACAGGGCCGTGCCGTCGATGCCCGGCAGCATCAGGTCGAGCAGCACCAGGTCGATGCCGCCCTTGGTGAACAGCTCCAGGCCCTCCTCACCGCTGGCTGCGGCGGAGACGTCGTAGCCTCGCGCGTCAGCTGGTACACCAAGGGCTCACGATATGATTCCTCGTCTTCCACGATGAGAATGCGTGTCATGTTTACCTTTCACACATACTGTGTTCAATGTCCGTACCGTCACCATCGTAGCGTGTTCCGGCACCGCCCGCATTCGGCTCCGAAGACTACGTTGCTTTTCCGCGGGTTTCACGATGGGTGGCCGACGCGCCGGGGAGACCGTGGCGGCGGGTCTACTCCTGCGTCGCGGCGTCGCCGCCTCCCGCGCG
>ENA-OUNI01000825-OUNI01000825.1-human-gut-metagenome-genome-assembly--contig:-NODE-825-length-13704-cov-2.196288_pt1 | contig 13704 bp, 18 predicted proteins | sample MGYA00242499_ERZ504580 | MGnify/ENA primary metagenome ERZ504580 (study PRJEB26092, sample SAMD00036315) | human gut metagenome | host: Homo sapiens | study: EMG produced TPA metagenomics assembly of... | reverse complement strand
CGTCTCGCTGCCCGAAGGGACGCAGCGCATCACGACCGCGACATCGAGCGGAACATCGGCATCTCGCGCGAATACAACAATTTCGAGCTGTGCAAGGCCGTACTCGGCCGCGACATGGCGCGCGCGCTGCGCATCGCCGACCACTTCGGCCGCAACCCCAAGGAGAATCCGCTGCTGGTGACCGTTCTGGCGCTGTTCGGGCAGTTCCGGCAACTGTTCGTACTCAACTACCTCTACTGGCTCGCGGCGGCGGCGGGGGACGGGCGCGCCGTCGGACGCCGACTGATGCGGGCGTTGAAGGTGGGCAACGTCTTTGCGATCAACGAACTGCGGCAGGCCATGCCCCGCTGGCCCAACAACAAGGTCTTCGGAGTGCTGGGGCTGCTGCGCGAATACGACGGCAAGAGCAAAGGACTCGACGCAGGCGGCGCGTCGGACGGCGAGCTGCTGCGCGAACTGCTGCTCAAAATCTTCATGACATGACCCCGCCGCAGCACATCTACCTCAACGGTGTCCTGCTCGACGGAAGACAGGAAACGCTCTCCGCACAGAGACTCTTACAAGACAACTACGTCCATGCCGCGGTAAACACTTCCGCCCACAGTCCGCTCTATCTGGAGAAGCACCTCGCATACGCCGCCGAATCCTACCGTAAACTCTACGGCACCGTGCCGCAGTTCGATACAATGCAACTGCGCGAAGGAATAGCGGCCCTGCTGGATGCCGACCGCATGCCCCGGCTGGGCAACATCGTCCGCATCTACCTGCTGCCTTCGCAGCGGAGCGGCGATGCCATGCCCGACCTGCTGGCAATGGCCGACCACTCCACCATATACCGCGGTTACGAGCTCATCAGCATCCGCCCAAAGCGATACTAACCAACTACGAGATTCCCTTCTGCGGCCATCGTACCGCCGTATCGCTTACGACCTCACGCTACATGCAGGCGTTCGCGGAGCGTACCGGCTGCCATGTAACCCTGCACTGCAACCGGGCCGAACGCCTCATATCGTGCGGCGAATACCCGGTTTTCCTTGCCCGCGACGGCGCCCTCTTCACCCCGCCGGCAGAGACGTTTCCCGCCTGCACCGAACGCGACCTGATGTTCCGGGCCTGCTCCCTGGCGGGCATCCCCATCACGGAACGCAACATCGCCGCCTCGGAAATCCCCGGCGCCGACGAACTGATGGTCTTCAACCATACGGGGCTCCAAAGCCTCCTCTCGCTGGGAAATTACTACTTCTACAACCTGCTCGCCCTGCGCATCGAAAAGGTGCTCCGTACCGTTACGGAAGAGGGGCTGCAAGCCTGACGCCCGCTCCCGCCCCGACGCGCAGTTCTGGTCCCCGTCCGGATACCGGAATATCGCACGCCGAAAAGAACAGCGCCCGGAAAAGACGGACCGGGGAACGTACTGTCTCCGGTGCGGAACAAGAGACGCCGCCTCGACAGGCTTCTGCCGGAAACCGCATATATCCGGACGGGCACTCCGTCCGCACCAGAAACAGGGCCCGATACGTATCCGTACCGGGCCCGATATCTCCGTCCGCATTGCCTATCGGTAATAGCTGCCCCTGTAAACAGCGGTATTGCCGGCACCGTCCGTAACCCGGAGCTCCACCTCGTGCCGCCTGCCCGTACCGCACACCTCGTCATCGAAATAGTGGTAAAGCATCCCGTGCACCGTATCGTGTTCGAGCATCACCCACTCTCCGTCCACCGTCGCGGAATAGGAGGCGACGCCGGAAAAATCGTCGCTTATACGGAAACCGATGCGCCGCTCGCCGGACATATCGGTTCCCGACCTGAACGATGGCGTGACGGTCGGGTTTACCGTATCGGCCGCGGCACACCATATCCCGAAGAGGGAAGCACGCCCCGTCACGGCACCGTCGGCATATTTCGCCGGTGCGGCGGCAAGCCGCCCCTTATCGGTAAGACGTGCAATGACCACCCGTTCGCGCAGCTCTTCCGGCACGTCGGCCCGGAAAGAGAGTGTCACGGGAGCCTGCAAGGGTACCGACGCATCATGGACGGCATAGAAATCCGACAGGATATGCGTCCCTTTTCCCACCGTCACGGCAGGCCGGCCGGAGAGTTTCTCCTGCTCGTAGAACAGCGATTCGTAAAGTGCGCCGGCAGGAATGGTGACCTTGAGCCCGTCCGTCGTCCGGGAGTAGTGACGCCGGAAATCCACCGCTTCGGCATCGGTCGGGATACTGACCGTCGCAGCGGCGGCCGAGGGGTCATACGTCACGGGGAAAGTCAGTACGGCCGTATTGCCGCTGTCGTCCTCCACTTCGATACGGACCTCGTCGATGCCCGATGCGGGGTCTATCAGGCCGCGCCCCACGGCCCGAGGGTAGAAAGGCATCGCCCCCTCGTTCAGTACGGCCAGGCGGAATATGTCGTTGGAGGTGGTACCGTTCAGCACGTAATCCGACAGCACCTTGGCAAAATGGTTCTCCCCGAAAGTGAAGCCGTCCATCAGATATTCCAAACGCGTTTGGCCATCAACCGAAAGTACGATGCGGTAGGTAGCCATCGAGCCGCTTACATCGTTCTTCCTGTCCATCGTCTCCACGCAGAAATACCCCCGGCCGGCAGTACCATGGGAGCCTCCAGCGTATAGCGGGCACCGCTTCCTCCGATTGCGGCAGCCCTTCCCGCAAGCGTGTGCACCGGGACGCCCATGAGCGTATCCACCAGATAGTAGCTGACACCGAATATCCGGGGCGGCAGGTCATCTTTCACCCGGTAATATCCCCTTGCAATAGGGTTCACCGTCCGCTGCGAGGCCCCTTCGCGTATCTCGAAGTGGAGATGCGGGCCGAACGAATTGCCCGAATTGCCCGACAGGCCGATGACTTCGCCCCGCTTTACGGGGAAACGACCCGCCTCGGGAAAAAGGTCGATGTCGTTGCGTTGCTGCCGGTAACGCTCACTGCGCACGTACGCCTCCACCTCCGGAATAAATTTACTGAGATGGCCGTAGACCGAGATATTACCGTCCGGATGCGCCACATAGACCACATTGCCGTAACCGTAAGGCTTCACGCCGATACGGTAAATCTGTCCGTCCTCGACGGCAAGCACCCGCTTCCCCTCGACGCCCCCGGTACGGAAATCGACGCCCGAATGGAAACGGGTGGAACGAAGCTTCCCGAAATTGGAAGAGCTTTGCAGTACCGGCATATCGAGCGGCTTTCCATAATCCTGTGCATGCGCCGTACCGCCCTGCAACGCCGCACAAACCAAACACACGCCCACCGACAGCCGCAGTCTCCGGCATCCGGTCCGAACCATCTCTTTCATACGCTCCCTCGTTTCGGCCGCCCCATTACGAAGCGCTCCCTGCTTATATCGTTTCAACATACGGTTTCCTTTATTCCGGAGTGCGCCTTTATCACCCGCAACACTCCCGACAGCCTGCCGGACAGACCGCGAACAGCTTCCGTCCCGACAACCGGCGGCACCTTCTGCCAGAAAGCAGCCACATCCGCCCCATTCGGAACAATATCTGTCACTCCTCCTCTTCCTCCGCTCCCGTCCGTGCGACGGCCCGCGAAGCCGCCTCTACCACGGTATCGTAATCGTAACCGCGCGAGAGGCCGAAACGGACGAGTTTCCCCTTCACTTCATATGCCGTGCCCGACACGCTCCGAAGTTTCCGGTCGAGCAGCTCCTGCAGTCGGTCGGCCACGGCGCCGGTTTCGTACTCCCGCACAACGGCCTCTTCGACAAGGTCGGACGGTATTCCCTTGGCACGGAGCCCAGCCCGTATCTTGTGCACGCCCCATCCCGCCAGCGAGGACTTTTCGCGCACATAGGCGGCGGCGAAGCGACGGTCGTCGATGAATCCCGACTCGCACAGCCGATGCAGTATCCGTTCCCTATCGGCTTCGGGCACGTTCCACCGACGCATCAGCCGCAGCGCATCGCCGCTGGAGCGCTCCGCCCGGGCAGCATAGCGCATCAACCCTGCCAGCGCCTCCTCCGCACTTTTGGCCCGCTTTCCGTGGGGCCCTGCCTCCTCTTCCTTCTCCTTCATCGTTCACTCCTTCACACACCGTACCATCCTCGGCTTGCCGTTCATATCGTACCGACACTCCACCCCGACGAACCCCTGCCCCGACAACAGCGTGCAAACGCCGCAGGCATAATCTTCGTGCACCTCGAAAAAGAGCCGGCCTCCGGCATCCAGCAGCCGGGCGGCCTTATGTCCGATTTTCCGATAGAAAAGCAATGGGTCGGCGTCCTCCACGAACAGTGCCCCGGCGGGCTCGTACAACCGCACATTGTCACGCATGGAGCATACTCCGAGCGGGGAATATAGGGCGGATTGGATACGACGACATCGTAACGGTGCCGCGGCAGCAGTCCGGCGAACGTATCGTACGGCGCCGTTGCATCGGCCTGTACGAAATGCACCGTTGCGCCGTTCACGGCCGCATTTTCCGCCGCAAAAACCAGCGCATCGGGCGAGATGTCCGCCGCATCGACCGTCGGGGCGACAAGCAAACGGAAAAGCGCAACAGCAATGGCCCCGCTGCCCGTCCCGATATCCAGCAGACGCACTCCCGCAATACCGGCACAGTCGGCCGCAATCCACTGCACGAGCTCCTCAGTCTCCGGGCGAGGTATCAGCACCCCCTCCCCGACACGGAACGGCAGGCCGTAAAATTCCGTCCGTCCGGTCACATACTGCAACGGGACATGCGCTGCAATCCGCCGGCACGCCTCCTCCAGCACTCTTTCGTCAGCCACGGCCTCTGCGCCGGGGTCGGCACGGCCTCCGCCCGCGAGAAGCCGCAGAAACATTCGGCCACCTCGAACGCAATGACACGCGCCTCTCCTGCCGTATAGGATCGGGCACGGCACGCCGTACTCTTTCCAACACTTCCCTGCGTTTCATTTCCCGTCAAAATTACGCAAACGGCACCTAAAATCCAACCGTCCGTCCCTGGCCGGAACCACGTTCCGCACCGAACCGTTTCCCATCCGACAGATGCCGCTTGCCCATCCGCTTTTTATCACTACTTTTGCAGAAACACGAACGGCCATGCCCAGGCAACTCACACCGGAAGAGCAGCAAATCATCCGCCAGACCGAAAAGGAGGGGGCGGAACTCGCCGAACGGGAACACGACGGCAAGGGGGCGAACAGCGTCATGCGGCGCATCGCCGGCATCCTGGTTTTCGCCGCCGTCTTTCTCCTCTTCGCCTGCATCGCCTACTTCGTAGTCAGCAGCACTACCCACTGAAACGACAGCTCCCCTCAATCATCACATCACAGCGAAAACGGCACGCAAAGATTGCGTGCCGTTCCGTGCTTTCATCCGCCGCCTCCGGTCACTCATACTGTCCGGAACGCAATGCCTGCACCTCCCGCGGCGTCAGGAAACGCCACTCGCCGCGCTTGAGACGCTGTTTCGTCAGTCCGGCGAAATAGACACGGTCGAGCTTCGTCACCTTATAGCCCAGATGCTCGAACATGCGCCGCACGATACGGTTGCGCCCGGAGTGTATCTCGATACCTATTTCCGTCTTCTTCGTCCCCACGTAGCTGACCGCATCGGCATGTATCTCTCCGTCGTCGAGCTCGAATCCCTGCACCAACGCATCCATGTCGGCATGCGTCAGCGGTTTGTCCAACGAGACCTGATATACCTTTTTCTTCTCGAAAGAAGGGTGCATCAGTTTCTTGGCCATATCGCCGTCGTTGGTGATGAGCAGTACGCCGAGACTGTTCTTGTCCAGACGTCCCACCGGATATACCCTCTCCCGGCAGCCCTCTTTCAGCAGCTCCATCACCGTCTTGTCCGCATGGGGGTCCTCCACCGAAGTCACATATCCCTTGGGTTTGTTCATCACGATATATACCTTGCGTTCGTTGCGGATGACGTTCCCGTTGAAACGCACCTCATCCTGCTGCGACACCTTGGCTCCGAGTTCGGTCACGACCAGTCCGTTGACCGAAACCACCCCCGACTGGATGAATTCGTCCGCTTCACGGCGCGAGCAGATACCCGACATGGCGATATAACGGTTGAGCCGTATCTTATCCTCGATAACCGGCGCCGGAAAAGTCGGATAGTTCTCCGAATTGTACTTGGGCACCCTGGGGCCCGCTGACCGGCCGGACGACGCCTGTCGGTCGGTCGGCCGCCGTAAGCACCGCCGCCCTGAGTTCCGTAAGGTTTGCTGCCGTACCCTTTCCTGTCCCCCGTACCGCGTTCGCCGTAAGGACGCTTGCCGTCGCCATAACGCCGTTCGCCGCCCTCGCTGCGGCCATACGGCCGACCGCCGGCATACCCTCTCGTTCCTTGCCTTCGCCGCATTCACCTTCGCCGTGACCGTACCGCGGGGCATAACGCTCCGGACGCCCCTCCTGCGAACGGTCGTTCCCGTAACGGCTGCCTCCCTCGAAACCGCCTTCCGGTCTGCGGTATCCGCCGCTCCGGCGCTCGCCCCCCTCCGTATCGCGGGAGGAGTCGTAACGGTTCCGGCCAACCGGCCGGTTGTACTCATCGAAATTGGGATTGTAGGATTTGCGCCTCGCTGCCCCTTCGCCGGACGGTCCCTGCGGACGGCGTCGGACGGATAAGTCCGAGTGTCGTAACCGTTCCGGCGGTAACCGGAACGGTCAGAGCTACCACCTTCGCCTCGCTGCTCGTATGGCGCCCGCTCGCGCGGACGGTAGCGCCCTCCGGTCTGTTGCGGTTGCGGTCATCACCGCTTTCCCCGCCGTAACGCCCCGAACCGGCATAACCGCTGCCGCTCCGGTACTCCTGCGGGCGCCGGTGCTCTCCGTCGTAACGGGCCCCCTCGGCGGGTTCGTGTCCCTCACGCCGGTAATCCACTTTTTCAACCGGCCTCGAAGTCGTTATCCGCGTCCGCTTGTCTTTTGCAAATGCCTTATAAGCAGGCTGTCCCTCCTGCGAGCCATCCGTATCTTCCCGATGAGGACGGCCGTCACTGTTTCCGAAATCTTTCATTATTTAAGTATTAATGCCATACGGACAACAAATGTAACGCATTTTTCATACATTTACACCTGTCATAAAATTTGTTCATCATAAAACGTCCATGAGATATAATTTCGACGACATCATCGACCGCCGGGGCAGCGGATGCGTCAAATACGACGACCTTTCGGCCTTCGGCAATGCAAATGTCATACCGCTGTGGATAGCCGATATGGATTTCGAAGCTCCGGAGTTCATCTGCCAGGCGATAGCGCGCCGCGCCGCACACCGGTATTCGGCTACGGCATGCGTACCGATGCCTATTACGCTGCAATCACGAACTGGTGGAACGCCGCAACGGTTGGCACATCGACCGCGAATGGATAGATTTCACGCCGGGTGTGGTTGCGGGGTTCGTCTTCGCCCTACGGGCCTGTCGGCCGAGGGCGACGGTATCGTCATCATGCCTCCCGTCTATCCTCCGTTCGCCGCCCAGATAAAAGCCAACGGCCGGCGGGTAGTGGAAAACCCGCTCATTCCCGAAAAGGGATGCTACCGGATAGACTACGACGACCTAGACCGCAAACTGGCAGAGGCCACGGTACTGCTCTTCTGCAATCCACACAACCCCACCGGCCGCGTATTCACTGCGGAGGAGCTGCGCAGAGTAGCCGACCTGTGCCGGAAACACGATGTCGCGATAGTGAGCGACGAGATACACTCCGACCTGATATTCGCTCCCTGCCGCCACACCCACATCGCTTCGCTGTGCGCCGAAGGACAGCGGTGCATCACGCTCATCGCCCCTACAAAAACCTTCAATATCGCCGGGCTTTCGACCTCCGCGGCCATCACGCCCGACCCCGCCGCCCGGGAAGCGCTGCGGACGGAATTGGGCAGGTACCATGTCGACCAGGGCAACATCTTCGGCACGGCGGCGCTCATCGCCGCTACAACGAAGGCGAAGAGTGGCTCGGCCAGATGCTCGACTACGTACACGGCAACATGGAATTCACCGTCCGGTTCCTCGCAGAACACCTTCCCGAAATCAGGACCGCCATTCCCGAAGGCACCTACCTCATGTGGCTCGACCTGCGGGGCCTGGGGCTGGGACACGAGGAACTGCTCCGTTTCATGGCCCGGGAAGCCGGTGTAGGACTCAATGACGGAGCAGCGTTCGGGGTACAGGGCCGCGGTTTCATGCGCATGAACATGGCGACCTCCCGTGCCCTTATCGAAACGGCACTCCTCCAGATAGAGGCAGCATGGCGGAGCAGGGAAAACCGGCACTGACGCGTGCGTCCTTCAGCACACTGCGCGTGCTTAAAAGCATCCCGCCCCACACGAAGATACGGCGCGCCGCCTACGGTACACCGCATGAAACACCGGCAGCAGCAGACCGCCGGGACTCAAAATACGGCACACAAAAAAATTACAGGAATATTGCCTTCCCTCTTTGCAAATTCGGAAATACTCCTTATCTTTGTGGCGCTTTTAGGAAACTCCGGTTCCTGTAGGCAAATACGATGCTTCTTTAGCTCAGTTGGTAGAGCACGACACTCTTAATGTTGGGGTCCTGGGTTCGAGCCCCAGAGGGAGCACAAGCCACTTCCGTTGGAAGTGGCTTTTTCTATGGCATTCGCTCCTGTTCTTGTTCCTGTTTCCCTACCGGCTTCGGATGGAAAATCAGAATACCATCGACTGCATTCCAACCGACGCTTTCGCAAAGATTCGGTTCCACCGGAATCTTCGCATCCGAGATGCGCTCCCTACCCGATGCACAGTTTGCCAATACATACTGCTCCCCCCACACCTATTACAAGATATGAAAATGATTCCGTATCTTGTCAGCCCAAACCCGGAGATATCTTTACCCGGCCTGCAAACACGAACAGAAAACGCGGTTTCTCTACCCGGCCGAGCCGGTCGGTACGGATTACCCGCCAAACGCATGGCCAACTGTTTGAAGAAACAGATACCGTAAAAAACGGTCAGCATAACCGGGGATACGATACGAAAGGAGTTCATACCGACTGTCCGTCAAAACGAATTACCCGAAACGAGGCGCTTGCGTCCGGATGTTACAAGGCCGAAAAACGGCTGCTATTCCACATCCGGCATACGGAAGACGGAGAAATGTACGCTGCCGTAGGTACGTACCTGCAGCAGGGCGGGATGCCCCTCGAACGACCGCTCCTTGGAGTGTTCGAATATCAGCAATCCTCCGGGGCGCAGCAGCTTCCGTTCGAACACAAGTTCCACAACCTGTTCCGACCCTTCGAGGTCATACGGCGCATCGGAGAATATCACATCAAACCGTTTCGATGCGCTCTTCAGGTAAAGAAAAGCATTGGCTCTGACGGCATAGAGGTTCTCCATACCGAAAGCCGCAGCCGTCCGGCGGATAAAATTGTGATGCACCGCATTGACCTCCACCGAGGTGACACCCGCCGCACCGCGCGAGATGAATTCATAACTGATGGAACCCGTCCCCGAAAAGAGGTCGAGTACTTCGGTCCCCTCCAGGTCGATGAGATTGCCGAGTACATTGAACAGGTTCTCCTTCGCAAAATCCGTGGTAGGACGAGCCCTCAAATTACGCGGAGGATTTATCACCCTGCCGCCGAATCTACCGCCTACGATTCTCATAGTACCGCATGAAAATGTGTTACACAAATGGCCGCCGCATGGGCACGTCGGATACCACTGCGCCGCCCGAAACCAAAAGGCGGAAACTTCAGATAGCCGCCACCCGGCCGAAATACCTTTTCAACGTATCCGTATAACGCACGGGCCGGTCGCCGTAAATATACAGGGAGATATTACGCTCCCCGGCGGCAAGTTCCGACAGATAATAGACCATATCGGCCGCACCGTGCAACGGATAGACCTCCGCAAGCGACAATTCGCCTGCCGTGCCGTACCGGGAGATGTAGACATTCTCCTGTGTCGGATAGACCACGAAACAGTCGCCCGAAGCCTCCGTCCGGCGGAAAGCCGCCATGCTCTCGTGAAGCGGGGAGTACCACGCCGCCCGATGACCGAGCCTGTCCGCCAACCACGATGCGACACCCGCATCGACCGGAAATAGGGCACAGACGCCCCCATATGCCTCCGTCCGGACAGCCTTCATGTCCGGTGAAAGATGCACCCCCATCCGGGCGAGCCACTCCGCCGGCACGGCATCACCGACCACCGCATCCGGAACGAAAACGGTATCGGCCGTATCGGCAAAAAGCCGCACCCTATCATATGTATCGATACCGCTCTTCTCCGCAAATGCGTCGAACGCCGCTGTCATCTGTTCGCGCCGGCTCCCCCCGGAGGCGAAATACGCCTCCATCGAGACCGTCCCCGCACCGTCGCCGTCCGAAGCATAAAAAGAAAGTCCACCCTGCCGGAGCCGAATGGACAATATCTTTTGCACCGGACGGGTACTATTCCCAGTTACCCGCATCGTTGGTCGCACTGGTCATCGAACCCACCTTGATGCCCGGATAGTCGTTGAAGGTATTCTCCCTTTCGTCTATCAGGTTGATGAGCTCCTGTCGGTTGAGGTCGGCAAGGAATGCCTTGTAAGGAGCGCGGCACTCGAACACCTGTACCGTCACGCCCGATTCGGTCTTCAACTGACCGGCTTCGAGGATGAACTCCATGCCGTCGGTATAGGGAATGTACCGAATCATCTCCACCTTTTCGGGCGTCATCTGCTTCGAGCCGAAAATGGTATCTATGACAGCCACCTTGAAAGTCTCCCTGCTGACAAGCCCGCGGGCTACGGCCACCGAGTCGTCCGCCGAACCGAAAGCCTTCTCATAAACCATGGAGTCGTTCAGCACGAAATTGATGAGGCTGTCGAAATTGCCGGTATAGACCTGATTCACCTGTTTATAGGCCCTTTCGGCGGTACGGATATCCTTGATGCGGTCGATTACGGCCGCAGACCTCGTTTCCACCTCCTTCTGGAACTTGAGCGGAATCGTCAGCTGGCGATATACCACGAAAGCGAGGAACACTATCACAACAGCGAGCACAATCTGGATAACTTTTTTCATCTCTATATTTTTAATTTTTAAGTTTGTAACGCGTAAGGCAGTAAAAACAGGATTACAAGCTAATATTTCGCAATGTTAAACGAACATATCGCGTCTCAAATTTACGCGAATTTTGCATTTGCGCCAACACTTGGACAAAAAAAATCATCGAGGCGCTGGCCTCATGGCTTTCCGATGCCGATACCGAACGCATCTTCATCCTCAACGGATATGCTGGAACGGGCAAGACGTCCATCATTGCGGCGTTCGTGGCGACACTTAAAAAGTTGAGGATAAAACCCGTAATGCTCGCCCCTACCGGACGGGCGGCGAAGTCATGGCGCGCATACGGGACTCGGCGCCTCCACGATACACAAGAAAATCTACCGGCAAAAAAGTTCAGCAGACCCCGAACCGGGGTTCTCGCTCGACTTCAACCGCGAAAAGGACGCCTGTTTCATCGTCGACGAGCCTCCATGCTCTCCGCCTCCGCCGATGCGGGCTCTCCCTTCGGAAGCGGCTCGCTGCTCGACGACCTCTTCCGATATGTCCGGCAGGGTACACGCTGCCGCATCCTCTTCGTGGGCGACGATGCCCAGCTGCCGCCGGTAGGACACGACCGCAGTCCGGCGCTCGACCCCGATTTCATGGCAGCATACGGTGCGGTGGAGTACGGCACGCTGGACGAAGTGATGCGCCAGAGCGACGATTCGGGCATCCTGTTCAACGCCACCATGGTGCGGTGCATGCTGGAGGCGGGCATCACGGAGCTCCCCTCTTCGAGATGTCCTATCCCGACTTCCGGGCGATAGACGGCGGGGAGTTCCTCGAAAAGGTGGAGGAGTGCTATTCCCGTTACGGACGCGAAGAGACCATCGTCATCACCCGTTCCAACCGGCGGGCCAACCGTTTTAACGAAGGCATCCGGCGCCATGTGCTCTTCGCCGAGGAGGAGATAGAGTCGGGCGACATGCTGATGGTGGTGAAGAACAACTACTACTTTACGGAGCGGGAGGAGGAGCCGCATATGGATTTCATGGCCAACGGCGACACGGCCCGACTGGTCAAACTGCGGCGTTTCGAAGATTTCTACGGCTTCCGCTTTGCCGAGGCCCGGCTCAGCTTTCCCGACTACGACGACTACGAAATCGAGTGCAAAATCCTGCTCGACACCCTCGCCTCCGAAGCCCCCGCGCTGACGCACGAACAGGGCAATGCGCTCTTTTACGCCGTCAGCGAAGACTACGAACACATCAGGAGCAAAGCCAAACGCTACAAGGAGGTGCGCGAGAACCCACACTTCAATGCTGTACAGGTGAAGTTTGCCTATGCCGTCACGGCCCACAAGGCACAGGGCGGAGAGTGGAAGGCCGTCTTCATCGACCGGATGCTCTTCGGCGACGAACCCATGAGCCGCGACCTCATGCGCTGGCTCTACACCGCCCTTACCCGTGCGAGCGAGCAGGTCTACCTCGTGAATTTCGACGAGCGATTTTTCGGAAACAGATGACCGACGCTCCGCTGCCGTCGTACGGCAGTCCCGCCGGAACGATTCGCATCGTCCGAACGCAGCAGTCAACCTCTTCCGTTTCCGTCCGGCACACCGCAAACCGGCCGCAGGCACTCGCAATATGTACCTGCGGCCCGGAAAGCCTGTCATATTTCCCAGCCGGTATCAGGCTGTGCGTGCAGGTCGAAAACTCCTTCGTACGAACCTGCAACCTTATAGCCGGCATCGCTGACGAAATCGAATACAATCGTATAGGATTCACCGCTGCGGGTTACGGTAGCCGTACCCGTACGGATACAAGCCTTGTCGGTATAGTCACTGTCCTCCAACCGTACATACCAGCTGCCGAACGGGAAATGGAACGCTCCCGATTCCTGGCCGTACTCGATATCGCCGGCCCTTGATTCCGATGTCTCTTCGGAATAGAGGCAACCGTATAGATACCGTCCGGAATATAATATTCGTTGTCGTCATTGGCTGTTATCGGCTCGGTGTAGAGATAGAGATTCAGCCGGTCGCCCGTACCTTGTACGGTTTTGCCGCATTCTGATATTCGATGCCGTCGCTCCAGAATCGAAGGTCCCAACGAGTTACCGGTTCGTTACGGTTTTCGTTGTTGGGATATACGACAGCATACCCGTTGGTTAACGTTCCGAAATCGACATCCTCTTCGAGCGTGCTAAGGAATTCGGGCTTGCCCTCCTGCGTCACGGGAATTTCAAACGGGCCGATACCCTCTGCATTCGTGGTGACCACCACTCGGGCGGTACGCGGGTCGGGCGACTCGTTCCGGTTCTCGTCGATGCGCATTTTAATAAGGTTCACATTATCGCTTTTATAGGTATCCGCCGTCAACCAGCCGGAAACGGTGCCTTCATCATAGACGGTCTTCACATTCCATTCGATGTTTACGGCCGTAACGTCTATCGAATAGCTGTCGCGTCCTGCGTAGTCAAATACGAACCCCTCTTCGGGCAGTTCTCCCCCTTCATAGGACATCGAGAAGGAGGGGGCAGCACCTTGGCCTCCTGCGTCACGCGGATGGCCTTCGGGCCTACCGACTCCGCACTCGGCGTCAGGGTGACGTTCGCAGAACGTTCCGCCGTGTCGGGGTTGTCCTGCACCGTGACGGTCAGCGTCGTCTCCCCCTCGCTTCCTTCCGTCGTCGAAAGGGTTATCCACTCTTTGGCGGC
>ENA-OUNI01000824-OUNI01000824.1-human-gut-metagenome-genome-assembly--contig:-NODE-824-length-13721-cov-2.835957_pt1 | contig 13721 bp, 22 predicted proteins | sample MGYA00242499_ERZ504580 | MGnify/ENA primary metagenome ERZ504580 (study PRJEB26092, sample SAMD00036315) | human gut metagenome | host: Homo sapiens | study: EMG produced TPA metagenomics assembly of... | reverse complement strand
CAGAGTCGAGCTGCTTTGTGGTGCGTGCCAGCCATTCCGTTGTGTTCGTTCCGAAATGAACCTCACCGACGCTGCATTGTGCACAGGAGCCGTAGCCAAGGTCGATATCATAAAACGGAATGCTCGCCGCGAATTACGGTGCGCCAGTTCCAGGTTGCATCCCTTCAGGTTCATTCGCTCCTGCTGATACTGTCCCATACCGTAAATCTTCTCATCCGGGTTGGAATCGAAGGATACTTTCAGCTGATAAGCGCCGCCCTTCAATGCACGGTAATCGTGTGCGCGCAGGCAGAGCGCTCCGCCGTTCGCGATCTCGGAGAGCAGCACCTCGCCCTTCTGATTTAAGAACGTAATCCGCAGCTTCTGTCCCCACGGCTGAACCTCGAGAACCGCCTGGATTTTACCGTTTTTGATCGTCGCTTTCCGTTCATCCACCAGCTCAATTTCCGCTTCCACCGGTTCCGGATCAAGCAGTGCAATGCTTCCCTCTTCTATCTCCGAAAGAAGTGTACCTCTCACCCGAAGACTGTCCTTCTGCCACGGCTCCACCCGGACCGTCTCCCCATCCTGCCGGAAAATCAGCGCATTTCCCTGTTTTTCAAAATACTGCATAAAACCTCCCTTTCCAGAACCCGCCGTTCCAAACGCATGCATGGGCTCTGCTCTTTTCGTTTGCTTTCTACTTAGCATTATACTAACATTTCCGGCAGAATACTTGATCTTAATTTTCATGTTCTAACACTATTTTGATCTTTTTCAATTATTTCCCATTGAAATAAAGCTCTTTCTTAAGGAATCGGAATTCGCCTTTCCCCTGCGTCCGTTTTTCAACGCAAAGAACCCCCGGAGCCATTACAGCCCCGGGGGTTCTCATTCTTTCATTTATTATGCAAGCTTCAAAGTATTAACCTTAACTCCAGGTCCCATAGTAGGAGCCAGAGTAACGCTCTTCAGGTACTGTCCCTTCAGAGTAGCCGGTTTTGCTTTGTTGATTGCACCGATCAGCGTCTGGAAGTTGTCGCTTAACTGCTCCTCAGTAAAAGAAGCTTTTCCGATTGGCACGTGGATAATGTTTGTTTTGTCAAGACGATACTCAATCTTACCTGCTTTGATCTCTTTAACGGCTTTGGTAACATCCATAGTTACGGTACCAGCCTTCGGGTTTGGCATTAAACCTTTCGGTCCAAGTACACGGCCCAGACGACCAACAACACCCATCATATCCGGTGTAGCAACAACAACGTCGTAATCAAACCAGCCATCGTTCTGGATTCTCGGGATCAGCTCCTCAGCTCCAACGAACTCTGCACCTGCTGCAACAGCCTCATCAGCTTTTGCGCCTTTAGCGAAAACAAGGACACGAACCTGTTTTCCGGTACCGTGCGGCAGAACAACTGCTCCACGGATCTGCTGGTCTGCGTGACGTCCGTCACAACCAGTTTTGATGTGAACTTCGATTGTCTCGTCAAATTTAGCAGTAGCTAATTTCTTAACTGTGGAAATAGCATCTGCCGGATCGTACTGAATGCTACGATCAACTGCTTTTGCAGCCTCTAAATATTTCTTACCATGTTTCATTGTCTAATAACCTCCTGGTGGTAGTTGCGGGAATCTCCCTCCCACGTCAATACGAGAAGATGTAAACTCTTCTTCTAAATTAGTCCTCTACAACGATACCCATACTTCTTGCGGTACCTGCGATCATGCTCATAGCTGCCTCAACAGTTGCTGCATTCAGGTCTGGCATCTTCATCTCTGCGATCTCACGAACTTTGTCCTTAGAGATAGTAGCAACTTTCGTTTTGTTCGGAACGCCGGAACCAGATTTCAGGTTGCAGGCTTTCTTAAGCAGAACTGCTGCCGGAGGAGTTTTGGTTATGAAGCTGAAACTTCTGTCTGCATATACAGTGATAACTACAGGGATGATCAGGTCTCCCTTATCTGCTGTTCTTGCGTTGAACTCTTTGGTAAACTGTACGATGTTTACTCCGTGCTGTCCAAGTGCAGGTCCAACCGGTGGTGCTGGTGTTGCTTTACCAGCAGGAATCTGTAATTTGATATATCCTGTAACTTTCTTTGCCATTTTACGGCACCTCCTAAATAAATGTGGTAATTGCGGGAATTTCCCTCCCACGAAACGCCCCTGGGGCATTTCTTACATCTTCTTGACTTCTGCGAAACTTATTTCTACCGGCGTTTTCGCGGCCGAACAGCTCAACATTGATGGTAACCATCTGTTTTGTATCGTTGATACTCTGAATCAGTCCGGTTGTATCCTTCCATGCGCCGCCTGTTACAACGACTGCATCGCCGACTTCAAGGTCAAGCTCAACCTTTTCCTCACCACCGGTGATTCCAAGGTTCACCATTTCCTCATCCGTAAGCGGTACCGGCTTGGATCCCGGTCCTACGAAGCCCGTAACACCTCTGGTATTGCGGACAACATACCAGGTATCGTCGTTCATGATCATGTTGATCAGAACGTAGCCCGGAAACAATTTCCGGAGTACCTGTTTCTTGGTTCCGTTCTTGACTTCAACAACTTCTTCCATAGGAACACGTACTTCCAAAATCTGATCCTCAAGATGACGGTTCTCAATTGTTTTCTCAATATTGGCTTTTACTTTGTTTTCATAGCCCGAATAGGTGTGGACTACATACCAGTTTACTTCTGACATTCTGACACCTTTATCCTTATTTGATCAATAAATTGACGAACTCGATTACAGCGCTGTCAACCAGGGTGATTAACCCGCAGGTTACTGCAGAGATCGCTACGACTGCAACGGTCTGCTTGCCCAGCGTTTTGTTGTCAACCCAGATGATTTTTCTGAACTCTGCTTTCAAGCCCTTGAACCAGCTCTTTTTGGATGCTTTTTTTTCAGTTTCTGCCATTGGATCACCTCTTACCAAAGATTATTTGGTTTCTTTGTGCATTGTGTGCTTTTTGCAGAATCTGCAGTACTTCTTTGTCTCCATTCTCTCAGGATGGTTCTTTTTCTCTTTTGTCATGTTGTAATTACGCTGTTTGCATTCAGTACATGCCAATGTGATTTTTACGCGCACGACTTCCACCTCCACTGTGTATTTGCGTTATCGCTTGTGATCCTTGCGGATCAGCGGCGGTCTCTTCATTTCTGCCCTGTTTTTGCTGCTCGTACTTCAGCAATTTCAGGCATAAAAAAAAGACCTTCTTCCATGTCGCTGGTTTATTGTAGCACAGGAACTGCCTGTTGTCAACAAAATTCACCAAAGTACGCTGAGATTTTTATCAGGATCGTATCGTTCACCGGTGTCCGGCGAACTGTAACACCCTGTTTGTTCGAGGCGGTTCCGGACAGGAAATGATTCTGCGCGCAATTTTTCCTGCGCGCAGAACCATTCTCTTATTCTTTCCCTTAAAAAGCCTTACGCATCCGATCTGGAATACGCGTTTTTCATCTGGTTGCTGAGTTCAAAGAGTACCTTGTGCAGTGTTGCACCCGTCTCTTTTTTCAGCATTTCAGCCATTTTGTTGTTTGCTTCTTCTCTCAATTGTGTCTGTTTTGTTTCGTCTGTCTCCCCTGCAAGCAGCGCATCGTACTGATGGATCAGTGCATGGCCTTTTGCCATCACCTTTTCCTGATACCGTTCAATGTGGAAGATAGAAGACTTATAGGACGCATCTGCCATTGCTGCTATCATGCGGCTTGCCCAGTAGAAATTATCTGTGGAAACCTCTCCCGTTGTGTTGGAAAGATACTCCGGTGTTGTCGTCACATCGGTGTAGAACGGAACCAGCACATTGAACGCATTCGACGCAAATGCGATCCACTGCAGAATGCCGTTGTCTCCTTTGTGATCCGGGCGCATCTGGATGACAGAAAGGAAATCGGTCCGGTTGACACCGATGGAGCGGTATGCCCCCTTCCACGATTTCTCGCCGTATGCGGCATACGGGTCGTACGGTGTTCCCTGATAGTGGGAAGACAGTACGTATTTCACATCCTCTACGGTGATCTTCTTCTCCGGAACCATCATCCACGGAATATCGTCAGATACCGGTGTGTAATCGGCATCCGGTCCGTCCCATTTTTTCGTGTGCGGGTTCAGACAGCGCTCCATGAACCAGGCACGCGGTGTATTGTAAACGTGATCGGAATCATCGTGGCTTCCGAAAGCATCGCGAGGATTAAAATTTCCATCCATAGAAAGATCCAGATGATATGTTTCAATAAATTCTTTCAAGTCTGCTGAGCACATATATTCCTTCTGTTCGCCGAGTGCATCCTCCAGATCAAAATGGTCGATGCCAAGCTGGTTCGGCATGGCCACATAATGGTCATCCGGCACTTTCACTGCCATCCAGTGATGGCCGCCGATCGTCTCCAGCCACCAGATCTCATCGTGGTCCTGAAATGCAATGCCGTTCATCTCGTATGTACGTACTGCTCCAGCAGGCTGCCCAGTCTTTTGACACCTTCTCTGGCGCTTTTAATATAAGGAAGAACAATATAAACGAGATCCTCCTCGCCGATTCCGCCCGGAACCTCTTCTTTTCCGTCTTCCGCCGGCTGATAAACGACAAGCGGATCAGCACCCAGCACACGCGGATTCGATGTGATTGTCTCGGTCGCAGTCATACCGACCTGCGCTGCATTCACGCCGCTTGCCGCCCAGACCCCCTCGCCTTTTTCTGCGTTTGGCACTGCAGTGTACCGCATCGGATTGTCCGGAAGCTCAATGGTCAGATGTGAAATCTCGGTTTTATAGGTTCTCGGCTGCTCCTCCGGGTGAATAACCACAAATTTTTTCGATGTATAATGGCCCGCACCGGAATCGTCATTTCGCGCATCATGGTGGAACCGTCATATGATGCTTTCTTTCCAACTAAAATAGTTGTACAAGGCATAGCTATAGCCCTCCTTTTGCTGTCTTATGCTTCCGATTATGACACTTTCAACTGCGATTTGCAAGCACCATGTTATCTGTCGTTTTCTTCCTTTTTTACAAAATAAACCGTATCAATTCCTTCTCCCCTGTCATCCTTCAGCCGCCTGACAAGACTATATCCCAGCTTGTCCAGGATATGCTCCTGGGCCCCGTTCGTGGACCAGGTACGGAGAGTAATCCGGCTTCCCGGAAATTTTGCCGCGATGTCCTTTTCTGCTTCTGCATACATTACCTCCGAAATTCCCTGTCCGCGGTAATCCGGCCAGACGCAGAGGGTGGTCAGATAGCAGGAATCCGGATATGCTTCCAGATTTTCACAGTTAAAATGATCCTTCCAGGTCATAAAGGCCCGCACGACTCCCTCTTCCTTCCACAGCACCACATGCTGACTGCAGATATTTTCCAGATATTCTGCAATTCCATCCGTCTTTTCTTCTGTCTCGGCCCAGTTCGTCTGGGATGTACTGTTGCGGTGGGAAAGCGGCGGAACGAAGTCCTGATCGCACAGCTCCAGCAGCCGCCGGATTTCCTCTTTCTCTTTTCGGTCCTCTATCCCGTCCCTTACAACGACTCTGCTCTCGCAGCACATCCACGGAAGCCGGCATACGAGTGCTGCGGCTGCACACATGCCATCTTCTACACTGGCGGCATCAAGCATTCTTCTCTGGTATGTGCTCCCCCGCCCCGGCAGAAACCGACACAGATGGCAGGAATATGCCGCGACAATGGGATATTACAGTCTGTGGATGCTTCAGAGCATACTGGTTCTTCCCCATCGGCTGCCTTCAGCGTTTTCTGTGCGCACCGCGTCATACGTGCCATCTGGACAGGATCGGTTTCTCTTGCGCACGGCCGCTTTCCGACGAGCTTGCAGGAATACTGTACCTCCTCACTCTGGCGTGCTGCTATGGTCTCCTCCAGATATGTTTCGCAGGCTTCCAGGCTCCGGTAATCCTCCGAACGGAATTCAAACAGCATGGAGGCATCCTGCGCGATCGTATTGACGGAGGTTCCTCCCTCTATTTTTCCCACATTGTATGTTGTATGGGATGCTGCATCCGTCTGAAAACGGTAAAGCTCTCCGATCAGGCCCGCAAGCTCTGCAATGGCATTTTTTCTTCCGAAATTCAGGAAGGAATGACCGCCCTTTGTTTTTGCCGAAATCCGATACCGCACAGATCCAATGCAGATGGGATACATTTTATCCCGATACAGGTCAAAGGCTGCCATTCCGCACAGATTTTTTTCATAATGGTCGACAAGCGCGCGAACTCCGCACAGATTGCCAAGCCCTTCTTCTCCAAGATCCGCTGCAAAAATCAGACCGCATGGAAGCTCCGGCTCTGTCTCATGAACGTATTTTGCCGCCATCAGAAGCATCACAACATTCACGGTATCGTCCGTGATGCCGGGACAACGCCAGATCATTCCGTCTTCTTTAATCTCCAGTGGTTCCTCCAGCGAAAACACGGTGTCCAGATGCGCCGTATACAGAACCTTCTTTTCCTGTTCCGCCCGATACTCCCAGATTACATTTCCAAGCTCATCCGTATGAACCGACTCCATGCCCTGCTGTTTCATCCATTCCATGCAATATGCGATTCTCTGATCCTCTTTTCCCGTTTCCGTCGGGGTCAGTGTCAGCTCCCGCAGCGTCTGCAGCGCAAGTTCTTTGTTGTTCCGGCAAAAGTTTCGGTATTCTTCTTCTATTTCCCATTTTTTACGCATGAAGTACAATCCTTCCTTCTTTGTATTCCCATTCTGTTCCATATCTCTTGCTCACGCGGGTGAGATATTCTGCAATTTTTTCTGCTGTTTTTTTCGTCTGCCACGTACGGAATATTTTTTTCTGCCTTTTCCCTGTCCATACCAAGCTCGACCGGCAGAAGCTCCAGATGTGTGCATTTCCCCTGACAGATCTCGAAATACGGCAGCACACTCCGATAGACCTCCGGAATTTCGTAGAGGGAATGTGAGGACTGCTCCTGCCGCCTGGCGATTCCGATGGATGCTGCCGTGTGAATATTCAGACCATATTTTTCCATGTAGTCCGCAGGCAGAAGACGTACATACTGATTTTCAAAAATAAAATTTCCGAGGCAATAGAAAATCGGACAGTCACGGTACAGTTCGATTCCCTTCAGCTGATGCGTTCCGCCCCCGATCACCGCGCTGGCTCCCGCATCGATACAGGCGTGTGCAAATTCCTCCAGAAAATAATCCGCTTCTTCGTCATTGTCCTTACGGATTTCATGTGAATGTACCATAACCAGGACTGCCTCACATGTCATCTTCGCTTCCCGGATTGCATCGACGGTGCGTTTCACATCGATCGGATTCGGCTGGAGCTTCTTCCCTCTGTTCCGTCCTTGCTGATTTCAAACATTTTCCCGCCAAATTCCATGACACCCTCGGAAAGCGGAGCGATAAATCCCTCCTGCCGGTGCAGATCCCGCAGTCCGTTGATTCCGGTCACCTCTGCAATCTTTGCAAGATCCTGCGCATGTTTCTCCGTAATGGTATATTTTTCCGAAAAGCGCAACGGATTTAAGCCCGGCCTGCCAGGCTGCCGTTCCGTCTGGCTTCCCGCCCTGGCTGCATTCTCAAACGTAGAACAGATATCAATCACCGCAATCTGTCCCGCTGTTGTGTCCAGAATGGCAGGACGCGATGCTTCGTAAAGATTTTTGCCTGCTCCGGCATATGCCACATCCTTTTTTTTCAGTTCGCTGATCGTAGATGCCAGTCCTTCGTAGGAATAATCCATCGTATGATTATTCGAAATCCCAAGAAAATTAAAACCGTAACGCAGGGTATCTTCCAGACACTTCGCATCTGCCGTCAGCCATGTTCCGCCGGAATACGCCGATGCGTAACAGCTGCCGTCCGATATCGTCGTTTCCAGATTCGCCATCCGAACCTCTCCCTGCATCAGAAATTCGCGAATCGGCAAAACATCCTGATATCCCGCAGAAGCCGTTTCATAATCAGAATATCACCTGCCGCCGATACTCTTATTGTTCTGTTCATTCTTTTTTTGCCTCCCGAACGATTCCTGCTCTCTGCTTTTGGAATCGCATCTTTATCCATTCTTATTTTTTCGTAACGGTTCAAAAGTCCCATCCCGGTTTTTCTTTCCTTTTACATGGTTCCAAATCGTTACCTTTTCTCTCTGTATCTGCTGCTTCTTTCTACCAGATCCGCAAAAAGGCGGTTCATCTCCGGCGCTGAGTGGATCAGCCCTTCCGGATGCCACTGTACGGCCACAATCTGTCCGTTGCGGCTTTCTATCGCTCGATGGTTCCATCCGGCGCCGTTGCTGAAACCACGATGTCCTCTCCCGGCGTACGCACTGCCTGATGATGCATGGAGTTTACCGCATGGTTCCCGCCCCGAGGATTTCTGCCAGATGGGTTCCCTCTTTAATTTCCACATGGTGATGCAGATAAGACCGCTCCAGGGACTGCAGATGCAAAATTGTGGTTTCCTTCTGTGTATAGATATCCTGGTACAGATCACCGCCGCACAGGACATTTAAAAACTGAATTCCTTTGCAGATGCCAAGCATAGGCATTCCCATCTCTTTTGCTGCCCGTCCAAGTGCAAACCAGGCCTCGTCGATCTCCGGACGGATCGTCTGGATCTGCGGTTTTGGCTCTTCTCCATAATACCACGGATTTAAGTCCTCTCCGCCGGGAACCAGAATTCCGTCGCACACAGCAAGTATGCCTTCCGGATCCGCTTTCATGGCAACTGCCGGAATTGCCATCGGAATTCCGCCGTTGTTCAGACTGATTCGATATAATCGCTGTTGACATACATTCTCTCCGCACTTGAAAAAAGTCCCGGCTGTGTTTTATACGTATTTCCCAAGATTCCAATGATCGGTTTTCTCACTTGTAAACTCTCCTTTTTTACCAGATATGCCGAAAACGGCTTCACCTTTCCTGTGAACCCGCTTCCGGCATGCTTTTTCTTTCGTTATCGAATATTTTACAGTACATCCTGATGGCAGATATGACGGATCTTTTCCTCATCTAAAGCACGAATGACATTGGCTGCCATTGCGCTTGCTGCCTCCAGGTCTTCTTTTGCGCAGAAATTGTAATGGCTGTGCGCATAGCGGGATGGAACACCAAGCACCAGACACGGAACTGCTTTTCCTGTCACACTGATTTTTGCTGCGTTTGTGCTTCCGCCTCTTCTTACGCTCTCCTGGTATTTAATTCCGCATTTTTCTGCTACTTCCTCGGCCAGTGAAATAAACTGCGTATTGGAAATATAGCTGTTGTCCAGGATACGAATCTGAACACCCTTCTTCATGCAGCCCTGTGCCTGTCCTGCGCTGATGAAAAAGTCATCGGAAGGAGATCCCTCAAATACAATGGCAAGGTCCGGTTTTACAATCTGACTTGTTACCACAGCACCGCGGGTTCCGACCTCCTCCTGTGCTGCAAAGCGCCGACAACATTAACCGCAAGAGAAGCCTGCTCCTTTTCCAGCTGTTTCATCGTATCTACGATGCATGCGCAGCCGGCACGGTTGTCAAATGCTTTTCCGAAGCAGATTTCATGCTCTGCATCGTATTCAAAGGTTACATCCGGCATCATCGGATCACCGATATGGATTCCGAAAACGTTTTCAACCTCCTCGCGGCTGGTTGCTCCGACATCCACATACATTTTTTCAATTTCCAGAGTCTGGCTGTTGCGTTCTGCTGTTGTCATGAAATGAACCGGTTTCGCACAGATAATACCATGTACCATCTTTCCAGATCTGGTGCGGATCCATACCGCATGTGCCGGAAGCTGGTCAGATGAAAGCCGCCAAGCATGATAATGCCAAGGCATCCGTTGTCCTGGATATTCTGTACCATGAAACCGCATGCGTCCAGATGGGCATCCAGCTGGATGACCGGACGGGAATCCTGCTTTGTTCCCGGCATCCGCACATACAGGTTATTCATTGCGTCATTTTCTACATCAAATTCTTTGCAGTAATCTGCTATGGTACGGATGACATCCTCCTCAAATCCACTTGGTCCAAATGCATCGGAAAGCTTACCAAACATTTCTATATCCATTGTTTTATCCTCTTTTCTTTGGGTTTCTATCAGATTTATATTCTTAATATACAACAAAGCAGTGTGCTGTGACAATATCCATCCAGCGATCTGTCTCCAGCTTATTTGTGAAGGTATCTACCTTCTGCATTCCCGGATAAAACGACATCGTGTACGCTTTTTTCCAGTCTTTATAGGTTACCTCATATGTAAAGTGCTCCGGAAGAGCCACCTGACACTCTTTTTTCTGTCCGGCAACTGCCTTTTTTACCCCTTCCCGGATTTCGGATATCACTTTTCCTTTCGCTTTGCACCACGTTGCCGCACCGACACCATGCTTCGTTTCCACTGTCGTAATGCCCGGAATCAGTTCTTTGGCCTGACGGCAGATCTCTTCATCTCCGGAAAGGAACAGCACCGTACGTGATGTGATGCTGCTGTATAGCTGTTCAGCATGCACTCACTCATCACTTTTCCATTCAGATGAATATACAGGCTGTTTCCTGTCGATGTGTGGCTGATCGAAAAATTGGGATCTCCTGCCGGTGCATGATATCCAAGATACAACACGCCGTCATAGCTGTCGTCGATACCATACATCATATTATACGGATGACCACTCTTTCCCCGGATCAGGGTGACATACTCCGGCATTTTCAGCGGGTCAATGTTGGATGCATCTCCGTGACCGTCCTTTACGACAATCTCATCCGCGCCCGCTTCATGTGCTGCTTCGCATGCCGCAACGACCTCTTCGGTCATCTCCTCTGCAAATCTCTGGTATACGCTTTCCTTCTTATGTGTTTCATCGGTCAGTGCCACTCCGGCACAGCCCTCGATATCTGCACTGATAAAAAGCTTCATTTCTGCTGTTCCCTTCTTTCTTTATCATAAAGATGACAATATACGTAATGTCCGTCATCCACTTCATACCGCTCCGGTGCCTGTGTTTTGCAGCATTCCATGCATTTTGGACATCTGGTATGGAATTTGCAGCCTGTCGGCGGCTTGTGGGCGGATGGGATGCTTCCCTCAAGCAGAATTCTTTCTCTTTTTGCCGTCGGATCCGGAACCGGAACTGCGGAAAGCAGTGCCTGCGTATACGGATGCATCGGATTGCTGTAAATTTTCTCTTTTTCTCCGACCTCCACGAAATTGCCGAGATACATAACACCGACACGGTCACTGATGTATTCCACAACGCTCAGGTCATGTGCAACAAAAATATAGGTCAGATCCAGGTCATGCTTCAGTTCATTTAAAAGATTCAGAACCTGCGCCTGAATAGACACATCCAGTGCCGAAACCGGTTCGTCTGCGATGATCAGAGACGGTTCTACGCAAGTGCACGGGCAATTCCGATTCTCTGACGCTGACCGCCGGAAAATTCATGTGGATAACGGTTTGCATGGTAGTCATCCAGTCCTACCCGGTGCAAAAGATCCAGCACTTTCTTTTCCAGATCCGCTTTATCCTGATACAGATGATGCACCAGCAGCGGCTCTGCAATGATATCAAAAACGGACATTCGTGGATTCAGGGACGCATACGGGTCCTGAAAAACCATCTGTACTTTTTTCCGGATGGAACGCATTCTCCGGTCATTGTACTCTGTAATATCTTCGCCATCCAGATACACATGGCCCGATGTCAGATTTTCCAGTTTGCAGACGCCTCTTCCAGTGTGGATTTTCCGCAGCCGGACTCGCCTACAATTCCGAATACCTCGCCTTTTTTCACCTCAAAGGTAACTCCGTCTACCGCTTTGACGAATTCCTTTTTCCCAAATCCGCTTCCGGCAACCGGATAATAAATTTTCAAATCCTCTACTCTAAGTAATGTATCTGACATCCTAGTCACCTGCCTTCTCTACGTGATCTGTTTTGAGCTGTCCGCTTTCGCAGAGCCAGCATCTGCTGATATGGCCTTCTTCGATCTGGAAAAATCCCGGTTCTTCCTCGCGGCATTTTTCCGAAGCGTATGGACATCGCGGCTCAAATTTGCAGCCTTTCGGCATATATTTCGGGTTTGGAACGTTACCCGGAATCGACTTCAGTTCTTTTCCGGCGTCTCCCAGTCTCGGAATCGATCCCAGCAGTCCCTTCGTATACGGGTGGGACGGATTGGCGAAAATTGTTTTTACATCTCCGCGCTCTACCACGCGGCCGCAGTACATAACGGCAACATCATCGCAGACCTCTGCGACAACACCAAGATCATGTGTAATAAACAGGATGGATGTACCTGTCTCTTTTTTCAGCTGATTCATCAGATCCAGTATCTGTGCCTGAATCGTTACATCCAGTGCAGTCGTCGGCTCATCCGCAATCAGGATTTCCGGCTTGCATACAAGTGCCATGGCAATCATGACCCTCTGTCTCTGGCCGCCGGAAAGCTGGAACGGATACTCCTTCATCATATGTTCCACACGCGGAACACCGGTTTTCCGGAGCATATCTTCCGCCTTTTTCAGTGCCTCTTTTTTTGATATTTTTTCGTGCTGCAGAACACATTCTGCACCTGGTCTCCAATCTTCATGACCGGATTCAGACTGGTCATCGGTTCCTGGAAAATCATGGAAATTTTGCTTCCGCGCAGCTTTCTCTGCTGTTCCTTCGTCAGCTTTACAATGTCATCGCCATCCAGCAGGATTTCGCCATCAGCAATTTTTCCTTTCGTTCCGGTCAGTAATCCCATCACAGAGAGGGATGTCACGCTCTTTCCACTTCCCGACTCACCTACGATGCCAAGCGTTGCGCCGCGTCGAAGCTCCACATCGACACCGTCTACTGCTTTGATCACGCCGCCATCGGTATAGAAATACGTATGTAAATTTTTTATCTCAAGTACGTTATCAGTAGCCACTTCTGCTCCTCCTTATCAATCGGAAAGTTTCGGATCGAGTGCATCGCGAAGTCCGTCGCCTAACAGGTTAAAGCTCAGTACGGTAAGGAAAATCGCAAGACCCGGGAAAATCGTCACATACATTGCACTTGCCATATAGTTTCTTCCGTTGGAAAGAAGCAGTCCCCATTCCGGTGTCGGCGGCTGTGCGCCCATTCCCAGGAAGGAAAGGCTCGATGCTGTCAGAATGGAAGATCCAAATGACATGGAATACTGTACAATGATGTCCGGAATGCTCCCGGCAGAATATGGTGAAACAGAATTCTTGCATCGGAAACACCGATGTTCCGTGCCGCCAGGACAAAGACGGAATTTTTCAGGCTCAGCGTTTTGCTTCGGACAAGTCGTGCGAAGGTCGGTGTAGAAAAGACAGCGACCGCAATCACAACGTTTGTCATGCCGCTTCCGAGGATTGCCACGATGGCGATTGCAAGAATCAGTCCCGGAAAAGCGAACAGGACATCGCAGATTCTCATAATAATAGAATCAATCCATCCGCCGTAATATCCGGCCAGAAGTCCGAGAATGGTACCACAGACTGCACCGACCGTAACAGCGCCGAATCCGACTGCAAGTGAAATCCGGGTTCCACAGACGATACGGGAAAACAGATCCCGTCCAAACTCATCCGTTCCAAACAGGTGCTTCATACTTGGTCCCTGCAGAATCGCATTGTAATCATACTCATTGATTCCGTACGGCACAATTTTGCTTCCGAAAACGCAAGGAAAATGAGAAAATGATAAAACAAAGCGCAACTACTGCATTTTTCTGTTTTTTAAATTTTCGAACCATCTCAGAAAACGGAGTTTTAATTCTCTCC
>ENA-OUNI01000823-OUNI01000823.1-human-gut-metagenome-genome-assembly--contig:-NODE-823-length-13728-cov-5.024778_pt1 | contig 13728 bp, 15 predicted proteins | sample MGYA00242499_ERZ504580 | MGnify/ENA primary metagenome ERZ504580 (study PRJEB26092, sample SAMD00036315) | human gut metagenome | host: Homo sapiens | study: EMG produced TPA metagenomics assembly of... | reverse complement strand
TGCATGTGTTTTGTTAACCATATAGAAAACTAAAAAACAATCAGCGTATTATGAACCAGGAATTATCCATGAGCCCCAATCTATTGGTGGCTGCCCTTCAAAAACCGGCTTCCGAATTTACGAAAGCAGACATTGTTTCCTATATAAAGGAGAACGACATTCGTATGGTGAACTTCATGTATCCTGCGGCAGACGGGAGACTGAAGACACTGAACTTTGTCATCAATAATGAAGCATACCTTGATGCCATACTTACATGTGGTGAACGCGTAGATGGTTCCAGCTTGTTTCCGTTTATAGAGGCCGGTAGCAGTGATTTGTATGTAGTGCCGCGTTTCCGGACCGCTTTTATAGACCCTTTTTCTGAATTGCCCACACTGTCAATGCTCTGTTCTTATTTCAATAAGGATGGTGAACCGCTGGAAGTTCTCCGGAATATACCCTGCGTAAGGCATGTCAGGCATTCACTACGGTTACGGGGATGGAATTTCAGGCTATGGGAGAATTGGAATATTATGTCATTTCTGAAAATGACGGATTGTTTCCGGCTACCGACCAGCGTGGTTATCACGAATCGGCCCCTTATGCCAAGTTCAATGATTTCCGTACGGAATGTATGTCATATATTGCGCAGGCAGGCGGACAGATAAAGTATGGGCATTCTGAAGTCGGTAATTTTACGCTGGACGATAAGATTTATGAGCAGAATGAAATAGAGTTCCTGCCGGTGCGTGCCGAGGAGGCTGCTGACCAACTGGTGATAGCAAAATGGGTTATTCGTAATCTGGCTAGCAGTATGGATATAACATTACTTTTGCACCGAAAATCACGGCAGGAAAAGCCGGTTCCGGATTGCATATACATATGCGTATCATGAAGGACGGGCAGAACCAGATGCTGAAAGATGGGGCACTCTCTGAAACAGCCCGTAAGGCCATTGCGGGCATGATGAAGCTGGCTTCTTCCATTACGGCTTTCGGTAATACAAATCCTACTTCCTATTTTCGTCTGGTTCCTCATCAGGAAGCACCGACCAACATTTGCTGGGGCGACCGCAACCGTTCGGTATTGGTACGCGTTCCGTTGGGCTGGTCGGCAAAAACGGATATGTGCATGTTGGCAAATCCGTTGGAGACCCCAAGTCATTATGATACTACACAGAAACAGACGGTGGAAATGCGTTCGCCTGACGGTTCGGCCGATTTGTATCAATTGATTGCCGGACTTGCTGTAGCTTGTCGTTATGGATTTGAGATAGACGATGCTTTAGGAATTGCAGAAAAAACATATGTCAATGTAAATATCCACAAGAAAGAAAATGAAGATAAGTTGAAACAACTGGAACAGCTTCCTGACAGTTGTGCCGCTTCTGCCGATTGTTTGGAAAGACAGCGTGCTGTCTTTGAGCAATATCATGTGTTCAGTCCTGCAATGGTTGATGGGGTTATTTCCAAACTGCGTTCTTACGAGGATAGAACCTTGCGTGCAGAGATACAAGACAGTCCGGAGGAGATGCTGAAACTGGTCGAGAAGTATTTCCACTGCGGATAGGAGAAGAAATGAGGGCATAACTCACCGCAGGTTACACAGATTGCTATAGAATTTCTGATAATCAAGAACTTTTATCTGTGTTAATCTGCGGTGATTGTGTATTTTGACACCTCTCCATTATTCCTTTGGCTTTGAATACTGGTTCTGCTTTTTGTATTTCCGATTCGAAGCCGAACCAATAACCATTTTGGGTATTGTCGTCAATGGGTAGAAAACATAAGCGGAGGCTTTCTTTGTAGTTTCCATAGATGACTTCCCAATATTCCGGTGGCATCTGGCGCTTGGTCTTGACTTTCTCTGCTGGTTTTTTCTTTAATGACATGCCTGCCTCTATCCAGGCAATGGTGACCATGATTTTATAGGCCGGATAATGCATACTGCAGAATTCATAGAGTACGAGGCCTCGCTTTTCCAGGCTCATGGGCTGGTCTATAAGATTTTTATCGATTAAAAATTCCAGAAAGCGACGTAGGAAGTCGTTGTCATCCAGAATCAGCTTGCGGGTGATGGCTTGCCAAGCAGTTGTGTTATAGAATCCATCCAGAAGACGTGACAGTTGCCGGGCTGTTTGAAGCTCGTTGACACTGATTTCATTTGTTTGAAGCACTTCATAAGGGGGGAGAGGAGAATATCGGATGCCTAGTTCTTCCGCTCTTCTTCTCATTTCTGTGCCGGGAAGTAACTTTAGGGATTCAAGTTGTATCTCGCCGGCATTGTATCCGGCAAGTGTACGCACATCTTCAAATATTTCGGATAGGCGGTATAGAGGCAAGCCGGCAATGAGGTCGGCGTGTGTTTCCATATTGGGTAGGGAACATAGGAAACGAAGACCTTGCAGTGAGTCCTCTAGGCTTCCCATCCGACGGCTTTTCTGGAGGACCGGTTCGCGCAGGCTTTGAATACCGGCCTCGAGATGGAGCAATCCTTTAGGTAGCTTTTTCAATTCATTTTTCAGCTCTTCGGATAATAGTGCAGGGTGTATTTCTAAGTGAAAGCATATGTCCGGGTTGAATTCCAGGAAAAGTTGCAGTAATTCTTTAGCACGGCGCGGATTATAATTAAAGGTCCGGTCGAGGACGCGTACGTTTTTTATTCCATGACTGTGGATAATTTGAAGGCGTTCACGGATACTTTCAATGGACAGTGTGCGCACCGGTTTTTCTTCACCGCTGACGCAGAATGCGCATGTGTTGAAACAGCCTCGGGTAGTCTCCAGTTGTACGAATGGTTTGCTCCAGTTGAAAAACAGCTGTTTTCCGGTGGTACGAGCCGTGAAAAGTTAAGTACACGGCTATGCCGTTGTCTATATATTGCTTTTGAGGATTCATATAGCAGAGTCCCGGAATACTGTTCCATTTTTCCGGCTGGTTCCAGCAAGACAGCCATTGGGGGAATGCTTCTTCTCCCTCTCCCCTGAATACACAGTCGATGAAAGGGTTTTTATGCAGAAAGTCTTCATTGTTTCCTAAGAATTCAGGTCCACCCAAGATGAAGTAGCTATTGGGAAGCAATGCTTTTAATCTCGCTGTGATGTGCAACAGTTGTTCGTGGTTGAACAACCATGTCGTTGCGGCAATGATGTCGGGTTGGTGCCGGTATATTTCGTCGACAATCATTCCTACGTTTCATTGATGGTGGCAGATACGATTTCCCATTTTACGGAATTGTTCTTTGCTATTTGTGCGTGCAGTGCAGGGAGTGCCAACGAAGAGTGTGCATACGAGCTATTGAGGTCTATCCAGAGAATTTTCATATTTGATTGAATTTCATCTTTGCAAAGATAACTGATTTTGCTTTTCGTATAAACAAAAAGGGTTATATTTGCATGTCGGAAATCGAAAATAGTAGAGTTATTGGTATAGAATGTTTTTTGAAAGATGAAATATTCTTTTTGTATTCTTATTTCTATAAGGTGATAACGGGTTGTCTTATCACTGGCTTGATAAAGTAAGGAAGGAAGTACTATTAAGTGTGATTGATACAGAATGCAAAATATCGGAATAAGTTTCCAGCTATTTTGAACATTTTGAGAAGTAAACTCTTTTGTACAAGGACTGGTTTAGGTAATTGATTCCTTCCTATGATGTAGGGATACTCTGTGAGGAGTATCCCTACAATTTTTTACATTGATTCCACGTTGCCTCCCTTTGGGGGATTGTTTGGACAATAACAAAAAAGAGGAATATTCTTTCGAATTTCCTCTTCTTTGCGGTGGCAGATGGGACTCGAACCCACGACATTCAGAACCACAATCTGACGCTCTAACCAACTGAACTACAGCCACCATGTTAGTGCATTTCTTAAATGCGGTGCAAAGATAGGGATAATCTTTAATATTGCAAAGAATGAGACGAAAATTTTTGAGATTTCTGCATTATTTTTTCTTCTCGTAGATACCTATATTGTGCTGCTGGAGCAGCTTTCGAGAGCTTTTGACAAAGATTTCCAGGTGTTTACGAGCTTCCGGCGTTAAATGTTCTGTAGGAAAACTGGCAGGATAAAGAATGTAATTTTTTTTCTTTAGTAAGTTCGGCCGGCCGGTCCAGACCAGATTATATCCACAATAGGAAACACGACAGTATGGAAAAGGCAGAGGATTGGAGTCTGGCAGGGGCGTCTGACTCTGACCGGTGTAAGAGGGACGGATGGGTTGGGGGAGAGGATGTTTCTCCAACTGCAAAGTGAAGATGAGCCGCCGTCAGTGTTGGCCTTGCTCATATTGGAAATGAAGTTTCCCAAGGAGTAGACTATGATGTGCTGTTCGGTACCGTTGGTACGTAGTTCCATCGGTTGAATGACGTGAGGGTGTGAACCGATAATATGTGTTACGCCTTGTTGGAGCAACCAGTTGGCCAGTTCGCGTTGCTCACGGTTGGGAAGGGACTGATATTCCTCTCCCCAATGCATGCAGGCAATAATGGCATCCGGTTGGCGTGCTTGGCACTTTGGATATCTTGCAGGATGGTATTCTTATCAATATAGTTTACGATATTGGGAGAGGTAGCCTTGATACCATTGGTGCCGTAAGTATAGTTGAGTAGGGCAATGCGAAAGCCGTTTCTGTTGATGAACAGGGGATAGCGTTGCCTGCGCTCCGACAGATTCTTGTAGGTGCCTGCGTAACGAATACCGGAGGAGTCAAGCAATTGTATGGTACGCTCCATTCCCTTTTTTCCACGGTCCAGACAGTGGTTGTTGCTGTCAGTAAAATATCGAATCCGGCGTCCTTTATGGCCTGAAGATATTCATCGGGGGCGCTGAACATAGGATAGCCCCGATAGGGCCTGCCCCCCAATGTGACTTCCAGATTTCCTATGGCGAGGTCTGCCTGGGATATTTGCTCTTTTATGAGGGAGAAGCAGGAGGAGTAGTCATATTTTCCTTCAGATACATGTGCAGCGTCTATTTGTGCCTGGTGCTGCATCAGGTCGCCGACAAATAATAGCGTAATCCTTTCCTGCGAGGAAAGGGTTACGCTATACAGTAGGACAACAATGAAGACGGCGAGCGTTTTCATCGCCTTGTTATTGGTAGATTGCTTTCTTGCCGGCGAGCAATGTATTCTTCATAAGGGAAACGATGGTCATGGGACCTACGCCTCCCGGTACGGGGGTAATGAATGAACATTTGGGAGCTACTTCGTCGAATTTCACATCACCGGTCAACTTGAATCCGGATTTCTTGGAGGTATCGGGCACACGGTAGTACCTACATCAATAACGACAGCGCCTTCCTTGACCATTTCCGCCTTAACAAAGTTCGGTTGTCCCAACGCAGCAATGATGATGTCCGCTTCCTGGCATTCCTTTACCAGGTCTTTGCTGCGGCTGTGGCATACGGTCACTGTGGCATCGCCGGGATAAGCCTTCTGCATCATCAGGCAGCCATGGGTTTGCCGACAATGTTACTGCGTCCCAATACCACGCATTTCTTGCCTGAAGTCTCTATCTGATAGCGCTTCAGCAGTTCGAGGATACCGTTGGGAGTAGCGGATACATAGCAGGGAAGGCCAATGGACATCCGTCCCACGTTGATGGGATGAAAGCCGTCCACATCCTTGCGGTAGTCGATGGTTTCAATCACTTTCTGCTCGGAGATGTGCTTGGGCAAGGGAAGCTGTACGATGAAACCGTCCACATCCGCATCCTCGTTCAATTCGCGTACCTTGGCGAGCAGTTCCTTTTCGGTAACGTCTGCCTCGTAACGGATAAGTGAGGACTTGAATCCGCAAACTTCGCATGCTTTTACTTTGGCGGCAACGTAGGTTTCGCTACCTCCATCGTGTCCTACAAGAATGGCGGCCAGATGCGGGCGTTTACCCCCACGAGCCACTATCTCGGCTACTTCTGCTGCAATCTCTTGCTTTACTTGCTCTGAAATTGCTTTTCCATCAATCAGTGTCATAGGCTGTTATCTTATCTTTTAAGTTTCGGCATCATCTTACCCATCTTGCTGCCAGTGACCATCTTCATCATCTTGCGGGTCTGGTCAAACTGTTTCAGCAGGCGGTTTACTTCCTGAATATTCGTACCGCTACCTTTGGCAATGCGCTGGCGGCGTGAACCGTTCAGAATGGCCGGATTGCTGCGTTCTTCCGGAGTCATGGAGTAGATGATGGCTTCAATGCTCTTGAAGGCATTGTCGTCAATGTCTATATCCTTGATGGCTTTGCCTACGCCCGGTATCATGGAGGCAAGTTCCTTCAAGTTACCCATTTTCTTGATTTGTGCAATCTGGCTCAGGAAGTCGTTGAAGTCGAACTGGTTCTTGGCAATCTTCTTTTGCAGGCGTTTGGCTTCTTCCTCGTCATATTGTTCCTGTGCACGTTCCACCAAAGATACGATGTCACCCATACCGAGGATACGGTCGGCCATACGTGAGGGATGGAACTGGTCTATGGCATCCAGCTTTTCACCGGTACCTACAAACTTGATGGGCTTGTTTACCACCGAACGGATAGAAAGGGCGGCACCACCGCGGGTATCACCATCCAGTTTGGTCAATACTACACCATTGAAGTCGAGCCGTTCGTTGAATTCCTTAGCGGTGTTCACTGCATCCTGACCGGTCATTGAATCCACTACGAACAGAATCTCGTCCGGATTGATGGCCTTCTTGATGGCGGCAATCTCGTTCATCATCTCCTCATCCACTGCCAGACGACCGGCTGTATCGACAATTACAAGGTCGTAACCTTTGGCTTTGGCTTCTTGGATGGCATTTTGGGCAATGGCTACCGGATTTTTGCTGTCCGGTTCCGAGTACATCGGTACGTCAATCTGTTCAGCCAGTACACGCAACTGCTCGATAGCGGCAGGACGGTACACGTCACAAGCCACCAATAACGGCTTTTTGTTCTTCTTGCTCTTCAGCATGCGGGCCAGCTTTCCGGAGAAAGTTGTTTTACCGGAGCCTTGCAAACCGGACATTAGGATAATGGCAGGCTTGGAGTCGAGGTTTATTTCAGAAGTCTCGCCGCCCATGAGCTGGGTCAGTTCATCGTGTACGATTTTTACCATCAGCTGGCTGGGCTTAACGGCTGTCAGCACGTTTTGTCCCAAGGCTTTTTCCTTAACGGTATCGGTGAAGTTTTTGGCTACCTTATAGTTCACGTCGGCATCCAAAAGTGCCTTACGTACGTCTTTCAGGGTTTCCGCAACATTGATTTCGGTGATTTTGCCCTCACCTTTCAAAATTTTAAACGACCTTTCAAGTCTCTCGCTTAAATTATCGAACATAGTATCTAATTACAATTACTAAATTACAAATTACTCTTATTGAGGCGCAAAAGTACAAAAAATCCCTTTAACTGCCTTCTTTTGAAGCAGAATATTATTGAAGACTTGCAGCGGGATGGGCGAAAAGAATGGAAGTGCCGGTCAAGGCACTGATAATCATCTATATTATTCTGTTTTTTTTAGTTCTTTTTGCTTACTTTCTATTGATAATGTCTCTGGCGCAGGGTCCTTCGTGGTTGGGATATCCCGGTGCGTGGCTGCGCATCTCTTGTCGGCTTCAACTTTCAGGCTTCGGTAGTCGTCCTGTGTGCGGCGGATGTAGTCGTCCAGCAGTGCCCGGTGCTCGGCCAGAATCTTTGAGTATTTGGGGTCATGGGCAAGGTTTCGTCTTTCTCCTTTATCCTTCAGCATATCATACAGTTCTTCCCCGTTGCCTTCCAGATAGTGTGTGTATTTGTATCTGGGACTGCGTATCATCCGTCCCGGGCTGACGGTCACTTCGTATTCACTGTGCCATTCGGAGGCTGCATAGGGGTGCTGTCTCTTTTGCTTCTCGCCTTTCAGGAAAGGGGCAAGGCTGATGCCGGGCTTGGAGGAAGGCACCGGAATGCCTGCCAGTTCACAGAGAGTGGGCAGCAGGTCGATAGTGGGTTGGGTCAGTAAATCTTCCACCGGTTTTTGACGGGGATGAATACCGGGACCGGCTATGATGAAGGGCACATTTGTCATTTCTTCGTAAAAGCTGACCTGCTTGGTTACCATGCGGTGTGACCCCATTCCGTCTCCGTGGTCTGCCAGTACAATGACAATTGTATTTTTGCCGGCGGGAGTGGAGTAGAGGGCTTCCAGTACACTCTCTATCTGTCTGGCCACTATCCGCGTGTAATGCTGGAAGGCGGCGACGTAGTGCCGGTAATTGTCCTCGTTCCAGTGGGCGGCTTGCATCATCCTCCGGTGGCTGCAGCAGATGTACTGAATGGGCAACGGAAGTTTTTCCCAGTCTTCCACTTCAAAGTTTTCGGGTAGTAGCGGGAGTGGGGTACTGATGGGGCTATCTATGTGCTCCCCTTTATTTTCGCCTACATATCCGCAGATATTGTGCGGGTTTTGGAAATCGGCTATGCAGATGAAAGGTTCTTGCGGCGGATTGCTGAGATAGGCCACGGCATCCTCGCAGGTTCCTACATCCAGAAAGCTGTCATTGTTGACGGGAAATTCGGGGTCGGTGAAGGGCTTGGCAACCGGTTCCTTGTGGCGGAATCCCCTTAGGGAACCATGTCATGGGTTTTGCCAAAGTGGACGGCCTCATAACCGTTGGCGGTGAAGAGGCTTCCCAGGGTCGGAATGCTGTCGGGCAGCGGAGGATTGATGTGTTCGGCCGAGTTGGAACGTACATTGGTTTGATGCGGCATCAGTCCACTCCATAAGGCAGCGCGTGACGGTTGGCTGAGGGGGCATCCCACGTATGCGTTGGCAAATGTTACACCTTGGGAGGCAATTCGGTCTATAGGTGGAGTGCAGCTGGGGTCGGCACCGTATGCGCCTACTACCCGCTGGGTCAGATGGTCGCATTGGATAATAAGAAAATTGGGCGATTGCTGTGCCATTACCGGAAAGCTGCACAATGCCATTCCCATAAAAGAGTGAATCGTTTTCATCAGATTTGGATTTTATTTGTTCAAGGTTATTGTATGGTGGCAAATGTATGAAAAAACGGATATAAAAAGCTTCCACCTACGTTTATGAACGTAAATGGAAGCTTTTGTACAATATCTGTATGCAGTTGCTGTTAACTGTTCATGCTCATCAGGAATTCGTCGTTGTCTTTGGTCTTCTCCAGACGGTCTTTTACGAAGTCCATGGCTTCTATCGGATTCATGTCGGCAAGGTACTTGCGGAGAATCCACATGCGGTCCAGTGTCTGCTTGTCTTGCAGCAGGTCGTCGCGGCGGGTGCTGGAGGCAACGATGTTGACAGCCGGGAAGATACGCTTGTTGGACAAGTTGCGGTCGAGCTGCAACTCCATATTACCTGTACCCTTGAATTCTTCGAAGATAACCTCGTCCATCTTTGAGCCAGTGTCAATCAAGGCAGTGGCAAGGATGGTCAGTGAACCGCCGCCCTCGATGTTACGTGCTGCACCGAAGAAGCGTTTGGCTTATGCAATGCGTTGGCATCCACACCACCGGAAAGCACTTTGCCGGAAGCCGGGGATACGGTGTTGTAGGCACGTGCCAGGCGGGTGATGGAGTCGAGGAAGATGACAACATCGTGTCCGCATTCCACCATGCGTTTTGCTTTTTCAAGGACGATGCCGGCAATCTTCACGTGGCGTTCTGCCGGTTCGTCGAAGGTAGAGGCGATTACTTCCGCATTGACGGTACGCGCCATGTCGGTAACTTCCTCCGGGCGTTCGTCGATGAGCAGCATAATCATGTAGACTTCCGGATGATTGGCGGCAATGGCGTTGGCTATGTCTTTCATCAAGATGGTCTTACCGGTTTTGGGCTGTGCCACAATCAAGGCACGCTGACCTTTGCCGATGGGGGAAAACAAGTCTACGACACGGGCGACATAGAGTCGGAGTATCCGCCTTTGCAAAGCTTGAACTTCTCGTCCGGGAAGAGGGGGGTGAGGTGCTCGAACGGTACGCGGTCGCGTACGAAAGCCGGGTCACGTCCGTTTATTTTGGATACTTTTACCAGCGGGAAGTACTTTTCGCCTTCTTTCGGGGGACGGATTACGCCTTCTACCACATCACCGGTTTTCAGGCCGAACAATTTGATTTGTGATTGTGATACGTAAATATCGTCCGGTGAGGACAAATAGTTGTAATCGGAGGAACGGAGGAAGCCGTAGCCATCCTGCATGATTTCCAGTACACCGGTTCCGGTGAGGATGTCATCGAATTCGTACGTCTTCTCGCGTTCTATTACGGGTTTGCGTTCCGGAGCGGCGGGATAGTTCTCTCCGTTGTTATACGGTTGTGCAGGGCGCTGCTGCACGGGGCGCTGTTGGTTATAGCCACCGTTGCGGTTGTTATTGTTGTTGTTATTGTATGGGTTGTTGTTGTCGCGGGCGCGGAGGCGCGGGCGTTGTGGCTGTTGCGGTTCGGCTGGGGCAGCGGCAGGAGTGGGAGTGGGAGTGGCGGGAGTTTCTGCTTTGGTCGCTTCGAATTTGCCGATGAGTTCGGATGGCAATTCTATTTTTTCCGTAGGGAGGTCTTCAATGGGGATGAAGTCATCTGCCGCTTCGGCCAGGATAGGGCTTTCGTCCGGTACGATATTCTTTTCTGCTTTGGCTTCTGCCTGAGGTTCTGTTTTCGGAGCTTTAGCCTCGAAATTCAATTCCGGTTCGGCAACCTTCGGGGTTTCTGTTGCTTGGGGTGCAGCAGTCTCTTCCTTTACCTTGCGGGGGCGTCCCGGTTTGCGTTTGGGTACGGCGGCTTCTTTGGCTGGCGCCGGCGTTGCAGCTTCTATGGTCGGTTCTTGGGGTGCTTCCACAGTTTTGGGTTGTTCTTTCGCAGCCGGTGCTTCCTCTGTTTTGGCTTTGGTGAGGTCTCCGTTTTTATTGGCTGAGAACACTTTGTCGGCACCTTCCTTTTTTACGGTCTTTACAGTGACGCGCGAGCGTTTTTGCTTTTCCCCTTTACGCTCTTCCTTCAGCTTGTCGGCGGCAACTTTCTTGGTAGCGCCTGCGATAGCTTGTTCGTCAAGTATCTTGTAAACAAGTTCTTCTTTTTTGAGTGAGTCTGTTTTTTTTATACCAGTTCTTGGGCAATAGTTTGTAGTTCCGACAAATTTTTGTCGTTCAGTTGAATGATGTTATACATACAGTATATATGTGAATGGTTTAAAATTTACTTTTATTGAAAGGCATAAGTGCACAGTTGCAGTTGTTGTAGGAAGCAACTTGGGCAAGTTTACCTTGTGATATATGATTTATATGGGATATTTATTATTGAACCGGAAATCTGATAAACAATTCTTGCCACAGCAAGAAGTCGCAGAATGTTTCAACGGTGCAAAGGTAATAAATATTTTTGGTTTCATAAACAAATCATCTTTTTTTTAAATTTAAAACTTTATCTTTGCTGTATTAACAACAACATGAAGGATTGGTTTATGAATATAGATGAAGTACAGTTGATAACTTTTTCACCTACTTGTACCTCTAAACAAGTGGGAGAGGCAATTGTTCACGGAACGGGAATTTCGTCTGTCTCCAAAGTGGACCTCACCTTGGAGGCGGCGGGTAAAAGGGAGGTACCTTCATGCTTTGGCGGTCATCACGGTGCCCGTATATGGCGGTCATGTGGCTCCTTTGGCATTGGAGCGGATGAAGGAGCTTCATGCTGACGGTGCACCTGCCGTGGTTGTGGTGGTTTACGGCAACCGGGCCTATGAGAAGGCTTTGGTGGAATTGGATGCTTTTGTCACGAAGTTGGGCTTCAAGGTAATTGCAGGCGCCACGTTTGTAGGCGAGCATTCTTATAGCAGTGAGAAATATCCGGTGGCGGCCGGACGTCCGGATGCGGACGACTTGGAGTATGCAAAGCTTTTTGGTGAAAAGATACGTGCTAAAATAGCAGCGGCCGAAGATATGGAGAAACTGTATGGGGTGGATGTGACCCGTATCCAGCGTCCGCGCCAGCCTTTCTTCCCGTTGCTCCGCTTTTTGCGCAGAGTCGTCAAGTTGCGTAAGAGTGGGGTGCCTATGCCCCGCACTCCGCAAGTAGATGCGGAACGTTGTACGCATTGCGGATATTGCGTGAAGCATTGTCCTGCAGGAGCCATTATAAAAGGAGACGAGTGTAATACGGTTGCAGAGAAATGCATCAAATGTTGTGCTTGTGTGAAAGGCTGTCCGCAGAAGGCGCGCACGTATGACACGCCGTTTGCCGTATTGCTTTCCGATTGCTTCAAGAAACAGAAGGAGGACAGAATCATTCTGTGATGGCTACTGGTCGATGGTTGATACGACCAACACTTTCCGGGTTTTTTCGTCTATTCTGAAACGGTTGTCCACCCGTTCTCCCACCAGCCAGATGATGTCATCTCCGCAGCAAAGCACCCATTGCCGTTCTTTGCGCAGAAGGGAGAACTTGCGGTCGGTCAGGTAGTCGCTTACCTTCTTCCGGCCTTTCATGCCGAAGGGCACGAAGCTGTCTCCCTGCCTGCAAAGGCGCAGTGATAGGGGATGCTGGAGTTTGTCGGCATCAAAGCAGGCGGTAGCTTTGTCGCGTGGAATCATGAAATCCGGTGCATAGGGATGCTCTTTCATTTCCAATAACGGCTTTACGGCTTCCTGTACGGGTTCTATCAACAACGAGCCGCGGTCTTTGATGACACGCCAGCCGGGGGTGGCAAAGACTTTGCCGGGCTGTCCGTCCAATGTCCGGCAGATGTCCCTTACTTGTGCGGCGTTGAATCCAAGCGGATGCAGAATTTCAAATAAGACCGTTTCCGGTGCCGCTTCTTGCCTCAGGGCGCCGATACTTATGCCTTCCGGTGTCTTGACTCGCAGTTTGGCTTCTTCTATACCTATATTATATATAGAGGCGGCATCGTCCAGATGCTCTGCCGTTTTGAGGATGCTTTCCTTGACGGAGGGGTTTATCTCCTGCATCATGGGAAGCAGGTTCAAGCGTATTTTGTTGCGGGTATATTCGTCCTGCAGATTGGTGCTGTCCGTCACGTAGGCTTGCCCGATACTTTCCAGATAACCGACGATTTCCTTTCTGTCCAGGCAGAGCAAGGGGCGGACTATATGTCCGTTTCGGGGGCGTATACCCCGCAATCCGTTGATGCCGGTACCGCGAATCAGATTGAGCAGCAATGTCTCTACACTGTCATCTTGATGGTGGGCGACGGCAATGACAGCTGCACTGCATGCTTCCCTTGTTTTTTCGAACCACGCGTAGCGCAATTCCCTTGCAGCCATTTCGATGGAGATATGCCGTTCCTTTGCTTCCTGCTCCGTGTTGAAGTGGACGGTGTGCAGCGTCACCCGGTGCTCCAGGCAGAGCTGGCGTACAAAGTGCTCGTCGCGGTCGGATTCCGCTCCGCGCAGATGGAAGTTGCAATGGGCGGCTTCGCATGTGTATCCCAGGCTGAGGAGCAGGCGCAGCAACGCCACGGAGTCCGCCCCGCCGCTCAGTGCCACAAGTATCTTGTCGTCCAGCGAGAAGAGCTTGTGGCGCTCGATGTATTGTACTACCTTCTGCATATTCAACTATAGAGTGGTGCAAAGATAGTGCAAACGATTTTTATTGCCATATCTGCAAGTATCTATTTTCAGAATCTCTATCGGCTAAGGTCGTATTTGCTAAAAGCTAATCTTACCACAGCTGTGTTTTATGCATACCACACCTTTGTTCTTTCCACAGCTGTGGTAAGAAAAGAACAAAAGGATGGTGGTGGAAGTTACGGATTAAGTT
>ENA-OUNI01000822-OUNI01000822.1-human-gut-metagenome-genome-assembly--contig:-NODE-822-length-13733-cov-4.961194_pt1 | contig 13733 bp, 15 predicted proteins | sample MGYA00242499_ERZ504580 | MGnify/ENA primary metagenome ERZ504580 (study PRJEB26092, sample SAMD00036315) | human gut metagenome | host: Homo sapiens | study: EMG produced TPA metagenomics assembly of... | reverse complement strand
CCTTCCCATGACTGGTATATTATGTCATCCATTTGTTACGGATGCTTCGATTATGTTGTTGAAATCCTTATAGGATACACCGTCCTTCAAGATGTGCCATGCACAAATAAGCATTTTCCTTGCTATTCCTCTATAAAACCGAAAAGAAATCGTCACAGAAGTAACTTAAACCAAAGGCTATGCTTATTATAGTACATAACGAGACTATGCAAGTCATTTGCTGACCTGCATGAAAAATGATACTTTCCTCTTCGAGCTTAACGCTCACACTGGGTTCCATCGCCAGTCATATCGTTGGTTAATTTATCATGACGAGGTCATATGCCATCACAAAGGTAGTAGCCTTCCCATGACTGGTATATTATGTCATCCATTTGTTACGGATGCTTCGATTATGTTGTTGAAATCCTTATAGGATACACCGTCCTTCAAGATGTGCCATGCACAAATAAGCATTTTCCTTGCTATTGCTACTTGAACTTTCATTCTGTTTTTCTTTCTGACTTGTGTCTGGTGGTAGGAGAATCGGCTAAAAAAACAATTCTTGGTGCGACTTGCACCCCATGAGCATTGTATGATGGTTCGTCGAAGGTATCGGTTCCCATAAGTGATGCGGCGTGATTTAATAGTCTTGTTCGACTGATCATTGCGTGGCTTCAGTCCACTCCAGGAAGCGAGATGGTTGGCTGTTTCAAAGTGACTCATGTCGGTACCGATTTCTGCAATCAATGATGTGGCGGCCCTCATCTTCACTCCTGGAATTGTCTGTAAATTGTGCAACTGTGTCGAATACTCATTTTCGCAAATGGCCAGCATCTTGTCCATACACTCCTGTTTGTGTTGCTCTGCTAAGTCTATTTCTGCCTTGAGCTGCTGCATGATGTCTATGTCACATTCTGTAATGCTGCCAGTAAGCGAAGCGATTATAGTTTCCTTTCCATGGTGATTGATAATACGTCCGTGGATTTCCTCCACGAGCACATTGGGGTCAGTAACTCCTTCGCAGATTTTATCTATCACTGCCTTGTAGCTCACACTGTCCGTGTTAGATACATAGTTGCTCAGACGGATGTTACACCGCTGAACGGCTGCGTCCAACTTGGCAAGTTTGCGGATAATCTCATCATCGAGATCATAGATGCGCCGGTCGTAATGACGCAACTGTTGGATGCGTTCTGGAGGAACAAAACTACCGTTTACCAAATCCTTTAGCATGCACTCTGCAATCCATTGTGCATCCTTTACATCACTCTTGTGACCAGGCAATTGTTTAATGAAATAAGGGTTGATGAGTTTCAACTTGAAATGTGGCTCAAGAACTCGCCAAATAGGAACCCAATACACACTTGTGCTTTCCATACCGACTTCTAAAACGTGATGTGAGAGCATCAAATCACGCATTTCAATTAGTTCTGTAGTTAAAACACCAAATTTCTTCTCGTAAATTTCGCCTGTGCTACTCAAAATACAAAGATAAACACTATCTTTGTGCACGTCAAGGCCACATACCGTTCTCATAAGCCTCAATATTTTGGGTTAGACATGAATTTATCACCCCAAAGATACAAAAATGTGACGTAAGAGCACGATAATAGGCGAAAGAAGGTAGTGGTCTTGACATTTTTCAATCTCGAAGGAATTGTGTGGGGAGATTTTCTTTTCAGTTTTTTATCTACACTGGCTTATAAATCGAGATTTTTATGTAAATTTGTCGGCAAATAAAGATATTCTCGTCAAACAAATATAAATAATATAAACATGGAAAAAAACAGAAAAAACAAATCGTAGTTTTGAGTATAGCTTTAGTTTGCATTTTCATCTTGGTATTTTCATTGTTCCATAAATCAGCGACAAAAGATAGCGCAAATCCTCCTTTAACAAATGTTTTGACTGATAGCATTTCTCAAATTGTCTCAGCTTGTCCTGGCGAAATTGGTGTGGCGGTTATTGTTAATAACAGAGATACGGTTAAGGTCAATAATAAGAGTGTTTATCCTATGATGAGTGTGTTTAAGGTTCATCAGGCATTAGCTCTTTGTAATGACTTTGACAATAAAGGAATTTCACTTGATACCTTAGTAAATATAAATAGGGATAAACTTGACCCAAAGACTTGGAGTCCTATGCTGAAAGATTATTCAGGGCCAGTCATATCATTGACAGTGAGAGATTTGCTGCGTTATACTCTTACTCAGAGTGACAACAATGCAAGCAACCTTATGTTTAAGGATATGGTTAATGTCGCTCAAACAGATAGTTTTATAGCCACACTCATTCCTCGTTCAAGTTTTCAGATAGCTTATACGGAAGAGGAAATGTCGGCTGACCATAACAAGGCTTACTCTAACTATACATCTCCTCTTGGTGCTGCAATGTTGATGAATCGTTTGTTTACTGAAGGTCTTATCGATGATGAGAAACAAAGTTTCATTAAGAATACGTTAAAAGAATGCAAAACAGGTGTAGATAGGATAGCAGCTCCACTTCTTGATAAAGAAGGGGTTGTTATAGCGCATAAGACAGGTTCAGGTTATGTTAATGAAAATGGTGTTCTTGCAGCTCACAATGATGTTGCCTATATATGTCTGCCTAATAATATCAGTTATACCTTAGCGGTATTTGTTAAGGATTTCAAGGGAAATGAATCACAAGCGTCACAATATGTTGCGCATATATCAGCTGTAGTATATTCTTTATTAATGCAAACTTCAGTAAAATCTTAAACTGCACTTGCTTTGATAATTAATGATTAGTAATCTAAAAGCACTCTAATCGTTATCGGAGTGCTTTTAGATTACTAATCAAATTGCTTCTATTATAATTTGAATCCTCTACTTTTTCTTTCTTCCTGTTGCGGCACTCTTGCTCCATATCTAAGCCTGTGCCATTGCTCCCTGAACCAGTCGGCAATCGGCTTCCTGTTTATTGTCAGGTTCAGCCTGCTTTCATCGTCAGGGTCATTTTCCACCCTTAAAATATCATCCTTTATATCAAAGTTCCGCCTGTGTTGCTCGGAATAGATTTTACCGCTACATTTCAGGGCTTCTTTTTTGACTATAAGACTTTCAGTCATTTCTTTAGAGAATCCCAGCATGGCACAAAACTTTTCCATGCGCAGCATTTCCCTGAACATCGGAAACCACCTGAAAGCCTTGTCTATGATTCTGGCGAGCCGTGACAGTTCTTTTTCTTTCATGTCAAGTTCCTGCCTGTGCATTTCTCTGAGATTGTGGATTTGCGTATCATGCTGTTTCTGCATCTGCTGTACTTGGCTCTGCAATTTTTCAATATTGGTGTTCCGTTTTGAAACCTCGTCTTGCAGTTTTTCGTTGGCACGTTCCAGTTCTTTCAGTTTTCCACTCCCGAAAAGAGAAGCAACTCCACTAGTTATGGCTGTCGCTGCGTGGTGGCTGTCTTCTTTAACTTGTCAGTGCGTATTTCTGATTTCACCTGTTTCAGTTCCTGCTCGGCAAGATTTATCTGTTCTTCTTTGTGCCGTTTGGCTGCATCCATGCGTTGCAGTTCAGCTTTCTGCTTCTCAATGATAAAGTCGTTCCGTTCCAGATGCTCCTTACCAGTGACAGCCTTTGACTGCCCGCGTTCCATCAGCAGGATGTCGGATGCAAGGGTCTGCATCTGCATCATGTCATCGTCATTGAGCTTTCGGCTCTTTCCTGTTTCGTGGTTCATCCAGTCGAAAACGATATGGGCATGATAGTTCGGCTTGAACCATCTGTCCCCGACTTTGAAGCTTTCCCTGTCTTCCGCTTCCGGCTGACCGTTCAGCCAATGCCCTTCATCCTTGTGCAGGAAGATTTGCAGCGGTGTGATTCCCCAGCGTCTTTGACACTCCTCACCGAATTTACGCACGTCTGCCAGTGTGGTGTCCGACCTGACAAGCAGCACTCCTTCACGTATGGGGGAGCATCCCGCAATCTTGACTATTTTACCGTTCTTGCCTTTGCGTTCACGCTCCTTTTCCTGCATGGCACGTCCGGTCTTTTCCTTTACCATCTGTCTGATATTGTCATAATGCGTCCGCAAATCCGGACTGCCGAAGTCGGGATTTATCCACTGTTCGTTATCGGTGGATAGTTCAGGAACGACATAGATTCTGGACTCTCCGATGTGGCGCATGTATTCGGCAGTCCTCCTGTTGTGAGCCTCGCTCGATGCGATGTTGCAGGGCTTGATATGTATGCTTGATTTTGTTGCCATAGATACTTGTTTTTTGGTTTGTACTTTATTGTTAGCTTTTCCGCTGTCCGTAAACGCATGGGGTTCTTAGGGGTGCAACCCATAAGCGGAGATTGCAAAGAGAGGGTCACTCTTTGCTCTGGGTTCTCAGGGGAGAAACGCCCTGAGTGGGTCATTAGGGTAAAACCCTAATCCCCTCGGGAGAGCCCACAACTACGTAAGCGGAGCGTGTAGTTATAGTGGCTATATCAATGGCAAGCCATTGTCTGCAAACTCCAGCCTACGGCTTCCGCTCTCCTCCGTCAGGGAGGTTTTTCATCATCGTTGCCGATTGGAGATGCACCGACCAGCACAAGGTCTAAATCGTCTATCAGTTTTTGCAGGACGGGATTCTTCTCTATCATCCGCTGGAGGATTCTCTCAGCCTCGACCAAGTGGTTGGCTGTACTCATCACCTTGCCCTCCCGTATCTGAAAGATAATCCAATCGGCTATGTCGATATGGGCTTCTTTTTGTTTCGGGGTGGCATTCCTTTCGATGATGTCCGAAACCACCACCTTACAAAAGTACATGCTCTCGGCTCGCTGTTTCCACTCGGCATAAGCATCGGCATCGGGAAAGAGAAGCACGGTTCGCCCTGACAGTACACGGAGTTTCTCTTCTCTCATCTGACTCTTACCACCCGTAGCCAGCCATACATAATCGGGGAAGATAGCAGAACCGATAACGGCACTCTTCTCGGATTCCACCAAGACCACCACCTTGTCGGGATGCGTTTTCAACAAGTGTTCCCCGAAAAGGCATTGGGATAGTTGCCAATCCTCTGCCAACACACGCTGCTTTTTCAATATGCTGTGTATCCAGTTCACTGCCGATGTCTGTCCTCCCTTGATACGGTGTCCGTCTTCGGGATTGTACTGCATCACCTTTCCCGTGCGTACCTTGCCCGTCCTGTCTATCTGCCAAAAGATAACAGAGCCGTCACGGGTAGCCCCCAAACGGTATTCCTCCAACAACCGCTTCAACACCTCTTTCGCCTTGTCGCCATAGTAGGAAGTAAGGAGTGTGAAGAGGAAACGGAAGAAATTGCTACGCTCGCTTTGCGACTTCTCCACATAGTGAGGGGGAATATAGCCGATGGCTGTCGGCTTACTTTGCTGCTTCACTTTCTTCTGCTCTGCTCTTTGCCTGTCAAAAGAGAAATCATTGGTAGTTCTGTGTTCAGGATGCTCTTGAAAATACTCTTTCGGAGTGTAGTGATACCCACAACCGCTTTCGTGGTTACATCTGCCGACCGATGGATGCAACGGCACATTATTTTCGTCCACGTAATAGACGAAAGAATGCCTGTCTCCGCATTTGGGCAGGTATGCCGTGTTGCCGTTCCTTTATACTTCTGTAATGAATAATTGCCCATAGCTTAGTCCGTTTTTGATGGTTGATTGTCGGCTGTCCCATCCTGTCCCATTGTCCACACTCTAAGGGTTGGGACAGTGGGACACTTGGGACACCTGCGTTTTACTCTCTTTGCTGCGCTGGATGATACGGTTTACGGTGGACTTGCCACAATTCACCTGTGAGGCTATCTCCCTGACGGACTTGCCCGATTGGGAGAGTTGCAGAATTTGGCAATCCCTTTGCTTGATTCATTGTCGCCCAATTTTTTCAAGTGTTCCTTTTCCGTGGAATAGCCCCTGAACACGAACTGCAAGAAAGCATCCACTTGTCAATCTCGTAAACGATTACATTATCCGCATCATGAGAGAACGTGCCATAGCGCACTTTAAGCTGCTTCACATAGCGAAGCCCTCCGTCTTGGGCACTTTTTCCAATGGTGAACACGCTGTCAAAGAAATTGTAGAGCCGTTTGCTTCCGGCAAGGTCGTTGGATGTGATGGGACAATCCAAAGAGCGTTTGGGCGTATGTGCCAGGACAAGGATAGAGAGCGCATATCTCTTTTTGAGATTGTTCAGCTGAATCATCAGCCGTCCTGCGGCATCGCCTTTCTCCATGGCGCAACACAGGTAGGTAAGATTGTCAATGATGAAAATCTTGCAGTCGGTCTGCACAGCCATCTGTTCAATGCCGCCTATGATAGCTTCCTCAAAGTTGGCATCCAAAAGCTGGTTGCAGTCAATAGACACCCGATAGATTTTGTCGGGAAAGGTGTAGAGCTCTCCATGCTCGTTGGTATAGCGGAGCTGGAACTGCTTTTCGGACAGTTCAAAGTCCAGATACAGCACATTGTCGGTTCGGGCGATGCGGTCGGCTATCTGCACGGCAAGGATGGACTTGCCCACGTTGGAATCGGCAAACAAGCAGGAGAGTTCCCCCTCGTACCAAAAGCTGTCCCACAGCGCACGGGGCGTAGGCAATAACGATGCTTCAAGAATGGTTTGGTTTGCCGTCTTGATATTCATCATGCCTACACTGTCGGGCATACCGTTATGCGCTTGGGATGCTTTTGTGAGGTCGCCACGTATCAGGTTGATATAGTTCTTATCCTCTTCCATATCATTCACCAGTTACGTGGGTTGGGCTTGCGACGGTGGGAAGAGGATAAGGACTTGTTCAGTTCCTCGTCTGACAACGGTATGGGATTCTTTCGGGCGGTTTCCAGCCACTTGTCCAGTTCGTCACGGTAAAGGCAATAGCGTTTGCCGGGCTTGGTGGCAGGGATTGTCCCTTCTGACAGTTTCATGTAGAGCGTACCCTTAGGGATACCTAAATACTCTGCTGCCTCGTCCACAGACATGGCACGTGGGTGTCCACCGTTTTGGCATTGTTCACACTGCGCTGCTCGGCGAGCAGGCTTTTCAGGCTCATCACTTCGTCTCGAAGCTGAGCGACAACCTCGGGGAGGTCGTTGAAGGTAAGAATTGATTTTTCCATTCGCGTACTCGTCTCTTTTGTAAGACTTGGCGCAAAGGACTGAAATGATATATCCGTGAATATCTCCACGACACGTCATTGCAAAATAATTCCCGAATAATTAAGCCCAGCCATAAATGACGGGTAAAATTACTCGGGAAACGATGTAAAACAGGCGGTTATGAGTTACCGGATGGTTGTCGTTGGTGTCGTGATTATCCTAATTCCGCACATAATCCTCGGGATAGTGGAAATCAAGTTTGCCGTTTTCGGGTTCATCAATGGGAATTTCCGTCTTTAACGGCTCTACCTTGAAATTCTTGATGGTTGATAAGTCTGTATCAGCAAACGATTTCGGGAAAAGGGCTTTGATGAACTTGGCACGGTTATCCCCATTGTAGTATCTCTTGTACAGGAAACGCTCAGAGATATTCCATACGAAGTGACGGAGTGGAATGTTGTTGATGTCTTTGGTAAACGGTCTTTGTATGGGCTTCGGGGTATAAGTGTTAAGATTCATCCATTTGTCCACCTCAGTACAGATGTGGTTCACGGTTTCTTGGTCGGCAATGCGAGGCAGGTAATAATGGCAATACTCCATGACCATGCGGATGCGCTCTTCCTTTTCCCGTTGCTCTCTGCTTGCGTAATTGGCACGGTTCTTTTCGTGAAGATCCGGGGCGATAGTAAGCTCTATCGGTTGTGTTTGGATAAGTGTCTCTTCTTTTGTCGGGGATGATTCGGGTACAGGCTCAGGGACTGATGTAGGTCCAGGCACAGATGTGGCTTCTTCAAGTGTATTTTGTGACAGTTCTTCCTGCACCTCTATGGCTTCGGCAATCGTTTCTTTCTTGCCGAACTTGATTTTGTAGATTTCGTATGTATCAAAGATAAGTGTCTGAAAGGAGAGATAGAGCAACCATCCCAACAGGTTACAGCATACGAATACTATCCACCTGACAAAGTTGTCTTGGTTGAAGCTGTCCGCTATTACCAGCGTGGCAATGGAAGATATTAGGACGATGGCGAAGCCGACAAAGCCCAAGATGATGTATTTGTCCTTGATTGATGATTCCATATTTCGTTGAGAGATTGAATGTTCCTGTATTATTTTGTGCAAAGTTAATGCTATTTTTCCCAATTACTGCCCGTTATTTGCGGTTAGAACGGTCTTTTTCAATGTATTTCACGAAATGTCATCATATCATACTCTGTTTCATACTCTGAGGGGCTTATAAATGGTGGCATCAAGCCAAAACATAGAGGGGCGATTATAGCCTTGTAGCCATAACCGCCCCTCTGAATACCTGTCAATGTGAGACATTTATGCCTCCTTGCGCTTCAAGGTTATCTTGTCCACCACCTGACACATCTGCTGCGCTGCTATCTTGGAATAGATTTGTGTGGTGGTAATGTTCTTATGTCCGAGATAGGCTTGGATGACAGCCATGTCCGTTCCCATTTCCACGTGCAGGCTTCCGAAGCTGTGGCGGTACAGTGAAAGGTGATTTTCTTGGTTATCCCTGCTGCCGTGAGCCACCGTTGGAGTGGTCCTTGCAGCATCTTGTCCTTGAAATCCTCAAAGATAAGTCCCTCGCCCCGTTCTCCCAGCAGTCCATAGGCTTCATCACTGATGGGGTTATGCACTATTTCTTTGGTTTTCTGCATACGGGTGGTAACGAACATCCTGCCGTTGGTGTATGGTTGTATCTGCTGCCACGTGAGCTGTCTGATGTCGCTCTTTCTCAGTCCCGTAAGACAGGCGAAAAGAAAAGCTTTTTTCAAGACCTCCTCCTCACAGGGTGTTTCGGCAAGCCGTATCAGTTCCTCTTGGCTCAAATGCTCCCTGATGGTGGGAATGCACTCGATGCGGTCTAAGAAGCCGTTTGGGTTCTCCTTTATCTTCCTGTCACGGTAGGCGGTGTGCAGCACGGCACGGAAAGTTGACCAATAGCCTGCTGCGGAGTTGATGTGCAGCTTTTGGTTGGTGTGGATGGATTGGGGTGCATCAAGCAGGTATTCCATGAACTTGCGGCACAAATCCACATCCACCTCCTCAAAGGTGCATTTGCCGTTCACGAACCGCTGGAAATGCTTGTATACGTGCTGCCACTTGATATTCTTGCGGTCAGCCAGTCCTTTGAAATAGGCAAGGAAATCGCCCTTCATCTTGGTCTTGTCAAAAAAGCCGTTGTTTTCATTGAAAATGGCTTCGTAGCGCTGGTTGCGCAGGATGACCGCTTTCTTCATCATGCGTGCGTTGAAGTCCCGTTCCTGCTGGTTTGCAGGTTTGGCGAAGATGTAAATTCCTAAGGCTTCACGTGTAATCACTCTCATGGTGACATTGTCACGGTAGCCGGGATAGTAGTCAAGGCATAGTGAATACTGTGTCCCGTTCTTAATCTTGCGCTTACGCAAGGTAACTGTTTTGCATTTACTCATAATAATTATGTTTTAATTGGTTGTATACATTTTGGAGTTGTATCCATGTTTCCGATGGCAAAGGAACAACGTGAAATATCCGTGAATACCTCCACGATACATCATTTTGAAATAATTTTCGATAATCCCGATTTTTCACGGTTATTTGTTCCTTTCAGCCATGACACGCTCCACATCTGAGCGCAAAAGCAGGTTTTTCACACCCACCTTTATCTTTTCGATGTGCTTCACCTTGACGATATGGCAGATGTTGGCTGACGAAAGACCATAGATTTGCTGCACCTGCTCAACGGTATAGTAGCGTTCATCGTTCACAAGGTCAGTTCTGCGGAGTTCGTTCAAATGTGATTTGGAGTATAGGTACGCCCGTACTCTCTTTTAGTGGGTATCTTATGGCGATAGGTGTAGGCACGGAGTGCGGTCGGCTTCATGCCGAACAGTTCCTCCACCTCCTCGGTCAGTAGCCAGTCGGTAATTTCGCTAATATCAACTGCCACACCGAAAAACTCGTCAATATGCTTCTTGCTGTAATAGTTCTTTCCTGCGATACGGCAGATGGGGATATGGTTACGCTTGGCGGAAGTGTAAAGCCATGACTGCTTTACCTTAAAAAGGGACATCACCTCCTCGCCCGAATAGAAGTCCAACACTTCTTCGCTTTCCTTTTCCCTTTTTCTCTTTTGGCAGGTAAGGAAGATGAAGATGATTTCCTTGGTGTGGAGGTGTTGCCGGGCAGGATGCGGTGATAGGGATTGCCCTCCAACATCTGCTCGATGTCGGCTCTGCGGATGAATGCCATGCGGTTGCTGATGCGTGAGGCTTTCAGCTTGCCGATGGCTACAAGTTTGTAAATGTACTGTCGGGAACAGCCCATGAGGATGGCTGCTTTGGAAAAGGTGAGATACTCCTGATGCTGTATCTCCATCAAGGGTTGGGCGACTTTGAAGAGGTTGTTCTTCTGCATCACTCTGGCTCGTTTGGCTTCTGCCTGACAAGCCTCACTGCAATATCTTTGCATACCGCTTCGGGTTACAAAGGACTTGCCGCAAAAACTGCATTTTCTGGTTGCTTTCATACCGTTTTATCGTTTAATGGTTCATTTCTTCAATCCTATATCTCTGAAATGGTAAACGGATGTGAACGGAAGTCAACCATTGTCGCTTTTCTACACAGTGTGACTGTTTCCGCATATCGGGGCGGTTATTGTCGCTTGTCGTAAACGGTTGTAAACCCTTGTCAACTGTCTGCACGGTGTGACAAAAAACAAGCCCCGCAAATTCTCCACGTCAGAAATACGTCTCAAAAATATGTGGAAATTTGGGAAGCGACAAATGGCAACCGAAAAGTGTTAAATTTTAGAATATGCTGGTAATTAAAGATTTACACTCGGATATTTCTGATTAGTTTTGGTTGTTCTATGGTTATAAATACAGAGCGTGAATCCTCAGGCAGACACCTTATTTTGTAATCATTATGCTTCTCAACTTGTTTCACTTGAAAGGAATGGCACAGAAGTTCAACCATACACAGCATGGATAGAATTATGAATATAAAAGAGTACTTACAGCAACACCCGCAATGGAAAAAACGGATACACGGTTTCATCATGCATCCGGTAAAGACACGCCCCTATTGGTGGATACGCGTATGGCAGCCTTTCTACATAAAAAAGGCCGGGGCTCAGTCATTTATTCCAGTGTACGGAAAGACCTTCCACCGTTCCACCTGTTCCAGATGGGAAAATATTCGGTAGTGGAAGATTTCTCCTGCTTGAACAATGCCGTAGGCGACATCGTAATCGGCGACTATTGCCGGATAGGACTCGGCAATACGGTCATCGGTCCCATCCGGATAGACAACAGGGTCAATATTTCACAAAACGTAGTCCTGATAGGATTAGATCACAATTACCAGGATATCACTCAAGGCATCATCGAACAAGGTATCACCACTTCTCCTATCCACATCGGAGAACATACCATCATAGGAGCCAACGTGATTGTACTGCCCGGAATCACCATCGGCAAACATTGTTTTATCGGTGCCGGGTGTGTGGTTACCCAAAACATACCCGACTATTGTGTCACGGTAGGAAATCCCGCACGCATTATCAAACGCTATAACCCTCAATCACAAACATGGGAAAAAATATAAAAATATTAGTATGTGCCCATAAGGACAGCCGGCTACCACAGCATGAGTACTTCTGTCCCATACAGGTGGGGGCCGCACTGACCAGTGCCCGATTCTTCCCTGTACTAGATAACACAGGAGATAATATATCCGACAGGAATCCTCACTTTTGTGAACTAACCGCCCATTATTGGGCTTGGAAAAATCTAAAGTGTGACATTATAGGGCTCAATCATTACAGGCGCTTCTTTGATTTTCATCGCCCGTTTCCGGCTTTTTCACCAGACAGGAGTTTCATTAACATAGATTCATTTCTAAAAGAAACTTACCGATTTCCTGATTTAGAAGCCTTATTAAATGATTATGACATCATCCTCTCTCCCAAGCGTCATTATCCCTATAACGTCGCTACACAATATGCCATATTCCATCTAGTCAATGACCTCAATTTGCTGAAAGAAGTCATTCAACACCTCACACCCGAATATGCTGAAGCTTTTCATACATTCATGTATCACTGCAATGCCTATTCCGGATATAATATGTTTATCACCGGACGGAAACATTTTGACGAATACTCCCAGTGGCTATTCAGCGTATTGTTTGAATTAGAAAAACGGGTAAAACTGTCCGCCTATCCGGATCAGGCACGTCTGTTCGGCTATTTATCAGAAAGATTGATCAATGTCTAATTGCATAAGGCACCGGTTTAAAGATAAAGTATGTTCCCGTCATCATGCCCTTGGAAGAAACGTTTCAGAATCCGAGCAACCTGCTTTATAGCTTCGCCGACTAAAGAATGATCTTATTTATAAACTCACAGAATTATAAGTTATGCCGTTGGTTTCTGTCATCATCCCTATATACAATACAGAAAAATTCCTGCCTTTGTGTATCAGCAGCGTCTTAAACCAGACACTGACAGACATTGAAGTACTGCTGGTTAATGACGGAAGTACGGACGGAAGCGGGAAAATATGTGACGAATACGCCTGCAAGGACCAACGAATACAGGTAATACACACTCTGAACCAAGGAGTCAGCCATGCACGAAACCAAGGACTGGAAACCGCAAAAGGAGAATATATAGCTTTCATGGATAGCGATGACTGGATAGAAACGGATATGATAGCCACTCTTTATCAGCTTATCCGGACAAACGAAGCCGGTCTGGCTACTTGCGGATATATCATTGAAAATGAAGACGGTCGTCCGATTTACCACATCAATGAAGTGAAATCCGGCAAATTAACCCAGTGGGAGGCCATTCACTCCCTGTTTAACGACAGGTATTACAAATACAAAGGAAACTTATGGGATAAATTATATCATAAAAAAATCATTGACAAACATCACCTAAAATTCAATGAACATATTTATTATAATGAAGACAGACTCTTTATTTTTCAATACCTGAGCCACTGCCAATCAGCCGCATACACCACTTCCCCTATTATCACTATGTCACAAGAAAATCAACGCCATGAACCTGTCGCAAAAAAACTACACCCCCAAACTGTGCACTTTCATGGATGCATTCGACCTGATGACTTCACTTTCGGCCACATTCCCCACCTATATTCTACGTGCTTTGTCGGCCGATTACATAAAAAGTTCGTTCTTGTTCTATACCCAACACTCACGGGAAATCCCCTTCAATGAATTATGGGACAGAATGCTAAGAATCAGAAAAAACAATTATATACATCTTCCACTTTCTCTAAAAATAAAGTATGCGCTATATGGCATCAGACTTATCCTGCGGGCATGGCTCAAGTGAAAAGACCAATTTACTGCTTACTTAACACGCACCCGTTTTATCTTTCCATGCACCCACAACAAGGCACAGACCAATTTGTATGCCATCTGATGAAGGCCCGCAGTTTTATTCAGTTCGGGAATCAGTTCCAATAAAGGAGATTCCACCTTTTCCAGTCTTATATAATCCTTCATCATTCTATCCGGAAACAGTTCCTTATACACCCGCTTTCTTTCCATATCTCTTGTCCCGGCATCCGTTTCACTGACCCCTCCGGGTACAAACCTACAAACGATGGAACGAATATTGCGGAACGTCGCATTGTTGAAT
>ENA-OUNI01000821-OUNI01000821.1-human-gut-metagenome-genome-assembly--contig:-NODE-821-length-13736-cov-1.983099_pt1 | contig 13736 bp, 20 predicted proteins | sample MGYA00242499_ERZ504580 | MGnify/ENA primary metagenome ERZ504580 (study PRJEB26092, sample SAMD00036315) | human gut metagenome | host: Homo sapiens | study: EMG produced TPA metagenomics assembly of... | reverse complement strand
TCCCTTTCCAAAACAGTATTAAGGGAATGATTTCGAGTGCACAAAAGTAACAGAATAAAATGCAGAAAACCATAAACATGTTTGAAAAAGTTCCTGATAGACTTATAAAAATAACAATATTTTAGCAAAAAGCAGGAGAAAAACGATTAAAACTTTACTTGTCTGGATACCTAAATTGAAATAAATAATAAGCAACATGACCGGAAAAAGTAAAAAACTAATTCCACTTACCAGGTCAAAATAGGTCTGGATCCAGTAATTATTTCTTTCTTTGTCAAAAAAAATCCAATTGACAAACTGATAAGCCACCCATTTGAAGCTGATGTAAAATAAGGACATTCCGATATAGATTCCCAGCATCAGTCCGTTCGAAACCGAACGTATCAGCATGAAATCCGTTTCGGATATATACTCATAAATATATAGTCCGGACAATACACAACTGATAATTGTCAGCGTAAAGACATACCGGTTGCTCGAGGTAGTAGCATCATCGAACAGGCTGAACCGCTCTTTATACTGGAAGAGCGCCTTTATCCGTTGCAGCACATATTTCTTTCCGTTTTTCAGCGAATAAGAAAACAGAACGAAACAAATCAGGATAATACCGGTAACGAAAGCATCCGAGCGCAACTGGTAAGGCAACGGCTGTCCCTGCATACCGGCTTTCGGATTTGCCTGTACGCTTGCTGTCAGAGCCTGGTCGAGCCTTTGCTGCTGCTCGTCCATCTTCTCGGCAATATATTTTACACCTATACGGCAGACGGTACTCATATAGCCGCAAATTTACGAATTTCTTTGCTCCATACCGGTGTATTATACAATAAATTTACAGCTTCTTCGGGTGTCTCCGCCACATGCCAGATAGCCCCATGCTCACGGCGCATGAAATTCTGTTCGATAGCCTGGTTCAGCATCTCCAGCAGCGGATCATAAAAATGGTTGATATTTAAAATAACGACAGGCTTCAGATACAGCCCCAGCTGCTTCCAGGTAATGATTTCCAGCAGCTCCTCCAGCGTTCCGCATCCTCCGGGCAGTGCAATCACCCCGTCGGACATATCCGCCATGATCTGCTTGCGTTCATGCATGGTTTCCGTTTCAATCAGTTGCGTAAGCCCCTTGTGGTGCCAGCCTGCTCCACCATGAAATGCGGAATCACCCGGTAACCGTTCCGCCCGCCTGTAGCGTAGCATCACTGATGGCACACATCAGCCCCAGACATCCCGCACCGTTTATCAGATTAATCTTCCGTTCAGCAAGTATTTTCCCCAGTTTTTCGGCAGCATCGAAATAAGACTGGTCAATTTTAGTGCTCGAAGCACTATACACACATACATTTTTAATATCGTTCATCAGTCAGCGTTGAAGTATATCAAGACAAAAAATGAGGAATACTCCCTTCGGAATATCCCTCATTCTCTTTATTCATTTACATAACAGTCAGTTATTTAATTCCGAAAGCAGCTTTCACCTTGTCTACATAGTCCAGCTTTTCCCAGGTGAAGAGTTCTACCTCTACATCCTTGTTGCCTTCGTATGCCGATTCAAAATGCTTGGTAATCACCTTCGGTTCACGTCCCATGTGTCCGTAAGCAGCAGTTTCACTGTAAATCGGGTTACGCAGTTTCAGACGTTCTTCGATGGCACGCGGACGCATATCAAAGATTTCATCCACCTTCTTGGCAATTTCACCGTCGCTCATAGCCACCTTACTGCGTCCATATGTATTTACGTAAATATTAATCGGACGCGCTACACCGATTGCATACGAAACCTGAACCAGAATTTCGTCGGCAACACCCGCAGCTACCAGATTCTTGGCGATATGACGTGCTGCATAAGCCGCACTACGGTCTACCTTACTAGGATCCTTTCCAGAGAATGCACCACCACCGTGAGCACCAGCACCACCGTAAGTATCCACGATAATCTTACGTCCGGTCAGTCCTGTATCCCCGTGCGGACCACCGATAACAAACTTACCGGTCGGGTTCACATGATACTTAATCTGGTCGTTGAACAACTTCAGCACTTCCGGATTATGAATTTCAGAAATAACACGCGGCATCAAGATTTCGATGACATCCTGACGTATCTTTGCCAGCATCTCTTCATCCGCCTTCAGCTGAGCCTCCTTCGAGTCGTCAGCAGTGGATAAACTCATCATGCTGTGTAGAAACCACAATGGTATCGATACGAACCGGACGGCGGTCGTCATCATATTCTATAGTCACCTGGCTCTTAGAGTCCGGACGCAAGTAAGTCATCACCTTACCTTCACGGCGGATTTCAGCCAGCACCATCAGCAGCTTATGTGCCAGGTCGAGCGACAGCGGCATATAGTTTTCAGTTTCATTGGTAGCGTAGCCGAACATCATACCCTGGTCGCCGGCACCTGATTCATCGGTCCTCACGTTCCACTCCACGGTTAATGTCAGGGCTCTGTTCGTGAATAGCCGAGAATACGCCACACGAGTTACCTTCGAACATATACTCACTCTTGGTATAACCAATCTTGTTGATTACTTCACGAGCTACACGCTGAAGATCGATATACGCTTTGGTTTTCACTTCTCCTGCCAGTACCACCTGTCCGGTAGTCACCAACGTTTCGCAAGCTACTTTTGAACTGGGGTCATAAGCCAACAGTTTGTCAAGCACAGCGTCGGAAATCTGATCCGCCACTTTATCGGGGTGTCCTTCCGACACCGATTCGGATGTGAATAAATATCCCATGTCTTTAAAATTAAAAAAGGATTAATTAAAAGTTTATCCGTGTACGGACAAGAGTAGATAGTTGTATCAGGGAAGAGTGTTATACTATGTGTTTTAGCATTTTTTTCCGTGGTTGCAAGCTACTCAAATCTTTCCACTTTTATTTTCGGCTGCAAAAATACAGATATAAATTGGAATAATTACAAAGTTATCCCTCTTTTAACATAGCTTTATATAAATTGGGCAAGCCTTTTTCTCATTTCCTCCATCGTCAGTCCCGAAACAGGGTGTACCACCTCACCGGCAATTTCCGCCAGCGGTCCATGACGAAACTCCGTTCCCCCATCAGCGGATGTGGCAGTGTCAGTTCCGGAGTCTGCATCACCGTATCATCGTACATCAGCAAGTCGATATCAATTGGTCGGTCACTATACACCCCCTCCACCGACTTGGCCGTTCTGCCCATTTCCTTCTCGATAGCCTGCGTCAGATGCAGTACCTCCAGCGGATTGAGCAGCGTTTCCGAGCATGCTGCCGCATTCAGAAAATCATTATCCGACACAAATCCCCAGGGAGCAGTCCGATAAAAAGAAGATAGGGAAGTCACCTTCCCTATCCTGTCATTTATCAATCGGACGGCAGTACGTAAGTTTGCTTCTTTATCGCCCATGTTTGTACCCAGGCCCAAGTAAACTTTTGCATGGTATCCGTTTATTTATCCAGTATCAGCATTGCATCCCCGTAAGTACCGAAGCGGTAATCCTCTTTCAGCGCAATGTTATAAGCATCCATCACCAACTCATATCCGCCATAAGAGCAAACCAGCATCAGCATTGTAGACAGCGGCATATGGAAGTTGCTGACCATCGCATTAGCCAGTGAGAAATCGTACGGAGGGAAAATAAACTTGTTTGTCCAACCCTCGAATTCCTTCAGGTGTCCGTCGGTACCCACAGCAGTTTCTATGGCACGCATAACGTCAGTACCTACCGCACACACCTTATTGCCACGATCCTTTGCCTCGTTTACGATGCGGCAAGCCTCAGCCTCCACAAACATCTGTTCCGAGTCCATCTTATGCTTGGTAAGATCCTCCACGTCGATATCACGGAAACCACCCAGTCCGCAGTGCATGGTAATGAAAGAGAAATCGATACCCTTTATTTCCATACGCTTCATCAGCTCACGGCTGAAGTGCAATCCCGCAGCCGGTACCGTTACAGCCCCTTCATTCTTCGCGAAGATTGTCTGGAAGCGTTCCTCATCCTCCGGTTCAGCCGGACGGTGGATAAACGGTGGCAATGGCGGTTCACCAAGCGCATAAAGCGCCTTCTTGAACTCATCGTGCGGTCCGTCGTACAGGAAACGGAGTGTACGTCCGCGTGAAGTCGTATTATCGATTACTTCCGCCACCATCGAGTCATCATCTCCGAAATAAAGCTTGTTTCCGATACGTATCTTACGAGCCGGGTCCACCAGCACATCCCACAAGCGCAGTTCCTCATTCAGCTCACGCAACAAGAACACCTCGATACGTGCTCCGGTCTTTTCTTTATTACCATATAAACGTGCAGGAAATACCTTTGTATCATTGAAGATAAATACGTCCTTGTCATCAAAATAATTCAAGATATCCTTGAATACCACATGTTCAATCTCTCCGGTAGCCTTATGAACCACCATCAGTCGCGACTCATCTCTGTACTTCGCCGGGTGCAGTGCGATCTTATCTTCCGGCAACTTAAATTTGAATTGTGACAGTTTCATCTTATTATCCTTTCCTTAATCGTTTGTAATTTCTATATCCTGTTGGTCGAGCCATGCTTCAAAGTCATCCACCTGCATGCAATCCTCCAGTCTGACATCCCCTACCCGTGTCCGTATCAGTCCGGTAAGGTGCGCTCCGCTGTTCAGCGCTTCACCGATGTCGCGTGCCAGCGCCCGGATATACGTTCCCTTGCTGCATACCACACGAATCTTGATTTCCGGCAGGTTACATTCCAGCAACTCAATTTCATCAATCACCAGCGTCTTCGGTTTCAGCTCCACCTCATCCCCCTTGCGGGCAAGGTCGTATGCACGTTTGCCGTCCACCTTACAAGCCGAAAAAGCCGGCGGAATCTGCTCTATCGTTCCCATGAAATTCTTCAGCGTATCCTCCACCAGCTGGCGTGTGATATGCTCCGTCGGATACGTAGCATCAATCTCCTTTTCCAGGTCATACGAGGGAGTTGTAGCCCCCAGTTGCAGCGTAGCGATATACTCCTTGGTGTGATACTGGAACTCCTCGATACGCTTGGTAGCCTTTCCGGTACAGATAATCATGACTCCCGTAGCCAGCGGATCAAGCGTTCCGGCGTGTCCTACCTTTATTTTCTTCACTCCCAGCTTGCGGCTGATATGATACCTCACTTTATTCACAAGCGCGAACGATGTCCATCGCAGCGGCTTGTCAAAATATAACACTTCTCCTTCTTTAAAGTTCATCCGTTTGTGTTTATGACAGCAAGCTTGTAACAATCGTGATGATACCCACGATGGCACAATACACGCCAAACCAGATCAGCTTGCCCTTCTTTACAATATTAATCATCCACTTACATGCGATACATCCCGAAACGAAAGCAGCCAGGAAGCCTACCACCAGCGATGCCGTGCTGATGCCCGCACTTACCGCAGAAGCATCCTTTATAATCTTCATTCCATCCAGCAAAGCCTCTCCCAGAATCGGCGGTATCACCATCAGGAAAGAAAACTGAGCCAGCGTTTCCTTCTTGTTACCCAGTATCAGACCGGTAGCGATTGTACTTCCCGAGCGTGACAGTCCCGGCATTACCGCACAAGCCTGCGCCAGTCCGATAATAAACGCATCCCTCATGCTGATACGTTCCTTCTGCCTCGGTTTCGCATAATAAGAGAAAGTCAGCAGTACAGCCGTCAGCAGGAGCATACATCCCACAATCAGCAGTCCCGAGTCGAAAATCCCCTCCACATAATCCTTAAAGAACACCCCCACAATGCCGATCGGAATCATCGATACCACGATGTTCAATATATATTTTGTTTCTTCGTTCAGCTGCATTTAAACAGCCCGCGGAATATCCAGTCTATTTCCTTCCACAAGATAACCAGCGTACTCAGCACCGTTGCCACATGCACCACGATGGTAAACGTCAGATTTTCCTCCCCTTCTATGCCGAACAGTGCCGATCCGATAGCCAGATGTCCACTGCTGCTCACAGGCAGATATTCCGTCAATCCCTGCAGAATACCCAAGATCAATGCTTCTATCCAGCTCATTCCGTCAGATTATTATCGTTATCTTGAATACTTTTCGGTTTGCGCAGTATACCGTAAATCATGAAAATAAATCCCAGGAAGCAAACCAGCGGTGCTACCTTGATACGACGTACACTGAAAATATCAGGCTCGAAAGTCGTTTCCGTAGAGCCCGGTCCCGTCATCAGCAGGAAACCGATGATAATCACCACCATACCCGCAGCCAGCAGGATGAAGTTCGTTTTATCAAAGGCAAAGTTCTTTTTGTCCATATTGAAAAGAAAAATTGATTGGTTAGTTTCACCTATTATATATAATACAATTCACTCACTTTCATGCGGAGATACTTGTTGATGGAAATAAGTGCGCAGAGCGAAGTAATCAGCACCCCGAAAACAAAAACCGCTCCCATCACCACAACCATCACCCCCGGTGTAACCACCGCCAGCAAGTCCGGTTCATAATGCACCAGCATATACGCCAGTCCTATCAGTACCGCATCCGCCATCGTAGCAGCCAGTATCCCTATCCACATGTTGCGCAGCAAAAACGGCCGCCGGATAAACGACCAGCTGGCTCCCACCAGCTTCATGGTATGAATAAGAAAACGTTTCGAATATACCGCCAGCCGGATGGTATTGTTGATAAGCGCAAACGAAATAAGCGTAAGCAGTGTCGCCAGTCCGAGCAAAACAATACTGATCTTCCGGATATTACTGTTTACCGCATCCAGCAGATCCTGCGGGTAATTGATCTCTATCACTTGCTTGTTCTTCGACTGAATCTCATCCTTTATCCACGCAACGCTGTCAGAATTTGCGTAATCCGCATTCAGCTTCACCTCGATGGAAGCCGTAAACGGATTATGCCCCAGAAACTCCGCCGGATCTGTTCCCATCGCCTCCGTCTGCTCCTTCAGGGCCTGCGCCTTCGATATATACGTCGTCTGCTTTACATATACCTCCTTGTTCAGCTGTTTCTGAAAGCGGAGAATATCCGTCTCCTTCATATCATCACTGATCAGAATTGAGAAAGCGATATTCTCGCGGACATATACAGAAAGATTGTTGGCAGCCATTACGAAAAAAACGACTATCCCCAACAATAGCAGGACAAGCATCGTACTGATGCTCGACGTTACGAACTGCATATCAAAAAAAGATCTCGGTTTTCTGCTCATACCCTTACTTTTTTCTGAATATGTAAATCATGGAACTGCTCTGTTCCTTTTTCACCAGCGAAGCAAACCACGCCTCCGTTCCCTTAATCATACCTTTCAGGAAAGGCATACGGCTTCCCCGGTACTTTTCCGAAAGCATGGAAACATAAAACGCGTCAAGCGGCATCGGATGCCGTTCGGTCAGGATAAAATCATATTTTGCTCCGAACTGCTGCATGACAGAAGCGTAAAATGCCACAGATGCCGCGGTACATCATACGCCGCCCACATCTCCCTGTAATGCTGTGCATCGAACGAAACCGGATTAGGTACAGCTACCACCAGTACACCACACTCCTTCAGCATGTCGGCAAGCCGTTTCCAGGTACCGTTTATATCCTGCAAATGCTCCATGACATGCCACAGCGTAATCACATCGAAGCTCCCTTTGCCGTAAGCCGCCAGCGCTTCCGGAGCCTCCACCATCAGCTCGAAATGCTCCTTGGCAAACGCCCGTGCCTGCGGGCTCTTCTCGATGGCAGAAACCTTCCATCCCCGTTTCTGCATGAAATGGCTGAAATACCCCGTACCCGTACCGATATCCAGCAAGCTTCCGTTTCGGGTACCGCAGATCCGCTCTATCAGCGAAGCCTTGCGTCCCAGCATAAATCCCCGTACATAGTGATACAGACGGTTGGCAAGTCCCTTGCGCGTATCCGTGTGCGAGATATAATCCGGCGATTCATAATACCTGCCTATCTCACTTTCGTCGGGCACATGCTGCGTAAACAAAAAACCACACGCCTTACAGCGGTAAATCGTAAATTTTTCACCGGTGGCATAATGGTCCGTGCAAGTCATGACTTCCTCAAAATGCGTTTTCCCGCAGAGAGGACATGTATCTATATTGAGTATATTCACTTTATTCCTAATTTGCTGCAAAATAACAAATAAATCGGGTATGGAGAGTGTTTTGTTAAGGTTCTTTAAGGGTATAATTCGCGTGAAAGAAAAATTGTAGGGAAATTTATAATCAAAATACTACAAATTAAGCGATGCAGGTTATCTGGGAAACTTCTGTCCGGATAACCTGCATTCATTTATGATAGGATTAAAGCTTATTCAACAAAAGAAATGCTTTTCCATTTATGGTCTTTCCATTCTTCTTCTTGCCAGACTCATCCCATGTTTCTCCTTTTTTATTGATATTCAGGGTAAGGTCGACATTCTTTGTGATGGTATCGGCTGGTCCGAATGTTGAGTTTTGTACCGAAATGCTTCCTTCGGCGATCAGCTTGATTGTATTTAAGGCTGTACATTCTGTAAATACATCATCACCTAGAGCGGTTGCCTGAGGCAGGTTGACGCTGGTCAGTGCAGTACAGTTATAGAAGGCTTTGTTTCCGACAGTTGTTGCCTGCGGAAGCTCTATTTCTTTCAGTGACTTACAGTTGCTGAATGCATCATCTCCGATGGTAGTTGCTTTAGGCAAGTATACTTTTTCCAGCTGTGAACAGTCGCCAAATGTATTTATTCCTGTACGGGAACCACCTTGTGAAACCAGTGTCGCGTTTCCGATTGTCGTTGCTTCCGGCAAGTTGACTTCTGTCAGTTTGGAACAAAGCCAGAATACACTACCCTCAAGGGTTTGCAATTTGGAGAAGTCTGCAACTTGCAGGGCTGTTGACATAAAGGCATTGGTACCAAGGTAAGTAACTTCAGGCATACTTACTTCTGCTAGTTTGGTGCAACTTTGGAAAGCAAAGCTGTTTACTCTGACTACGCCCGGAGCGGTGATTTTGGTCAGGTTGCTGCATTTATAGAAAGCATAATCTTGCAGTTGCTGTATTTCCTGAGGCAGGATGACTTCCTGTAATCCGGAGAAATCGGAACTGCTTGTATGTCTGAAGCTTTCTGCCGGCAGCTCAGGAAGGCCATTTGCATCCCGGTCTTGCCATCCGGTTACTCCGGATAAGTCGAGTAATTCGATTTGGATACCGCTGAAAGGATTTCCATCATATAGTCCCAGTGCTTCGGAATCTCCTGTGAGTATAAAACGGGTTACACCTGCCTGAGCTGCTTCACTGATGGCTTGTGATACTTGTGCAGCGCTGGCTCCGTCGAGATGGAATGTAGCTTGGTTACCCTCGATATCTACAATAGAGATACTGACAGTGATTGTACAAGTAGCTGTTTTTTCTCCGGCTGTAGCTGTGATGGTAGCTGTCCCCTCGCCTATGGCTGTTACAATTCCTTCGGGTGATACTGTGGCTACTGCTTCGTCGGAAGATGTCCATGTGGCCTCTCCTGCCCCTTCTGGAAGGACTGTAGCGGTGAGCTGTATGGTTTCTCCCTTGCTGGTTAAGGTTGCTGTAGCAGGCGATATTTCTACCGACTGTACTTCTTGGGTAACAGTCACCTCACATGTTCCGCTTTTTCCGCTTACTGTGGCTGTAACGGTGGTCGTTCCTTTGCTTATACCGGTTACAGTTCCATCGGATGATACCGTAGCTATTGCTTCATCGGATGAGGTCCATGTAATATCTCCTGCCGTAGCATTTTCCGGTGATATTTTGGCTGTCAGCTGCTTTGTTTCTCCACATTCCAGACTGATGCTTTCGGGTGAAACGCTTACGCCTGTTATTGTTACAGGTTCGTCTACCGGTTCATTGTCATCGCTTGAGCAAGCTGGTAATATACACGTCAGCAAGCACAATAAATATAAGAATCTTACTTTCATGATATGGATTGTTTGAGGTTCGTTTATCTTACAAAGAAACGGTATTCCGAGAGAATTCTTTGTCACTGAAAACAGTGATTTTTTGTTTGTGGCGTAAAATAAAAAAAGCTTCCGGAGGTCAAATGAATGACTTTCCGGAAGCTTTCCTGTTGATTTATTTATCCTGAGGGTAATTATTTTTTGTAGTTTTTCAATCCTGTCTGGAGGAAGTCTACATATTTAGCAATGTCTTCGTCGTAAGAATATGACTTGTTCAGAGGCATGCCTTCGTTGTCGAGCAATACATAGAATGGCTGTGCATTGGCTCCGAACTTAGAACGTTGCAGGTAGCTCCACTTGTCACCTATTGTACGAAGAGTACGTTCTGTTCCGTTTTCTGTAACCTTTATCGGTTCTGGAAGCTTGGTCTTTTCGTCTACATACAGCGTGATAAGTACGTAGTCGTCGTTCAGCATCTGACTTACTTTCGGGTCAGTCCATACAGCAAGTTCCATCTTACGGCAGTTTACGCAACCATATCCGGTGAAGTCTATCATGACCGGTTTGTTGTTCTGGCGAGCGTATTCCATACCAGCATCGAAGTCGGTAAACTTGGCGTGTACTTCATTCTTGTATAAGTTGAAATCCTGAGTCTGCATAGGAGGTGCAAATGCGCTGACAGCTTTCAGAGGAGCTCCCCAAAGTCCCGGAATCATATATACGGCAAATGCCAGTGAGATGAGTGCCAGGAAGAAACGTCCTACTCCTACCTTATTGTTGTCGTCGTCGTGAGGGAATTTGATCTTACCCAGCAGGTACATACCCAGCAGAGCAAAGATAACGATCCAAAGTGCAAGGAATGTTTCACGGTCGAGCAGTTTCCAGCCGTAAGCAAGGTCGGCTACCGACAGGAATTTCAAGCAAACGCCAGTTCCAGGAATCCCAGTACCACCTTGATAACGTTCATCCAACCTCCGGATTTCGGCATTGATTTCAGCCATGACGGGAACATAGCGAACAGTGTGAAAGGTAAAGCCAGTGCAATGGCAAATCCTAACATACCGATAGCCGGCGCTACAACACTACCGGTAGTAGAAACTTCTACCAGCAGGAAGCCGATGATAGGACCTGTACAAGAGAATGATACCAATGACAAAGTGAATGCCATCAGGAAGATACTCAGCAGACCGGTTGTTGCTTCAGCCTTGCTGTCGACAGCGTTGCTCCACTTAGACGGCAGGGTGATCTCGAATGCTCCAAAGAAAGAAGCCGCAAAGATAACCAGCATCAGGAAGAATAGGATATTGAAGATGGCATTGGTAGACAATGCGTTCAGTGCACTAGCTCCGAATATCAGTGTAATAGCAAGTCCCAGCGCTACATAGATCACAACGATAGATGCACCATAGTCCATGCGTCACGAATACCTTTCTTTTTGTCCTTAGTACGTTTCAGGAAGAAGCTGACAGTCATCGGAATAATTGGCCATACACAAGGTGTGAACAGGGCCAGAATACCTCCGATCAGACCAGTGAAGAAGATGTAAATCCAAGAATGTGATTCCTGTTCTTCGGTGCTTCCGTAATTGGATAGCTCTTTGATAACCGGTTTCCAGTAATCGGTAGCTTCCTGCAATGTCTGAGGGGCAGTTGTTACGGCTGCTGTAGAATCTACTGTTTCTGTTGATTCGGCAGGTGCAGTTGCTTCTTCTGTTTTAGCTGGTGCAGCTGTTGCCGAAGCAGCTGCGGCTACAGTACCTTTATAAGAAAAATCAACGCTGGTAGGTGGCAGACAGTTCTGGTCGTTGCATGCACCAAATTCCAGGTATCCGGTAATCAGATAGTCGCTCCAGTGAGCTTAACTTTCTGTGAGAATTTAGCTGTGCCTTCGAAGAATTTTACTTCCATTTCGAAGATAGGTCCATCTGTTTGATTTCTTTCCCTATCGAGTAGTTTTCCTACCAGCTCTGCTCCTTCTACCTTGTCGATGTTGAAAGTGGCAGAAGTAGGACCTCCTTCTTGCAGGTCGGTAGAATAAACATGCCAGCCCTGGTCCATCGTACCAGTAAAAATAATTTCAGCCTCATTGGCCGAAAGGTTTTTCCATTCGGTCTTGAATCGTACCGGATCTTGCATCTGGGCGAACATGGGCAGGCAGATTAACGCCATGAGCAGCCAACTGAGCGTGATTCTTCTTTTCATTGTTTCTTTTCGGATTTTGAATTATAAATAAGAAATTTGTTTTTATTGTCTGGGGTTATTCGGTTACTTCGATACCTTTCAGGGTAGCAGAACTGGATTCGGTGATACGCACACGTACAAGATCACCGATACGGTGTGTGCCACGGTCGAATACGACTACCTTATTCTGCTCGGTACGTCCGAATAACTGTTCTTTGGAGCGTTTTGATATGCCTTCTACCAGTACCTCGAATGTCTTTCCTACATTGCGGGCATTGCTTTCGGCAGATAACTGGTTCTGCAATTCAATCATTTCGTTTAACCGGCGTATTTTAACTTCTTCGGGAACATCATCAGGCAGATGTTTCGAAGCATATGTTCCCGGTCGTTCGGAATATTTGAACATGAAAGCTGAGTCGTATGCACATTCACGCATCAGCGAAAGACTCATCTGGTGATCTTCTTCTGTCTCGGAGTGGAATCCGGAGAAGATATCAGTACTCAATCCACAGTCGGGAATGATGCGACGGATGGCCTCTACCCTTTCCAGGTACCATTCGCGCGTATATTTGCGGTTCATCAGTTTCAGAATACGCGAACTTCCGCTCTGTACCGGCAGGTGGATATGCTTGCATACGTTAGGTACTTCAGCAATGACATACAGTGTTTCATCACTCATGTCTTTGGGATGTGAAGTAGTAAAGCGTACACGCATTTCGGGCACAGCCTCGGCAACGATACGTAATAGCATCGGGAATGTTACGACCTCTCCTTCCCGCTCGAAGCGATAAGAATTGACGTTCTGGCCTAACAGCGTTACTTCCTTATACCCTTTCTGCTGTAAATCGTGCACTTCGTTCAGAATGCTTTCCACATCACGGCTTCTTTCGCGTCCGCGAGTGTAAGGCACAATGCAATAGTGACAGAAATTGTTGCAGCCGCGCATGATAGATACGAATCCGGAAATGTGATTTCCACAGATGCGTGACGGAATGACATCGCGATAAGTTTCAGTTGTAGAAAGCTCTACATTGATGGCCTTCTCTCCTGCCTCAACTGCGCCGATCAAATCGGGCAATGTGAGATAAGCATCCGGTCCTGCTACCAGGTCGACGTGGTGATTTTCTATCAGATCGTTTTTTACACGTTCTGCCATACATCCCAATACTCCGACAATCAGGTGCTTGCGCTTCTTTCTCAGAGAATGGAAGAACTCCAGCCGGTTCAGGATTTTCTGCTCGGCATTGTCACGGATAGAACAAGTGTTCATAAATACGGCATCAGCTTCATCGAGGCTTTCGCACGGACTGTATCCTGCCATTTGCATGATAGATGCGATGACTTCGCTATCCGCAACATTCATCTGACAGCCGTAGGTTTCGATAAACAGTTTTTTGGTTTCCAGTTCGGTTGCGGATTTAAAGTCCGCTCCCGTAGCTTCTTTTGTCATAATGTTATGTTATTATTTAATAAATTCATTTGCAAAGATATGAGTTTCTTCCCTAAAATCCATGAATGTGTTATATTTATTAGTATCTTTGGGCAAATCCTTAACATTTTGGCAGACTATGGACGAAGTGATAAAAATATTTGTTATAGTGGCGCTATTGCTTTCGCCACTTATCAGAATTATGCCAAAAAGGAAAGAAAAGGAACAAACCCTCCCGTAAGAAGATGCTAA
>ENA-OUNI01000819-OUNI01000819.1-human-gut-metagenome-genome-assembly--contig:-NODE-819-length-13744-cov-4.137916_pt1 | contig 13744 bp, 18 predicted proteins | sample MGYA00242499_ERZ504580 | MGnify/ENA primary metagenome ERZ504580 (study PRJEB26092, sample SAMD00036315) | human gut metagenome | host: Homo sapiens | study: EMG produced TPA metagenomics assembly of... | reverse complement strand
CATGTCGTTGGTCCACTATTTGTGCTGTATGCATTCTGGAAACTACTGCACATTCGAAGAGGGATACGCATCCTTGAAGCAGCAGCTAAAGCAGGAACAGTTTGCAAACCTGTACCGCCTCATAAAAGCAGCGCCTCATTCGAAGAAGCTTTTAAGTTTGTGGGATAAGTTTGTGCAAAATTCGATATTTGCTCATTTATAGCTTTTTGGTCTTTTTATCATAATTAATTCCAACCAGTAGAATATCTCCAATATACGGTTCCAATGATGCAATGTACTTTTTCTCTTTGATCTGATCCGTCTCCACCCACAGATGGGCTATGAGCTCCTCAGCAAATGGGATTCCACAAGACCATACGCCGAGGCGGCGCTCTACCACCATCTCTGGTACGACGAAAAAGGCGGCTATCCGCGCGAGTATACCCATAAAGGCAACGACAACGCCATTCTCTACCAGATCCTCACCTGCGCCGATTGTCTCGGTGCGGCAACCGATTCCGTCGGGCGGCTGATCACCGTGGAACGCGAACAGTTATACCGCGAAGTCTTCGGTAAAAACGTGGAGCTGGTTCTATAACTTTGGTTTCTGTTTATGGCGTTAATTCGTATATCCGTATATTGTAGTTCTTTTCAAGGTTCTGTCCGTCTCGCGTGGACACATTGTAGAATGCACAAATTTCATTCAGCTCACATGTTCATTTAGTTAATTTATTAATGAACATATTTTTCAATTTTATGTTTTATGTTAATTTGTGTCCCTTTATCGTTCATCATTTTGTGAACATTAAGTTGACATCATTAAAAGAAAATAGTTTACATTTTGGGAAAAATATACTAAAATAACAGAAACGGTCAAATCTCCGCCGAAAAAAACGGCGGAGATTTTCTGGAAAGAAGGGCGAAAAACGTGTTGGAAAGACGATCGAAAAATTTCGAAGGAAATGCGTAGAAAATCCGCCCGAAAAGGTGAAAAACCAAGCATAAATCACAGGGAGGAACTCATACTATGAAAGAAATCATCCAGGCTTCTACCAGAAGAAACATTTCTGGACCCGCCTGATTCTGGTCATCGCTGCCGTCATCCTGATGGGCTTTGCGCTCTCATGGCTGCTTCTCGTCGATCTCGGCACCGATCCGTGTACCTTGTTAAACCAGACCATCTCCACCCGCCTCGGCATCAGCATCGGAAACTGGCAGGCGCTCTTCAATACCGTCCTGCTCATCTTCGTTATCATTTTCGGCGGCAGAAACTTAGGCTTCGGAACCCTCGCAAACATGTTTCTCGTGGGATATTCCATCGACTTTTTCTCCTGGATCTGGGCGAAAGTCCTTCCGGCAGACCTCTTCACCTCGATGGGTGTGCGAATCGCCGTGCTGATCCCGGCGCTGGTCCTGTTTATCCTTGCCGCATCCTTCTATATGGATGTTGATATGGGAACTGCACCGTACGACGCAGTATCCTTCATTATCTCCACCCACCTGCCGAACGTTTCGTTCCGTGTGATCCGCATCGTCTACGACTTCGTTGTCACCGCGATCGCCGTTCTGCTCGGCGGAAAACTCGGCATTGTCACCGTGCTGATGGTTATTACCCTCGGTCCGGTCATTGAATGGCTGGGAAATATCATGAAACAGCATCTGAATATTTTTGATGACTGAAATCATTGCTTTTCCGCGCTTTCTATACTACAATAGAACTACCAGATGATCTTTTTTCTAAAAGAAAAGCCTGCCTCCGGGACTCACATCTCTGTGGCAGGCTTTTCTTCCCTAAAAATAGCCGAAAAAAGACTCAAAAAGCAGAAAATCATTTATATTAAGGAGGTTTTTCCTATGAGCAACACCCCAAACCCTGTTTACGAAAAACTGATGAAATGCTACGAGAGCTTCCGCTCCCAGATCGATTTCCAGCCGGAAGTCGCACTGATTCTCGGTTCCGGCCTCGGTGATTTTGCGAATGATATCCGCGTTACCGCAACCCTCGATTACCACGATATCGAAGGCTTCCCGGTTTCCACTGTTCCGGGCCACGCGGGCCGTTTTATCTTCGGCTACGTCGGCGATGTGCCGGTTGTCTGCATGCAGGGCCGCGTTCATTATTATGAAGGCTATCCGATGACCGACGTCGTTCTCCCGACCCGCCTCATGAAGCTGATGGGCGCAAAAGCACTGTTCTTAACCAACGCCGCCGGCGGCATCAAACAGGCACAAAGCCAGGCTCTCTGATGCTGTTAAACGGCCAGATCGCCTGCTTCGTTCCATCTCCGCTTATCGGACCGAACATCGACGAGCTCGGCACCCGTTTCCCGGATATGAGCCAGATCTACGACCTTGAATTCCAGAAAATCGCACGGAAAGCCGCAGCCAGCCTTGATATCGACCTGATGGAAGGCGTTTATCTGCAGCTCACCGGCCCGCAGTACGAGTCCCCGCAGGAAATCGCCATGTGCCGCACCCTCGGCGCAGACGCGGTCGGCATGAGCACCGCCTGCGAAGCCATCGCTGCACGCCATATGGGCATGCGCGTCATCGGTATTTCCTGCATTACCAATCTTGCCGCCGGCATCTCCCCGCAGCCTCTGTGCCATGCGGAAGTTCAGGAGGCAGCTGACATGGTTGCACCGCAGTTCAAAAAACTCGTTGCCGCAACGATTCAGGGCATCGCAAAGACACTGTAAACAGCACGTAAAATAAAGGAGAGATCTTTTTTGAATACACGTTTTTACAACGCCAAAATTCTCGTACTCGACGCTGAAAACCATTTTTCCATCGCCGAAGACGAACTTCATGTCACCGGCGACACCATCACCTATATCGGACCTGCTAGAAAAGCAGATCCAGATGCCGCAGAGACCACTGTCTTCGACCGCGAAATTGACGCCCGCGGCAATCTCCTGATCCCGGGCTTTAAAAACGCACACACGCACACCCCGATGACCTTCCTCCGCTCCTACGCGGACGATCTCCCGCTCCACGAATGGCTCGAGCGCCAGGTCTTCCCGAACGAGGCAAAGCTCGCCGGGGACGACGTTACTGGCTCAATATCCTCGGCATCATGGAATATCTGACGAGCGGCATCACCTCCAATTTCGACATGTACATCCAGCAGAAAAACAGCATCGCTGCCACGGTCGACACCGGATTCCGCACCGTTCTTACCAGCGGTCTCAACAACTTCGTCGACAGCCCGGAAATTCTCGAAGAGATGTATAACTATGTCAACGAACTCTCCGACCGCACCTCGTATCTGCTCGGTTTCCACGCCGAATATACGACCGGCGGCCCGCTTCTTGAAGCCGTTGCCAAACTCGCCGAAAAATACCATTCCCCTGTCTGGACACACAACGCCGAAACAAAAAGCGAAGTCGAGGGCTGTAAAGAGCGCTGGGGACTCACCCCGACACAGCTGATGGAACGCTTAGGCATGTTCCAGTACGGAGGCGGCGGCTACCACTGCATCTGGATGGAGGACCGCGATTTTGAGATCTTCCGTGACCGGAAACTGACGGCCGTTACCAATCCCTCCTCAAACCTGAAGCTCGCCTCCGGCATCTGCCCGCTGAAGCGTTTTTACGATAACGGCATCAACCTCGCCATCGGCACCGACGGACCGGCCAGCAACAACTGCCTCGACATGTTCCGCGAAATGTTCCTGACCACCGGTCTTTCCAAAGTCCGTGAGATGGACGCCGCAGGAATCCCGGCTGATGCGATACTCTACATGGCAACCGCAGGCGGCGCACACGCGATGCAGCTTACTGACTGCGACCGTCTCGCTGCCGGCAAAAAGGCCGATCTCGTCATGATTGACCTCCATCAGCCGAACATGCAGCCGGAGAATAATCTGATCAAAAACCTCGTTTACAGCGGCAGCAAACAGAACGTAAAGCTTACCATGGTAAACGTCAAATCCTCTACGAAAACGGCGAATTCCATATCGGCTTTGACCCGGAAGAAATTTATGCAAGATCCAACGCCATTATCCGAAGAATTTCCGGCTCGCATGCAGATAATTAGTGGATTTCACGCAGTTTTTCCTTTGCTTGACATACTTTTTTCTTTTATATTATAATGTAGCCATACACGCAAAAACGCTGTACCTCTTGAAAGGAGAATACTATTATGAAAAAGAAGGTAGTTAGCTTACTGCTTGCAGCCGCCATGACAACTGCTGCACTCGCAGGATGCGGTTCCTCCAACGGCTCCTCTTCCTCCGACGCATCCACAGGCGCCGATTCCACCAGCGCAACTTCCGCTTCTGCTTCCACAGATGGAGAAAAAAAAGACGCCGCAGGTGAGAAAATTGCCATGATCACAGACTCCGGAGATATCACCGACGAATCCTTCAACCAGATCACCTGGGAAACGGTATGCGCCTACGGCGATGCAAACGGCGTAGAGTACGAGTACTACAAACCGGCAGAGGATACCGATGAAGAGCGTATCAACTCCATCGATCTTGCTGTTTCCGAGGGTGCTACCGTTGTTGTAATGCCAGGTTACCTGTTCGGACCTGCCATCGCTGAAGAGCAGGACACCTATCCGGATGTAACCTTCATCGCAGTCGATGTTACCGAAGGTGATATTGTAAAAAACGGCAAAGCTGTTGATCTCGGAAAGAACGTGTACATCTGCTCCTTCGAAGAAGAGCAGGCCGGCTACCTGGCTGGATACGCTGCAGTAAAAGACGGCTACACAAGCCTTGGTTTCCTCGGCGGTATCGCTGTTCCGGCCGTTATCCGTTTCGGTTACGGTTATGTACAGGGTATCAACGCTGCTGCTGAAGAAGACGGCGTAGATGTAAACGTAAAATATTACTATGGCGGCCAGTTCTACGGCGATGACTCCATCACCGCCCGTATGGAGGGCTGGTATGCAGACGGAACACAGGTTGTATTCGCCTGCGGCGGCGGTATCTGGACATCTGCTCTGGATGCAGCTGAGACACACGACGGAAAAGTTATTGGTGTAGACGTTGACCAGCGTTCCAAAATCGGCGAGCGCTGCCTGACTTCCGCTATGAAAGGTCTTCCAAGCGCCATCAACAACGCTCTGGATTCCTACTTCAGCGGAAACTTCTCTGAACTTGGCGGAACTGCTCAGCAGCTTGGACTGAAAGACGGAGATTACATCGGCCTTCCTACCGATTCCGAATCCTGGGGATTCACAACCTTCACACAGGATCAGTATGAAACTGTACTGGCTGGTATCCGCGATGGTTCCATCGAAATCTCCAGCGATACAGAAAATCAGCCGGAAGTAGGTTCTCACGTAACCGTTGATTACATCAGCTAATGTGCATACTGTTTCTGTAACAATATGCCTTTTGGGGAAGAGAATATTATTCTCCTTCCCTTTTCTGCCACGCAAAATGCTATACTAGACATAATGAAAGCCCGCAGTTCTGCCCTGTTTTCCATATCTTCGGCAGTCCTGCAAAACCATGCTTGAAAGGGAATATGTATATGGAAAATGAGTACATTATTGAGATGTTGAACATCACCAAAGAATTCCCGGGTATCAAGGCGAACGACAACATTACATTACAGCTCAAAAAAGGAGAAATCCATGCTCTGCTTGGAGAAAACGGTGCAGGAAAATCAACCCTGATGAGTATTCTTTTTGGTCTGTATCAGCCTACCTCCGGAATCATCAAGAAGAATGGGCAGGAAGTCCATATCAACACGCCGAACGACGCCAACGATCTCAATATCGGTATGGTTCACCAGCACTTTAAGCTGGTCGAATGTTTCTCGGTTCTCGACAACATCATCCTCGGCGTAGAGCGACCAAAGGCCTTTTCCTCGAGAAAAAGAATGCCCGTGCAAAAGTCATGGAGCTGAGCGAAAAATACGGTCTGATGGTCGATCCGGACGCTCTGATCTCAGATATCACCGTCGGTATGCAGCAGCGTACCGAAATTCTGAAAATGCTCTACCGTGACAACGAAGTCCTGATCTTCGACGAGCCGACCGCGGTTCTGACGCCGCAGGAAATCGACGAGCTGATGAAGATCATGAAGAACCTCGCAAAAGAAGGAAAATCCATCCTCTTCATCACCCATAAACTCAACGAGATCATGGAAGTTGCCGACCGCTGTACGATTCTCCGCAAAGGAAAATACATCGGAACCGTCAACATCAGCGAAGCTTCTCCGTCAACAAAAAGCCGTCAAAACCGGGCGACACCGTTCTGAAAGTAGAGCACATGACCGTACCGAGCAAGGTGCACGGAAACAACGCCGTCAAAGATGTTTCCTTTAATGTAAGAAAAGGCGAGATTGTCTGCATCGCAGGTATCGATGGAAACGGCCAGTCCGAGTTCGTTCAGGGCCTCACGGGACTGGAAAAAGTATCCGGCGGTAAAATTCTGTTCAACGGACAGGACATCACGAAAGCTTCCATCCGCGACCGCTCCAAGATGGGCATGAGCCACATCCCGGAGGACCGCCATAAACACGGCCTCGTGCTGGATTACTCCATCGAGCAGAACATGGTGCTGCAGCGTTACTGGCAGCCGGAATTTGAATCCTTCGGCTTTATCAAATCAAAAGCCGTGCGCGAATATGCCGAGCGCCTGATCGAGCAGTACGATGTCCGCAGCGGCCAGGGTCCTGTGACCATCACCCGCAGCATGTCCGGCGGAAACCAGCAGAAAGCGATCATGCGCGCGAGATCGACAAAGATCCTGATCTTCTCGTTGCGGTACAGCCTACCCGTGGTCTTGATGTCGGAGCCATCGAATACATTCACAGCCAGCTCGTTGCACAGCGCGACAAGGGAAAAGCCGTTCTTCTGGTTTCTCTGGAACTGGATGAGGTTATGGATGTTTCCGACCGTATTCTTGTTATGTACGAAGGAGAGCTGGTCGGCCAGCTGGATCCGAAAACCGTTTCTGTCGAAGAACTCGGTCTCTACATGGCAGGTGCAAAACGGGATCCGGTTCCCGAAGAAGTATAAAAGAGAGGTAAGAAAAGCATGAACGAAAAAACGAAAAACGCTCTTCTGTCCATTGTCGCTTCTCTTGTATGTATTGTGATCGGTCTTCTTGTGGGATTTATCATTTTATACTGCATCAACGCGGAAAACGCAGTGGATGGATTTACACGAATCATCAAAGGCGGCTTTTACTTAAAGCCGAAGGGAATCGGAAGTGAAATCGCTCAGTCCGCTCCCCTGATTATGACCGGACTTTCGGTTGCATTTGCTTTTAAAACAGGTCTGTTCAACATCGGTGCTGCCGGACAGTACACCGTCGGTGTCTTCGGCGCCCTGTATTTTGCCATCATCCTCCACATGCCATGGTATGTATGCCTTCTGGCTGCTATGGTCTGCGGAGCCATCTGGGGAGCATTTCCTGGTATCTTCAAAGCATACTTCAACGTAAATGAAGTTATTACTTCCATCATGTTCAACTGGATTGGTCTTTATCTTGTCAATGAGCTGATGTACAACACCATCCCGGGCATGTATGATCAGAAGACCACACGTACTTACAAATTAAGCTCCGCTTCTCCGAAATCCCTGATTCCGGACTGCGGCATGAACTCCATTTTCCGTACCAGTTCCACAACGATTGCGATTTTCATTGCGATTGCCATTGCGGTCATCATCTACATCGTTCTGAACAAAACAACCTTCGGCTATGAGCTGAAAGCCTGCGGATTCAATAAGGATGCTGCCAAATACGCCGGCATCAACGAGAAGAGAAACGTTGTTCTCTCCATGACCATCGCAGGTGCGCTTGCCGGAATCGGTGCAGGCCTCTACTTCCTCTCCGGTGCATCCGAGTGGAACCCGCAGGTATCGACAGCACTCCCGGCCATCGGATTTAATGGTATCCCGGTTGCGCTTCTTGCACTTAGCAACCCGATCGGCGTTATCTTCGCTGCTCTCTTCGTTGCTCATATTTCGGTCGGCGGTGCTTACCTGCCTACGAAATATTATCAGCCGGAGATCGCGGACCTGATCGTTGCCGTTATCATTTACCTTTGCGCATTCGTTACCCTGTTCAAGGGCATCGTTGCAAACCTGTTCAAGAGCAAAAAAGAGCAGAAAGCAAATGCCAATGCAGACAACGGAAAGGAGGAGAAGAAATAATGTTCCTTTTAATTAAATTTACCTTACTGTACGCCGTTGTTCTGATGCTCGTTGCGATGGGCGGTATGTTCTCCGAGCGAAGCGGTGTCATCAACATCGCGCTGGAAGGAATCATGGCGATCGGCGGCCTTGCCGGTGTCTTCGTCCTGGTTCTGTTCCCGGACCTCCCGGCTCCTGCACTTGTGGCACTTTCCATTCTGGCGAGCGCCGTATCCGGTATGATCTACTCTCTGCTGCTTGGCTTCTCCGCCATCACACTGAAAGCAGACCAGACGATCGGCGGAACCGCGCTGAACATGCTGGCTACTGCCATTGCCATCGTCCTGGTAAAAGCATTCAACAACGGCTCGGATGCCGGAAACGGTGCAGCTTCCGCAAAGCTGAACTACACCAACGCCGCTTTCATTTACAAGATCGGACCATTTACCGTGAACATCTTCCTGTTCATCGGCATCATCCTTCTGATCTGCAGCTACGTGTTCCTCTTCAAAACGAAATGGGGACTGCGCCTGCGTGCCTGCGGTGAGCATCCACAGGCAGCCGACTCTGTTGGTATCAACGTATACCAGTGGAGATACACCGGTGTTATCATCTCCGGTGCACTCGGCGGTATCGGCGGATTTGCCTACATCGTTCCATCCGTTACCACCTGGAACTTCGAAGTCGGCGTAGCCGGTGCCGGATTCCTTGCCCTCGCTGTTATGATCTTCGGTCAGTGGAAACCGTTCCACATTGCCGGAGCAGCCGTATTCTTTGCGGTATTCCGTTCCCTGGCAAACATTGCGGACTCCACCGTCCTCTCCCATCTGGGACTGTCCAAAAACATTTACAACATGATGCCGTTTATCGCATCCATGATTATTCTCGCCTTCACATCCAAGAATTCCCAGGCTCCGAAAGCCGAAGGTATTCCATACGATAAGGGCGCAAGATAATATATAACTATTCAGAGCCATGTGAAATGGAAGAAAAAATTGCGAATCATGCTTGCATGAATGAGCGGTTTTTTCTGGAATTTCATATGGCGAGCAGCCACATCGAGATGCAGCGCAGCGGAATCGAGATGTGGCTCTGAATAGTTACAATTTTTAAAGGCAGAGCCGTTAAATCCGAACTGTGTTTTTTCGGCTCTGCCTTTTCTCTATCATTCTGATTTATTTTTCATCAAAGAAAGGAAAAAATTATGCTGAACACCAAATTATTTGACCACACTATTTTAAAAGCAGACGCAACCGAAGCACAGGTTGCAAAGATCTGCGACGAGGCACTTGCACATGATTTTGCTTCTGTCTGCGTCAACCAGTACTACACCAAATTCGTTGCTGAAAAGCTCAAAGGATCTGACGTCAAAGTCTGCACCGTTGTCGGCTTCCCTCTGGGCATGTCCGATACCCGTGTAAAAGCGTTTGAGACCCGTGCGGCCATCGAAAACGGTGCACAGGAGGTTGATATGGTCATCAACGTCGGAGCCCTCAAAGACGGCAAATACGACTTCGTACGCTCCGATATCCAGACCTTAAAAGAAGTATGCGGCAAGGACATCGTTCTGAAAGTCATCATCGAGACCTGCCTTTTAACCGATGAAGAGAAAGTAAAAGCGTGCGAGCTCGCAAAAGAAGCCGGCGCTGACTTCGTAAAAACCTCCACCGGATTTTCTACCGGCGGTGCAAAAGCGGCTGATGTTGCCCTGATGAGAAAGACCGTAGGCCCGGATATGGGCGTAAAAGCTTCCGGCGGAATCCACAACGCAGACGAGGCACAGGCTATGGTAGATGCCGGCGCAAGCCGTCTCGGAACAAGCGCAACACTGGCTATCATCGGATAAAAAGGAGTTTCTTATGGATACGATACTGATAGGAATTGCCGGAGGAACCGGCAGTGGAAAAACGACACTGGCAGATAAGCTGGTAGAAAGTTTTGGACGCGATGAAGTGAGCATTCTGCGCCATGACAACTATTACAAACGCCATGACGATATTCCTTTTGAGGAGCGTGCCAAATTAAATTACGATCATCCCGATGCCTTTGATACCGACCTGTTATGCCAGCACATTCTCGAGCTGAAAGCCGGAAAATCCATCGAGATGCCGGTTTACGATTATGCCATGCATAACCGCTCGGATAAAACGATTCTGGTCCATCCTGCCCCGGTTATCGTGCTCGAGGGCATTCTCCTCTTCGTTGAGAAGGATCTCTGCGATCTGATGGACATCAAAGTCTTTGTCGATACCGATGCGGACGTGCGGATTCTCCGCCGGATCCTGCGCGATGTAAAAGAGCGCGGCCGTTCCCTGGACAGCGTTGTGACGCAGTACCTGACGACCGTAAAACCGATGCACGAGCAGTTCGTAGAGCCGAGCAAGCGCCGTGCCGACGTGATCATCCCGGAGCGGACAGAACACCGTTGCTCTTGAAATGCTGATCGAGCGGGTGCGTAAGCATCTGAATCTGGTGCAGAACCAGTAAACATCCGTTTATCGCTATAAAAATCTGCAAAAAAAGAACGAGGACTGAATTTTCTCTTTTTCCGTCCTCGCTCTTTTTATTTTTCCCTTACAGATGTTCCAGCATTCCCTGCAGCCAGATCTGGCCTTTGAAACGTCTTCCCACTTCCGGTACTCCAAATAAATCCTTTTCGTTGATACAGATGTCTATCGGCACATCGTTGCAGACGAGGCCGAGCTCATACACCCGCTCGCCCGTTACCGCGTTCTTCGTTGTATTCATCTCCGTAATTTCACCCATCACGCTGTACTGGTCACATTCGAGACCGCTCGGCATGAAAAAGCTATCTACAATAGAAAAGACATCTTCCTTCGTCAGACGCTGGGAAATCATGGCATATGTGTCAATATCATCCATGGTGAGACTTTCCATCGCATCCTCATCCCCGTTTCTGGCAGCCGAGATCAGTGAATTCTTCTGCTGCGTGCTGCGGCGCTCCTTCTCGACCTGTTCCGGGTCTTTCTGGATCGGAAGCAGAATTGTTCCTTCCGCTGCAAGACCGGAGACAGAAAGCGGGAGCGGAAGCGGCTGCAGCGCATTTTTCTGTTTCATCTCAAGATATTCCGCTGCATGCGTCAGATAAAAGATCATCGTAATGCCAAGCCGCATATCGTCGCAGCGCCTGCAAACGATTCCTTATCGACGTGGCGCTCCACCGATACCTCCTCGTAGGAGCTGATCTGCCGCCCTCGAAATAGGGATAATAATATTCCATCTGGAAACGGTTGTTCTCATCAATTTCCCCACAGACCGTGATACCACAGTCATATGCATATTCTTTCGAAAATTCAGCAAAAAGGTGGTGTTCTTCTGTTTCCACAATCTTTTTACGGTCGTAGTTTTCTACTACATCACGAAGAATCTCCTGGAGTTCCTTCGTCGTCTTGATCTTTGAAAATCCAATGGTTTTCAGGTAAGCGTGCATAAGAACACCTCCTCTCATTCCTTTGTATTTCTTATGCGATTAGTGTTTCGGAACCAGTTTTTCTTTTCCGCCCATGTACATACGAAGAACTTCCGGAATGCTTACGGTTCCGTCTGCATTCAGGTTGTTCTCCAGGAATGCGATCAGCATACGCGGCGGAGCAACTACGGTGTTGTTCAGGGTATGTGCCAGGTATTTCTTTCCGTCCTCGCCGTTGACACGGATTTTCAGACGTCTTGCCTGTGCATCACCAAGGTTGGAGCAGCTTCCTACCTCGAAGTATTTCTTCTGACGCGGAGACCATGCCTCAACATCGACAGATTTTACTTTCAGGTCAGCCAGGTCACCGGAGCAGCACTCCAGAGTACGAACCGGGATATCCATGGAACGGAACAGGTCTACGGTGTTCTTCCACAGTTTGTCATACCACATCATGCTGTCTTCCGGTTTGCAGACAACAACCATCTCCTGTTTCTCAAACTGATGGATACGATAAACACCACGCTCCTCGATGCCGTGTGCTCCTTTTTCTTTACGGAGCACGGAGAGTAGCTGGTCAGGGTCAGAGGCAGTTTCTCCTCCGGGATGATGCTGTCGATGAATTTACCGATCATGGAGTGCTCGCTGGTTCCGATCAGGTACAGATCCTCGCCCTCGATTTTGTACATCATGGACTCCATCTCAGCGAAGCTCATAACACCGTTTACGACGTTGCCGTGGATCATGAAAGGCGGTACGCAGTAGGTAAATCCGCGGTCGATCATGAAATCTCTTGCATAAGAAAGGATGGCAGAGTGGAGGCGTGCAATGTCGCCCATCAGATAATAGAATCCGTTTCCTGCAACTTCTCTTGCTGCATCCAGATCGATTCCGTCGAAGGACTCCATAATGTCGGTGTGATACGGGATTTCAAAATCCGGTACAACCGGCTCGCCGAAGCGCTCTGCTTCTACGTTCTCGCTGTCATCTTTTCCGATCGGTACGGAAGGATCGATGATGTTCGGGATCACCATCATGATCTTCTTGATTTCTTCTTCTACTTCTTTTTCTCTTGCAGAAAGAGCCTCGATGCGGGAACCGTCAACAGCTACCTGTTTCTTTACTTCCTCAGCCTCTTCTCTCTTGCCCTGGCCCATCAGTGCGCCGATCTGTTTGGAGATTTTGTTTCTTTTTGCACGAAGTGCTTCTACTTCCTGTTTGATGTCACGGTTTTCTTTGTCCAGCTCGATGACTTTATCAACCAGCTCCAGTTTCTGATCCTGGAATTTATTTCGGATATTCTGTTTTACAACTTCCGGGTTTTCTCTTAAAAACTTAATGTCTAACATAATTTCCTCCTAGTAGATCTTATCCCCTCATTTTGGCGGGATTCTTTTTGTTCTTTCCAGCCCGGAACCACTGCCGTTTTTCCAGCATTTATGCGGGTTTGGCGCGTTCCAGTACCATCATATAACAGTATATACATTTTTTCAAGCGTTCTTTCATGCTGTTTTTCTGCGGTCCGCTTTTACATCAGATCGATCGAATTCATCGTAATTGCCTGGCGCAGCGCGTCGATTTCCTCGGTGCTCAGCATGATATAGGACTCGCCTTTTACGATCTCTTTCAGATATAAAAAGCAGTTGTCACGGCTGTGGATTGCATTCAGGATAAAACCTGTGTTTTCTTTGTCGAGCATTGCCAGCGCAAAACTCATCTTTCCGCCCACATCGTCAAACGCATCATATTTTACGATTCCGTATTTGTTCAGCGTCATGCCCTGGATCTTTTTCAGATCCGCAAGATTCTTTTTCGTCAGCTCATTCTGCTTGTTCAGTTTGTCAATTTCCTTGAACCGCTGATGAAACAGCTTTTCGAGTGACTGGGCGTCTTTTCCCTTCATAAAGCTTCTGTACTTCTGGTTCAGTCTGCTCAGACGCAGCGACATGCTGACCGTCATAATCATCATCACGATAATCAGTACAATCAGAAGAAGTACAACAACGCCAAGGTCAATTCCTACCTTACTAAATAAATCGCTCATTATTCTACCTCTTACTGTATTGATTCAAACAGATCCATGATTCTCTCGAGCTCTTCCTGGGAATAATACTCGATCTCGATCTTTCCTTTGTGCCTTTGCCCCGCGGTGAATGGAACCTTGGTACCGATGATTACTCTTGATTTCTCTTCCAGTCCCTCGTAGATGGCTTCCTCTTCCAGGTTGACTTCCTTT
>ENA-OUNI01000818-OUNI01000818.1-human-gut-metagenome-genome-assembly--contig:-NODE-818-length-13745-cov-3.199809_pt1 | contig 13745 bp, 24 predicted proteins | sample MGYA00242499_ERZ504580 | MGnify/ENA primary metagenome ERZ504580 (study PRJEB26092, sample SAMD00036315) | human gut metagenome | host: Homo sapiens | study: EMG produced TPA metagenomics assembly of... | reverse complement strand
TGATAACAAAAAAAAGGGACTCCGTCAATCTTCGGAGCCTTTTTTGTAATTAAATACGTAATTTATTTTGACTGGTCTGCAGCGTTTTATAGCCATGCCGGAAATACAGGATCTCCGCCGGCACCGGTAATTGTCCACGAAAAGATATACAGCAGATACAGTGACGTAATGGTATGGAAATACGCGAAAATCGTGTACACCCAGATCACACGGAACACACAGGAACCGAGAATAATGATAAAAATATTCTTCCGCAGCGAGTCTTCATCGTTGTATTGCAGAATGGAAATCTGCTGATTGCGTTGATATACTCCTGGGAGACTTCGCGGTTTGGAATGGATACGTTTTCTTTTCGTTATCGTATGTCAGATCTTTCTCCAAATCGTCTCGGACGGCTCACGCACAGATACCGCTGGAGTGTCCGCACACAGCGATTTTGTTTTTCGTTTTTGAGCAGATTACATTCCCATCTTTTTCCAGTTTTTACTTGACTTTTCCTAGTTCTTCTTTTATAATCTTTTTGTAATGATAAATGTAATTTATTTCTGCAAACATTCTACATATTTTTCTTGCTGACTGCAGAAATACTTTCTGCCTGAAAAGGCACAGCATTTTGCAAGAGGGGAGTTTGTGATGGAACCGATTGCTTCTCCGACCCGGTCAGATTTGTTACAAAAGATAAATGAAAAAAAATATCGTGTCAATTCCGATTATCTACTGCGTGAAATTGCAGGGGAATATGCGATTATTCCCGTTGGGACTGCCTGTCAGATTTCGAATGCAGTGATGGTTCCAAACGATACCGCCGCATTTCTCTGGAATGCTTTTCAGCAGCCACGTACCATTTCGGAAGTCGTTGCACAGGCGTTAGAGGAATATGCGGCTGCGGAAGATACGATTCAAAATTCTGCTTTAAATTTTGTGCATGATACTTTAAGGTATGCATTATTAGAGGAGGTTATATCGTTATGAAGAAAGAGTGGATGGAACCTGTTGTTGAGGTTCAGGAATTTGCTGCAAATGAATATGTGGCGGCCTGCGGGGATAGCGGGAAAGTTTATAAATTTGTCTGCGATGCTGGACAATACGGTCATAATTATAATGTTTATTATTATGATGGATCTGGGCAAAAAAAAATATATCGCAAAAGAAGGCTCATGGGGAGGCTGGGGCTCTCAAGCTCAATTTTCTGGATATCATCCTTGTAACAAGACTCATGAAGCGGAATCTGATAGTGGATTTATCAGTGGTTTTATAGATGACCAGTCTACCCGCGATGATGAAGCAACCCCCGTTGTCATCTGGACCGAAAATGGTACAAACGTTCATTGTACTACCAGATTAGACATCAATACTTGGGAAACCGCCAAATCCTGATTTTTCCACTAAATAATAATTTTTCAAACCACAGCAAAAGGATCGAACCCACTCGTTTCGATCCTTTACTATACCTATTAATAATTGGTTCATCAAACCACTTTTTTTCGGAGGAACCTTTATGAACTACATGAACGACGCTTCCACCTTCGAGCGTTCTTTTCTCCAGAAAGCGCGCCAGCAGCACATTCCTATTACCGGCGCGCTTGAACTTCTGCCACTCTGCAATATGAACTGCGACATGTGTTATGTCCGTCTGTCCCGTTCAGAAATGGAATGTCAGGGACAACTCCGCACAGTTGATGAATGGATTCTGCTTGCACAGCAGATGCAAAAAGCCGGTACACTTTTTCTTCTTCTGACCGGCGGTGAACCACTTCTCTTTCCTGATTTCAAAACACTATATCTTGAGCTTCGAAACATGGGCATGATTCTTACCATCAACACCAATGGAACCCTGCTGGGCGAATCCTGGCTGATTTTTTTGCTGAGTACAGGCCGCGCCGCATTAACATCACGCTCTACGGTGCCGATGCCGCTTCCTATAACCGTCTCTGCCATTACCCCCAGGGCTTTGATCAGACCGTCCGCGCCATCCGTCTGCTCCGCGAACGAAACGTTGATGTCAAAATCAGCTGTAGCGTCACTAAAAAGAACGCGCATGATTTTCCAAAAATCTTTGTTCTCGGAGAAAAGCTTGGAGTCCCCGTTCATGCCGATCACTATATGATGCCCGCCGTCCGGGAACGCTCCCTTCCTTTTGATGCTCAGGTCCGCCTGAACCCGGAAGACGCCGCTGCGCTTGCCCTGCAGACACTGAAACTGCAGCTGACCAGCGATATTTTCCGGCAGTACGTTCATGAATCCATCCACCGCGTCAACAATCCGTCTTTTCCACGGGGCAATGGTCATATCTCCTGTCTTGCCGGAAACTGCTCCTTCTTCATCAACTGGCAGGGCTTTCTTTTCCCCTGTGTGATGTTATCCGAAATCTCCGCCCCTGTTTTTGATCTTGGATTTATTTCCGCCTGGGAAAAAGTTTCCGCCGCTGCACAGAAGATTTCCCTAAGTTCCCAATGCTGTCAATGCCGTTTGCAACCGATATGCCGCACCTGCGTCGCAGCCGCGTTTTTAGAAACCAGTTCTTATCGGGGAATGCCTGGTTATCTCTGCCGCTATTCCGAGCATTACTATCACCTGCTGCTGGCAGAAGAAGCTTCTTTTTCCTCCATCGCCTTATAGTCTTTACATATGCTGAAAACGCCGGACAGATTTTTCTCTGCCAGCACATCCTGCACACGCGCTCCCATGCGGCAACCTCTTCCTTCGCAGAACGGAACGTACTGTCCGCGCCGAAGTACAACACGGCTCATCTGCCTCTTCGATCACCAGAGTATGACCCATGGTATACACACGGCCGCCCATTGCTTTTGCCGACAGGCACATGGCAAATTCCAGGGCATTTTTTCCGAGGTTTCCGCTCAGATAAATCGTGTGATCGTTGACCTTTCCTGTACGGTCAAAATATTTTGCACGGTTCAGCATCACCTCAACCGACACTTTTCCCTTCGGTGCACGAAGATGCAGCACCATACAGTCCGCCGGTCTGGAAATGAAGCAGGTTCGGCAGATTTCCAGCGATCATCGCACCAAGCCGTCCATTCTGTCACCAAAAGAGGGAGGCAGACGATTCCACCTCCCTCTTCGTTTTTCAATTTCTATCTAATACTTAATACTCGACGTTCTCTTCATTTCCTTCTTTCTGACCGTCAGAATCTCTGTCTCACGTCCTGTCAGCGCGCGGCTTCTTTCGCCCGGCTGCTGTCCGCCGATGGAGATTTCATACTCGCCCGGCCGTACGACACATCCGCCGTCCTCTGTGATAACAGCAAATCTCTTGCATGCAGTGTCACGGAAACCTCTTTTCTTCTCCTGCCTGCAGTTCCACGCACGCGATGCCTTTAACTGGAAGCCTGGCTCACCCGGCTGTGCGTTTTTGTATTTCACATAAACCTCTACGCTCTCATGCAGCGGATATGCACTCTCATTCTTCACCTTCGTGCACACGGTCACATCGTCGAGCACCGCGCTCGTCTCCTGCTCCGTTTTTGCGCCGCTGTAGGAAATTGTTCCATACGTCAGTCCATATCCAAATGGATACAGAATATTTTTATCAGTATAGCGGTAGGTTCGTCCTGCCATGCTGTAATCGGTGAACTCCGGCAGATTTTCTGTTCCCTGATAGAAAGTCACCGGCAGTTTTCCGTTCGGTGCATAATCGCCGAACAGCGCCTCTGCCACGCTTTTCCGCCGCGCGCACCGGATACCAGCTGTCAAGAATAGCCGGTACATGCTCCTCGGCCCAGGACAGGTCGATGGCACTTCCTGCCGAGAGAACGAGGACTACCGGTTTTCCAACCGCTGTGATTGTCTCAAGCAGTTCCTCCTGTAAGCCCGGCAGATTGAGGCCCAGCTTATCGCCGCTCGCGTATTCGTTTCCGGCATCGCTTCCTCGCCCTCAACAGTTGCATCAAGTCCAAGGCACAGAACGACAACGTCTGCGTGCTCAGCGGCAATGACAGCCTCTTTGAAACGGTCTTTGTCCTCGCCGAGTCCTTCGACTTTATTTTTATACAGATGACAGCCCTCTGCGTATGTCACTCTCACATCATCACCGACATACTGCTGAATTCCTTCCAGCGGTGTGATGTATCTGGACGATGTTCCCTGATAGTTTCCAACCAGCGCTGCTCTCGAGTTCGCGTTCGGTCCGATCACGGCGATACTGCGGATCTTCTTCACATCGAGCGGCAGCATATTGTTTTCATTTTTCAGCAGAACCATACTTCTTCTCGCTGCCTCGACGGACAGATCAACATGCTCCTTGCACTCGACTAGATCGTAGGACAGATCTTCGTACGGTGACGGATAGTCTTTCATCATACCGAGGCGGATGCGGATTTCCATCAGGCGCTCAACTGCCGCGGTGATTGCCTCTTCGGATACCAGGCCATCCTCGTATGCTTTCGGCAGATGCAGGAAAGCAACGCCGCAGTTCAGGTCACAGCCGTTGTTGACAGCACGCGCTGCGGACTCCTCTACATTTTTGGTCACTCTGTGGTGCTCATGGAAATCTATGATTGCCCAGCAGTCGGAGACAACATGGCCTTCAAAGCCGAACTCATCGCGCAGGATGTCCTTTAACAATGTCTTGCTTCCGCATGCCGGTTCACCGTTGACACGGTTATACGCACCCATGACTGCCTCGACTTTTGCATCCTTGACACAGCGTTTGAAGGCATACAGATAGGTGTCATACAGATCATGTTTGCTGACTCTTGCGTCAAACTCATGGCGGATCGCCTCTGGGCCGCTGTGGACGGCGAAATGTTTGGCACACGCCGCTGCCTTCGGGTGATCCGGGTCAGGTCCCTGTAATCCGCGGATGTAGGCGCATCCGAGCTCACCGGTCAGATACGGGTCCTCACCATATGTCTCATGGCCGCGGCCCCATCTCGGATCACGGAAAATGTTGACGTTCGGTGCCCAGAAGGTCAGGCCTTTGTAGATGCCGCGGTCGCCTTTTCTCGAAAACTCGTTGAATTTTGCACGTCCCTCGGTAGAAACAACATCACCGATCTCCTGCAGCAGCTCTTTATCAAACGTTGCTGCAAGGCCAATAGCCTGCGGAAATACCGTTGCCACACCAGCTCTTGCCACGCCGTGCAGCGCTTCATTCCACCAGTTGTATGCCGGAATGCCAAGACGCTCGATCGCCGGTGACTGATAGACCATCTGGCTCATTTTTTCTTCCAGCGTCATCTGGGAAACCAGCTGTTTTGCATACTCTCTCGTCTCTTTACTCATAGGTAAAATCCTCCCGAAATTTGTTGCCTCTATTGTATCGCCACGTTTCCCGTTCGGCTAGTCAAGTATTGCTCTTTGCTTCTCATTTTATGCGATTTTTGCGAATGACACAGGGGAACATACGAGGAAATCGTGTATGCGTAACCATCCGATATACACGCAGAAACTCCCGGCAGAATTTCTCGTATAAGATCTTCCGTCGGGAGTTTCCCTTATCTATTCCTGTGAAATTTTATTTCTGATACTCTTCCTCGATATTTTTTACCGCACGGAGCTTGTTCGCGTATTCCAGAATCTCTTCTTTGGAATATTTCTGTTTCCGGCACCAGGTGAGGATTTCTTCTTTTACTTCCTCCGGCATCTTATTGTTCATGCGCAGACAGTCACAGAAGGTTCTCTTCGGAGAATAATATTTGTAGGAACCAAACTCTGTCTTTTTCTCACAGATTTCGCCCGGGACATCGGCATTCTGGAAATAAAAACGTCTGATTTCAAAATTTTCCAGATCCATTTTTTTTCGGTCTGTCCGTGCTGTTGCAACTGCAATCGTAGCCGGCTCTTCTTTCAGCATTCCGGCAAGCCATGCAGCACTGTCCATGCAGATGACTGCGCGTGGGTTTACTTTCGCAATTTCAATATATTGATAGTCTTCCGGTTTTTCATAACCACAGTCCTTGCACCAGTACCAGCCGCGTGCAAATCGTTCCAGACTTCCTTCCTCTTCCATTTCTGCCAGCTGCAGTACGGTCACCTGATGATCTCTGAGGTCTGCGAAGCTCATATATCCATGATGTTCTTTAAATAACGTCGTGATCTTCTGGTATGTTTTAAAAAGCATATTTTCTTTCCCCTTTCAGGATGTGATACATCTTTTTTCATCTATAGGCGTTTGCACATATAATATTCCAATTTTCATGGAATGGCAAGCACTAATTTGCAAAAACCATGTTTTTTCTCTGTTTTTTTCTTATTAGCTGCTGCTAACATATTTCTCTTTTCATCACTTATAAGTATACCTTTTTTACCTGAAATATGCAACCTGCTGATCCGCTTTTTCTGTTCTCATACCAGCAGAAAAGACCGGATTTTTTACTTCTCATCCGGTCTTTTTCTCTTTCATTCTATCTTTTAACGTTTACCGTAAAACCTTTTTCACTCTGCCGCTTTCTGTGCACAGACATTCAGGTTCCAGGAAGCGGAACATTTCCGCATGATTCCAATCAGCTCTTCGGAGCCCAGCGCATAGCCGACACGAAGGCCTGCCATCGCATAATATTTGGAAAAGGTGCGGAGAACCAGAATCGGTTTTTCCGGATGCGCTTTCATATAATCGACCATACTACAGCAGTCCGGCTCGGTGGCAAATTCCATGTATGCCTCATCCATCACCAACAGAACGTCCTCCGGAAGGTATCTGCGAATGCTTCCAGCTCCCCGATCGCACATACGTTCCGGTCGGGTTATTCGGATTGCAGATCACCACGATTTTTGTTTTTTCACCGATTTTTTCTTTCATGGCAGGGAGATTAAATTTCTGCTCCTCGGTTACCGGTACGGAGACCGGCACACCGCCATTTAAATACGCCATGTCGGCAAATGCCCCGTAGGTCGGCGCGGAAAACAGCACCTCATCTCCATCGTCCAGAAAGGTCAGTCCGATCATATCGATCATCGCACTCGATCCGGCTCCTGTCAGTACATTTTCTGCTTTTAATCCGTACTGCTCCGCTACCTTCTGTTTCAGCAGTACTGCTGCAAAATCAGGATAAAAATGGCTACCTGCCATAGAGTCCTCCAGCGCCGCCTCCTCCCCGGAAACTGTGATTTTTGTTTCATCCATACATTCCAGCCAGCATCTGCAGCAGTGCGTCTCGCTGTAGGTTGTCACCGGAGAGGCCTGTACCTCACATATCTTCATAGTGTAAGGACAGCGGCTCATAAATGCACAGCCCTTCGGAAGCTTTAAGAGGTCCGGCGGTGTTCCCGGAATCGGAGCGAGCGGCTCGTCGTTATCCTTTGCCGAATTGTTGATACTGTTCAGAAGACCTTTCGTGTACGGATGATGCGGTTCGTAGAAAATCTCATCGACGGTTCCCTCTTCTACGATCTGGCCGGCGTACATAATGGCAATCCGGTCGCACATAGAAGCGACAACGCCGAGGTCGTGGGTAATCATGATAACAGAGGTTCCTTTTTCCTTCGTCAGCTTTTCAAAGCTTCCAAGAATCTGTGCCTGTACGGTCACATCCAGTGCGGTTGTCGGCTCATCTGCGATAATCAGCTCCGGGTCACACGCCAGAGCCGTCGCAATGATGATTCTCTGCCTCATACCGCCGGAAAATTCGAACGGATACTGATCGAGCCGTTTTTCCGGACTTGGAATTCCGACCTGCCGCATCAGCTCAATGGCTTTCGCTTCCGCTTCTTTTTTGGAGCAATTCTGATGCTTTCGGATTCCCTCTGTCATCTGAATTCCGATTTTCAGGATCGGATTCAGAAATGTCATCGGATCCTGGAAAATCATGCCGATGCGGTTTCCGCGGATCTGCTGCATTTTCTTTTCATAAGCCCGTTTTTCTTTCCGGTCCTTCATGTGCGGCGGAGAAATGTTTTCTCCGTCGAAAAGGATCTCTCCTTCTTCCACTCTGCCGTTCGATGCCAGAAGCCCCATCAGGTCAGCATGCCGACACTTTTTCCGGAACCGGACTCGCCGACAATACCAAGTACCTCGCCCTCTTCCAGATGGTAGGAAACATCGCGGACTGCGCTGACGGTTCCCTGCTGCGTTTCAAATTTTGTTGTGAGATGGCTGATTTCGAGTAAACTCATACGCTTCACCCCCTGGTTTTCTTTGGATTAAAGGCATCGCCGATTCCCTCGCCGAGGAAGTTCAGGGAGAAAATGGTGATACAGATGCAGATGGTCGGCAAAAGCAGCTGTCCCGGGTGCATGGTAAGCACCTGACGGGCATCCTGTGCCATGGAACCCCAGCTTGCCATCGGAGCAGAAATGCCGATTCCGATGAAGCTTAAGAAGGCTTCCGTAAAAATGGCATTCGGAACAAGGAAGGTAATCTGTACAATGATCGGTCCGATGGCATTGATCAAAAGGTGACGGAAGAGAATTCTCGCATCACTTGCTCCGATGACGAGTGCTGCCATGGAAAACTCCTGCTCCTTTAAGGCAATCAGCTGGCCTCTTACCTGACGAGCCATGCCGATCCAGCCCGGAATGCAGATACCGCAATAGAGAGAAGTCCGATGCTTAGCGTGTACGGAAATCCTCTTGCGATCAGTGTATTAACAGAAACGTTCTTTTTATAGGAAATGCCGAGATCTCCGTGCATCAGATTTTCCATGTAAAGAATATACTGTTTCCACATGGGTTCATCCAGTCCGTAGGTCGATTCGAGCTGTTCAATCGCGCTCCGGGAAAGATTATCCGCCTCGAACGGGCTGCCCGGCATAATCCGAATCAGGAAAAAGGTAATGGTGATCAGTGCCCAGATTGTCACCACTCCGATGAATAAACGTTTTATGATGTATCTTACCATGCAGCATTCCTCCCGTTCCGGCTTTTTAGCTCAGAAGAGGCAGCCGAACGATCTGCTCTGGCTGCCTCTTTGCACCTTTTACTGTCTTTTGTTTTTATAATGCTTCCTCGCCGCGCTGGCCGGTACGAACCCGGATGACGTCTGCCACTTTCTCGACAAAAATCTTTCCGTCTCCGATATTTCCGGTACACAGCTTCTTTTCCAGAAAGCCTTTTAATACTTCAATTGTCTTATCGTCACCGACGGTCTCGAATTTGCATTTCATCAGTACATTCGGTCCGCTCATGGTTCCACGGTACATCACCCGGTAACCCTTCTGGTTCCATATCCGGTGATATCCGTTTCCATCACGCCGTACACGGCACACGATTCCATGATGTCGATGACATCCTCCCGGTTCGCGGGTTTGACAATAACTGTCAGCTTTTTCATATCCGCACCACCTTTTTATTGATCCTTTTTATTTATCATTATGGAAGTGGAAGTTTGCATAAGCGCTGCATCCGTGCTCGTGCATATCCAATCCGTCGATCTCTTCCTTCTCGGTTACGCGAAGTCCGATGGTCTTTTTCAGGACGAAGAACAGAATGAACGCCAGGATCAGGTATATGCTGCAACTGCTACAAAACCGATCATCTGGGTGATAAAGCTGCATCCCTCGCCGAAAATACCGGTGAATAAGGTTCCGAGTGCTCCACAGACACCGTGTACACTGATTGCACCAACCGGGTCATCGATTTTTACGACTTTATCAAAGAATTCAACTGCGAATACAACGACAACACCTGCAACTGCTCCAATGAACAGTGCCTCGTAATCATTGACTACATCACAGCTTGCTGTAATAGCTACCAGTCCGGCCAGTGCGCCGTTCATTGTCATACTGATATCCGGTTTTCCATAACGTACCCAGGTAACAATCAGGGTAACAAGTGTTGCTGCTGCTGCCGCAAGGTTTGTAGTCATGGCAATGTCGCCAAGATTATAGGTTGCTGCTGTGGTAGATCCACAGTTAAATCCGAACCAGCAGAACCAGAGGATAAAGACACCAAGTGCTCCAAGCGGAAGGTTATGACCAGGAATAGCAACCGGTTTTCCCTCTTTTGTGTATTTTCCGATACGAGGTCCGACCATTTTTGCACCGGCAAGGGCACACAGACCGCCGACCATATGAACTGCGGTAGATCCTGCAAAATCATGGAACCCGATCTGGCTTAACCAGCCGCCTCCCCAGATCCAGTGTCCGGTGATCGGATAAATGAAAACGCTGATCGCTGCGGAGTAAATCAGATAAGAGATAAATTTGGTTCTCTCTGCCATAGCTCCTGATACAATCGTTGCCGATGTTGCACAGAACACGGTCTGGAAAATCATGAATACGCCGATCGGCAGTCCGTTGAACATGCCGTCTGCATCTGCCAGCGATTTCGGATTAAAAAAACCGGCGGTTCCGATAAAAGCATTGCTTCCTCCGAACATCAGCGCAAATCCGATGATAAAGAAGAAAATAGAGCCGAGCACGAAATCCATCATGTTCTTCATCAGAATGTTTCCTGAGTTTTTCGCTCTTGTAAATCCTGTCTCCACCATGCAAATCCGGCCTGCATAAAATACACCAGAAAGGCTCCGACCATGGTCCATACGATATTGAGTAATACCTGTGTGTTTTCCATAATAAGTTCCTCCTCATTCCCATCTTACCTGTTCCCGTCTGCAGATCTTCTGAAACGGTGGCTTTCAGATTTTTTAAAGTGCCTGTTCGCCGTGCTCACCTGTCCGGATCCGCACTGCATCTTCGACATCGTAAACGAAAATTTTTCCATCGCCGTAGTTTCCGGTTGACAGGTTTTTCACAACAAAATCAACGATTTTCGGAACCTTGTCGTCCTCCACAACGGTCTCCACTTTAACCTTCGGAAGCATTTTGGCCACGATTTCCGCTCCACGGTACATCTGACGATATCCCTTCTGATTTCCATATCCAAGGATATTTGTGATCATCATACCGTTTGCCTTCTGCTCCTCGAGGAGTAGCTCCAGGTTTCGAGGCTCTCCGGACGAATTACAATTTCCAGCTTTTTCATGATTTTCCCTCCCTTTCCGAACCGGTCCCTGTACAGCTTCTGATTTTTCCGGCTGCGGATTTCTTTTTTATCCGCCTTCCCGGTTTTCTCTTCCATTCATTTACCGGCTCTGCTGCTTCTATATAGAAATCTGTTTTCTGACAGATTTTCTAACCTCTTCTTTCATGCCTGGACTGTTCCGCAGCTCTGCTGTTTTTACAGTTGTTTTTACAGTCGTTTTTTTGCATCTGCTTTCACAATCCGCTGTTTTTAATTAATCACACTTGTCGGCATTCCCTCCAGGTACGACCGGAAGTTTTTCACCGCCAGATCTACTGCACGGAGTCTTGCTGCCTTCGGCTGCCAGGCGATATGGGAAGTAATAAAGGTGTACGGCGACTGCATCAGCGGAATCTGATACTGCGGCGGCTCATTTGCGACAACATCGAGTCCTGCCATATAAACCTTTCTCGATTCCAGCGCCTCAAGAAGCGCCTCCTCATCGATGATGATTCCCCGCGCGGTGTTGATAATGATGACACCGTCCTTCATTTTGGCAAATGCTTCACGGTTCAGCAGGTTTTCTGTTTCCTTCGTATGCGGACAGTGAATGGAGATCACATCCGACCGTTCGAAAATTTCTTCCATGCTGACCTGCTCGATGCCGTCATACTGCGGCCCCGTCTTTTTGTGACGGCTGTTTGCGATGACCTTCATGCCAAAGCCCTTTGCCATTCTTGCCGTCCAGAGGCCGATCGCGCCAAGTCCGATGATTCCCATCGTTTTCTGGTAGAGCTCAATCTGCGGCACGAACAGTTGATTGTAGCTTGCCTGCGGATTCGTTTCTTTTTCTTTCCAGTACCTGTTTTGGTGTAATCGCTCTGTACCGTCACGTTATGACAGATGTTCATGAGCAGTGCCATCGCATACTGGGCAATGGTGACATCGCCGTAAATCGTATTCGTTATGGTCACGCCCCGGCGTCTTGTCATTTCCACATCGAAGTCTTCAAATCCATGTCCCAGCGTTGCGATATATTTCAGATTCGGATGCGCTTCAAAGAGCTTTTCGTTGATCACTCCTTTGTGGACCCAGATACCAAGTGCTGCGTCGGCGTTCCCGATCTGACTGCTGTAATCTTCGAAGGTGTACCTCTTTTTCTCCTGATGGATGATACGGAACTTCCGATCTGTGGTACGGTCTGCAGCATTTTGTTCCACTCTGCTTCTATTTCTTCGTACGTCAGATCGATGGTTCCCGGGTCTCCCTGAAAAACGACTACCTCATAGTTTTCTTCTTTCATACGCCTCGCCTCCTGTTGTGCAATCAGTCCGCAGATCATCACGAGCTGTTCGGCTGCGTGACACGCTGTTTTCTTATCCCCGCTTCCGAGGAACTGTGCTCCGACAACGGAACCGCCGCTTGCCATCGATGTGAAAATCACGATCAGCAGTACGCAGATCGTATTGACAAGTGAGATTCCGGAAACAGCCGTTTCACCGGCTCCGGATACCATCACCATGTCTGCCATACCGACGGTAACGGCCAGCACCTGTTCCACAATCAAGGGAACGATCAACCGGACCAGACGCTTTCGGTCAAATAAGACGTTTGTGTTTTCCATCGGACTTCTCCTTTCCGGTAAAATCAAAAAGCGATCTGGAAATCTTCCTTCCAGATCGCCCCGTTGCGAACTCTTTACTGACGTTTCTCCTTTGGATTGAAAAACGCGGCACGAAGCTTTCCCTTCGTACCGCGCCTTCGCGAATCCACTACTTATATGGAGTTTATCTTGAAAAACAGACAGAGCGTTTTCCGGTTTTCTGAGAGTGTTTTTTGGGAGAAATAAAACCTTGGAGAAAGGGAGAAAATTACAAACGGAGTGATTCTATTCCCAGAACCGCTCCGTTGCGTTATCTTTACTCTATTCTTTTTCTCTGCTGTTTTTCAACATAGGCATATTCTAGCGGAATTCCCACTTTTTGTCAATCCTTAAATTTTTCGATAATTTCCGGTCTTTTGCATCAATTCTGTCAATTTTACACAATTTCACCGATATTTTTTCGGCTGTTTCTGAATATTTTTCTCATGAACCTTTGAAATTTCTTTGTTTTCTTTTAAAATCGCGGAAAAACTCCGGCAAAATTCTGTGAAAATTCAGAGCGAACGCAAGACTTGGCATTCATCAAATATCCGCTACCTGTCTGGAGCGTGTTTGAAAAAGCTCTGTTATGTCAGATCCAGTCAAAATCTCCGCCGGTAATCGCAAGACTTAAGAGTGCATCCATCTTTTCCACTTCCTCTTCGCCCTCAATTTTTTGCAGCAGCACTGCGGTGTCCAGCACATCCTCCAAAGATTCGCCAGGTCCGATTTCATAATCCACCTCCGCCTCGCAGTCCGGGCATGGGATTTTTTCCATCGTCTGAAGGGATAAAAAGCGGTTGCCGCATTTCTTGCATTCATAATAACCACATGTTTTGGTTCCGTCTGGTACGTAATACATCTTTTCATACTCCTTTTTATTTTTCATACTTCTCAATGATACACTGATGTTCTTTTACCGCATCCGTGAACTCGCTGCGGATTTCTTCATTTGGAATGTACGCCATCTGTTCTCTTCAATCGTATGCCAGATAGCCTAAGTGAATCAGTGCAGTTAAAACGTCATCTTTATTTTTAAATGTCACCATATCATTCTGATACGATTTCGTTTTTACTTTCACTCGTTCCCCGGACATCATCGTAATAATGTCTGTTATAATATGCATCCAATTACGTATCGGATTCTACATCTTAATTCCGCAGTATTCCCATGTCACTGTATCGAGCAAGAGGAACTCCTCTGTTCCAATTGGCTTTCCATCTCTGTAAGTTGAAACACATC
>ENA-OUNI01000817-OUNI01000817.1-human-gut-metagenome-genome-assembly--contig:-NODE-817-length-13747-cov-8.295154_pt1 | contig 13747 bp, 17 predicted proteins | sample MGYA00242499_ERZ504580 | MGnify/ENA primary metagenome ERZ504580 (study PRJEB26092, sample SAMD00036315) | human gut metagenome | host: Homo sapiens | study: EMG produced TPA metagenomics assembly of... | reverse complement strand
CCTCGCTCAGTGCCCCGGCATCCTGCAGGGCCCGGTCGAATGCGGCTTCGCGCTCGTCCTGCAGCTGGGCGACCTTCTCAGGAGACGCGTCCAGATCCTCGACCTCGAACGTCGCCTTGTCGCGCCAGGCAATCACGTCCTGCAGCGTCGGCCCCCAGCGCCGGGTCAGCTCGCCCAGCTCGTGGATGCGCGCGTTGATGGCATCCAGGTCCTCGACGCTCTCCTCGCCGTCAAGCTCACGCGACAGCGAGAACACGATGTCCGACAGATCCGCGTTCAGGGATTCCAGACGGTCAGCCAATTCGCCGAAATCACCGTCGACATGGATGTCGCGCAATGAGGAGATCGCCTGATTCAGCAGATCAGACGCGCTCGATGAATCGGCGTCGACATCCACCTGGGAGGCGTCAAGCGCCGCAAGCGCCCGGCTGACACCCTGCACGATATCGGCGGCGTTCTCGATGCGGGCGCGACGGCCTTTGAGCTCCTCGTCCTCGCCGGGCTGGGGATCGGCGCGGTTGATGCGCTGGATGGATTCGCGCAGATAGTCCGCACGCTGTCTGGCGGACGACTCCTGATGGCGCAGCCGTTCCAGACGGTCATCAAGATCGCGCAGAGCATCCCATGAATGACGGTACCGCGCCAGCAGATCATCATCGCCGGCGACCATGTCAAGGAACTCCCGCTGCCTGGATGCGGCGGCGATGCGCAACTGGTCGGCCTGCCCGTGAATCGTCACCAACTGCGACGCCAGTGATTCCAAGACCGAGCGGGGGGCGCTCTTGCCGTTCAGCACGGCACGGGACCGGCCCGACACCGGCACCGTGCGCGACAAGTACAACTCCCCGTCCTCCAGCACGGCACCGGCATCGCGGGCCTCCTGCGCCACGCCGCCGCGGTCATCCACGGCGAACACGCCTTGCGCCCATGCCTCCGAAGCGCCCGGGGACACGCGCCCGCTGCTGGCCGGTCCGCCGGAAATCAGCCGGATGGCGCTCAACAGCATGGACTTGCCCGCTCCGGTCTCGCCGGTGATCGCGGTCATTCCCCCGGCCGGCGTGAGCAGGGCACGATGAATCGGGCCGAGGTCATGAATTTCCAGCTCCTCAAGCATGGTCGACCCCCTGCTCGCCGGAAGAAGGCACCGCGGCCGTGTCCGCCGCACCCCTTGCACGCGTGCGCTGCGCCGAGGAACCACCGTTCCTCGCGTGCTCGCGCCATCCGACCACCGGCAGATCGAATTTGGTGACCAGACGGTTTGTGAACGGCACACCGGACAACCGGGCCAGCCGCAACGTGCTCTTCGACTCGCGCACCTCGACGCGGGTCCCTTCGGCAGGGCGCACTGCCGTCGTCCGTCGCAACAGATCCAGCCTTCGGACGACGAATCGTCGAGGATGTCCAGAGTGAACGTCGAGCCGGCACCGATGATCAGCGGGCGGGCGAACAGAGCATGCGCCGCCAGCGGCACCAGCTGCAGCGCCTTGACGTTCGGCCACATGATCGGCCCTCCCGCGGAGAACGCGTATGCGGTGGATCCGGTCGCGTCGACACGATGACGCCGTCACAGCCGAACGAACTCATCTCCACATCGTCCACCCGGACCGACAGCTCGACCATCTTGCCACGGTCGGCGCGCTCCAAGGTGATGTCGTTCAGCGCCCAGTCCTGCAGCGGCTCATGCGCACCCGGCAGCCACACATCTACATGGGCGATCATGCGCTCGTCAATCGAATAGTCATGGTCGGCGACGCGCCGGATCGCCTCGCTCATCTGGAAACTCTCGAATTCGGCCAGAAAACCGACATGACCCATGTTCACGCCGAGAATCGCACCTGCGTGCAATGCACCAGTTCAGCGGCCCGCAGTATCGTGCCGTCGCCGCCAAGCACCACGACGATCTCGGTGTCCTCGTCGACCTTGTGGGTCACGCCGCCGAACTGTGGCGCCTCGACGTTGTCGATGATCGACACCTCGAACCCGACGTTGCGCAGCCGGTCGACCGCCTCGGACACCACCGTGCCGCTTTCACGCAGACGCGAATGCGTCACCACCACTGCATGCCGAGCGCAGACCATCGCACACCTCATCATCATCCGAAACGACCACGTACTGTCATCCACAATATCCCATAAGGCGCCACGAACCGCTTATCCGCCGAAAACGAAACGCAAGCGCCGCCGGCGGCGCGTCCATGAAGACCGATCCGGGGCCGGGCGGGCCCGCGCCCGCGATGCGGACGACGGCGGCATCAGCGCCAAAGAATACTAAAATGGCGAGTGCAACCAGTCTGTTGCCGCGCTTGACGCGCGCCGACGCATACGAAGGAGCGGGGACCATGTCAAATCTCGTTTTTGACGAGTCCTCAGCGAACCGCGAGGCATCGCACGGCTACGCGTGGTGGTTCTCCGGCGACACGTTCGAGAAGGCCGCCGCCGAGGAGCGCACCCGCAGGAAACGCAGCTTCATTCACCATCTCACCTCGCATCCCGGCCGTCTGACCATCATCTACTTCCTGCTGCTGGTGGCCCTGTCCACCAGTCTGTTGCTGCTGCCGGTCTCCTCACACGAAGAGGAGCCGACCAGCTTCTCCACCGCGTTCTTCACCGCCGTGTCCGCACTGTCGACATGCGGCATCTCCATCGTGAACGCGACCACGCACTGGACCGCGTTCGGCCAGGTGGTACTGCTGGTGTCGGTGCAGATGGGCGGCTTGGGCGTCATGACGTTCGCATCGCTGATCGCCCTGGCCGCCAACCATCACATGAAAGCCACGCAGAGGCTGCTCACCGCCAACGAGCTCGGCACCACGAAACTCAACGAGATCCGCGGCGTGCTCACCGTGGTCATCACCACCACGTTCATCATCGAGTCCGTCACGTTCCTCGCCCTGTTCCCCGGCCTGTACGGCATCAACAGGGGCAATGTCCGCCATACCGCCCGGGAGGCGCTGTTCTTCGCGGTCATGTCATACAACAACGCCGGCTTCACGCCGGACGGCGCCGGCCTGCACGTCAACAACTGGGCGGTCGGCATGCCGATCATGGCCAGCGCGTTCTGCGGCACGCTGGGATTTCCCGTGCTGCTCAACCTCATGCGCTGCGCCCGCCACCGCACTCCCCCACGCCGTTGGAGCCTGCACACCAAGATCACCTTGGTGACGACGTTCTCGCTGGTGCTGCTGTCGCTGGCGTGGTTCCTGCTGGTGGAATGGGACAACCCGTTCCTGTTCAAGGGCGCCGACGTGGAGACGCGGCTGCGTTACGGGGTCGTCGCGGCGGTAATGCCGCGCAGCTCCGGCTTCGACCTGAGCTGGGTGCCGCAGGTGAGCGAGCCGACGAAGGTGTTCATGAGCGTCATCATGTTCATCGGCGGCGGCAGCACCTCCACGGCCGGCGGCATCCGCGTCACGACGTTCGCGGTCATCCTACTGATCTGCCGTGCCGCGTTCACCGGACACACCGACATCAACGCCTTCCGGCGCCGCCTTCCGACGCGCGTGGCGATGACCGCGGTGAGCATCACCGCCGCCTGCCTGTTCCTAGTGCTGAGCGCGTCGCTGGCGTTGATGCTCGCCTCGGACTGCTCGCTCACCGATGCCCTGTTCGACGCCTGTTCGTCGTTCGGGCTCGGCGGCTATTCGGTCGGCGTGGCGCGCGAGGACAATCCAGCGGCGTTGTTCATCCTCGCCACGGCGATGGTGGTGGGTCGTCTCGGTCCGATGACGATCGCATACGCGATCAACAGGCCCCGCGCCTTGGAATCGATACGATACCCCAACGAGCCCATCGTGGTCGGCTGAGGGCGCCGCCGATACCGTCTGCATCCGACGGATGCGCCGACTCCGCCTTTGTCGGACGGCCAGGGATGGCCATATCATGACGTAGAAGCGGTACCGTTCACCGCCGCCCGGAGAATCGGCGGCGTCCATGACGGCGGCACCGGCGCATCGCCGCGCATGGCGGCGGAAAGGATGATGGCATGGCGCGCAACAACAGGAGCATTCTGGTCGTCGGACTGGGACGATTCGGCAGTTCGGTGGCGACCACGTTGGATTCCATGGGGCAGGACGTGCTCGCCGTCGACAAGGATCCCGAACTGGTCAACAGGTGGTCCGCGCAGGTTCCCACCATTCAGGCCGACATGACCGACGTGCTCGCCGTCGAGCAGCTCAACGCGTCCGATTTCGACACCGCCGTCGTCGCCATCGGAGACAGCGTCGAGGCGTCGGTGATCACCGCCGGAAACCTGCTGGACGCCGGCATCAGCGACATCTGGCGAAATCGGTGTCGAAGGAGCACGCGCGCATCCTGCAGCGCATCGGAGCGCGTCACATCATCAACGCCGAAACGGATGCAGGCAAGCGCGTCGGGCATCTGGTGTCCGGAAACTATCTGGATTACATCGAGATCGAGGGCTCGCACACCGTCGTCAAGATCCACACGCCTTCGCACGTGGTCGGCTATTCCATCGCGGACGCGAAGGTCAACGAACGCTACGGCGTCACCGTCGTCGGCATCAAGACGCCCGGCAGCGAGTTCCAGTACGGTTCCAAGGAACTGGTCATGCACCGCAACGACGAACTCGTCATCATGGGCAAGCAGGACAACATCGACAAGTTCATTCGCGGCTGACCGACGCCAGGCACCCCCTCCATACCCCCGTATGACCACATACTGAACGCAGGCACGTGCCGCAGCGCCATCCAATTGGTACAGTCAAAAAGGTGTTGCGGCACAGTCGTCGCAACGTAACGACATGGCGGCGGCGAGGGTGGCGCAATGGGCAATATCACGATGGTTGACGGGCATGTGCCCGACGGCTCGTATCAAAACGTGACGGCGAACGGAAGCTGCTCCTGCGATGCCGGCATGCGATTCGACGGTTTGCGTGCCCGCGGCTCGTTCGATGCGATGAGGCTCGACGGCGGGAACGTGCATTGCGAGGGGCGTCTGATCTGCCGCGGCGACATGCATGTCAACAGAATCAGCGGGCATGGCGAACTGCATGTCGGAGGCGACCTGCGTTGCTCCGCTCTGGATTTCACCGGCAAGATCATCGTGCAGGGCGATGTCATATGCCTGGCGGCATGACCGTTCGCGGACTGCTGCGCAACCGTTCATGCATCGTCACGAGATACCTGGACATGCAGGGCACGTTGGACGCGGACGAGCTGCGCACCGAACGGCTGCGGATGACTCCCCTGTCAAGCGCCATGTTCGGGCGCAGCGGCATGACGGAATTCACCCAGACGAGCAACGCCGAACGAATCATCGGCGGCGATTTGCGTGTCAGCAGGCTCATCTGCACCCTGATGCAGGGCGTCTTCATACGGTTGACTGACGAATCGCATGTGGAACGCGCCTCGTGCATCACGAAGCTCGCCATGGACAGCACGTCCAGCGTATTGCTGGTATCCGGCGCCGCCAAACGTGTGTATCTGCGCAATACGTGACACGGACGACGAATCCGCGCACGATGCGGCGTTTTTCAGTCGGCCTTTGCGGCGATGTCATCCATGCGGGCGAACAGCAGGAACTCCGTGTTCCCGTGGGTGCCTCGATCGGTGACGGGGCGGTTCCCGCAACCGTCAACCCATGCCGGTTCGCGCAATCGACGACCGTCTCCAGCGCCTGATCGCGCAGATGCCGATCCTCCACGATACCGCCCTTGCCGAGATTGCCCTTGCCCACTTCGAACTGCGGTTTGACGAGCAGCACCACTGAGGCTCCGGGCGCGGCGATGCGCGCAATGACCGGAATGACGTATGTCAGGGAGATGAAGGACACGTCCGACACGATCATGTCCGGCCGATACGGCAGATTCGCGGCGGTCACGTCGCGGATGTTGACCCCGCTCATCTCGATGATGCGCGGGTCGCGCGCGATACGACTATCGAGCTGACCATGCCCCACATCCAGGGCGATGACCTGAGCGGCTCCCCTGCGCAGCAGCACGTCGCAGAAGCCGCCGGTCGAGGCGCCGATGTCCAGGCAGCGCAGGCCGCGCGGCGAAGGCAGGCCTCGACCGGAGAACTCGTCGAAGGCGCCGATCAGCTTGTACGCGCCGCGAGACACGTAGTCGTCGCCCTTGTCGACGGTGATCGAGGACGCGGTGGCCACGTTCGCGGCCGGTTTGGTGACGGCGACCCCGTCGACCAGCACATGGCCGTCACGGATCAGCGCTGTGCCTTGGAGCGGCTCGGCACCAATCCCAGACCGACGATGAGCGCGTCAAGACGTTCCATTCCTGCACCTTTCACATCCGGTGGTTTCCCTGCCAGCGGTCTTGTCTTTCAGTGGTTCTCGTCGAGCTCGCGCTGCAGTTGGCCGAGCACGTCGCGGAAGATCTCGATGCGCTGGTCGTCGTCTTTGCCGTCAAGGTCGGCGAGCTGTGGGTAACGTTCGGTGATATCGTCCGGCATGGCTGCTCCTTATGCCCAGTGTTTCATGTGCCCCTGCACGTCACGGAAAACGCCGCCGGCCTTGCGGCGGGCGGCGATGATCACAGTGAGAATTCCGGCAATGAGACCGAACCGATGTCCCCGCCGTTGTCGGCGTACGTCCATGCAGCGGCGCAGGCCGCGCGCAGGGCGTTGATGTCGGTCGCGTCGCTCACCGTCAGTGAGCCGTCTTCCAGCCGGGCGGTCGCGTCGGCACACGTCCAGACGTTGCCGTCGCTCGCATCGGTGGATGGCTGGGCCTCCTGCAGTCCGCGCAGTCGCGGACGATATAGGACGGGCGCAGATGCGCCGGCGCCGTCATCAGCTCATGCGGGTTGGTGACGCCGGTCAGCACCGCGAGGGAATCGTATCCGCCGCGGTTGCCGGCCTCGATGTCCGTATCGAGACGGTCGCCTATCGCCAGGCACGATTCACGACTGACCGGCTCCGTCTCGTTTCCCGCGGCCAGCAGTCGGGCCTCGTCGTACATGGCAGACTCGGGCTTGCCTGCGGATGCGATCGGCTCGACGCCGGTCGCGTTGATGACCGCCTGGATCATGGAACCGCATCCCGGCGCGATGCCGAGCTCGCGGGGAATGGTCAGGTCGCGGTTGGTGACGAGATACAGCGCGCCCCGCTCCACCGCGTACGAGACCTCCGCCATCTGCTGCCACGTCATGTCCGGATACCATCCCTGGATGACCGCCTCCGGGGTGTCCTCGGCATGGTCTACCACGGTGAGTCCCTGACCGGCCACTTCCTCGCGCAGATGCTCGGCACCCAGCACGAGGATGCGCGCTCCGGCCGGAACGTGCCGGGCCACCATGCGGCGGCCACCACGGACGAGGTGATGACCTGCCGCGGTTCGACGTCAAGGCCGAAGCCTCGAAGCTGCTCGGCGACGACGCGCTGGAAACGGGAGGAGTTGTTGGTGGTGTATTCCACCTGCATTCCCGCACGCTGCGCCGCCCTGATGGAATCGGCGGCGTGTTCCACCGGGTTCTTGCCCCGGTAGACGACGCCGTCCAGATCGAGCAGCGCCAGCCGGTACGTCTGAGATATGGGACGGTCGGTGGATTTGAGCATGGCGTTCATGCGCGTCACTCGTCCTGCGCTTCCGCAGCCGGTTCAGCGGCGTCTTCGGCCGTCTGCGCATCGTCGGCTTCGGCGGGTTCCGCGTCCTCGGCTTCATCAGCGGCCTCGCCGGTGTCATCGGCGTTCTGGTCGGCGGGGTCGGTGAAGGATTCGGCGCCTTCTTCGGTCTCCTTGGCCGGCAGCTCCTCCTCGTCGGCCAGCGGGCCGTCAAGGGACGCCTCGTCTTCGGCATCGGGGTTCTGGCCGTCTTCGGCATCGGCTGAGTCATCGGAGTCATCCGATTCGGCATCGTCCGACTCGTCGCCGTATCCGTCTTCGGAGCCGCCGTACATGTCGTCGTAGTCTTCAGGCGCGAACTGGGCGTCGTCCTCGCTGATGCCGAGCATGTCGAGCTCGTCATCGGTGAAGTGCTCCATGTCGTGATCGATAATCACGTCGTCCACGGTCTCGTCCTCATCGGCTTCGGCGTACTGGGTTTCGAGACGGTCGAGCAGGTCGTCCAATGCGGCGGCCTCCTCGGTACGGCCGCACTCGTCGAGGAAGTACTGCTCGGCCTGCACGGCACGCATGCGGTATTCGCCCGGCAGACCCTTGGAACGTCCGAGCGTGTGGACGATCTCGATGGCCTTGTCCCACATCTTGAGGTCGGCGAGGGCACCGGCATAGACCAGGAACATCTCGGCCTTCGCCTCGCCACGCAACGCCTTGGCATCGTCGGAGCGCACCACTTCGATGGCCTTCTTGGGATCGCCGTTGCCGCGTTCGCAGTCGGCGATGAACGGCAGGTAGTCGAGGAAGCCGTTCATGCGGTACGCGGTGCGGAACTCACGCAGGGCGAGCTTGTAATCACCCTGACGGTACGCGATGAAGGCAAGCGTCTCACGGGAGAAATCGATGCGCGACGCCTGATGAGCAGCCCACTTGGCGTGGGCGAGGGCCAGTTCGGGATCCTTCTCCTCCAGCGCATAGGCGGCGAGGATGTGCAGACCGATGTTCTCGGCGTGCTCCTTGGACAGGCCGCGCAGGCGTTCACGCTCTTCCTTGGACAGCATGGACATTCCATGCCCTTGGGCATCTTCGGCTCGTTCGGACGACGATCCGTATAGGGGTTCTGCGAAGGGTAGCTTACCGTGCCGTCGGAATTGCGACGGGGACCGCTCATATAGTCCTGACGCTTCTGCTCCCGATATTCGCGCTTCTCCTCGGCAGAGAACTCGCGACGCTCGCCGTCGCGGCGGTCATCGCGCTGATAGCGCGGGCGATCGCCATCACGATGGAAGTCACGGCGGTCATCGCGACGGTAACGCGGGTTGTCGCCGCCGCGGCGATCATCGCGACGGAAACCACCACGATCACCATCCTTGCGGAAACCACCCTTGTGGAAGTCACGGCGCTCCCCATCCTTGTGGAAGCCGCCATCCCGGCGGGACCCGCCTGATCACCGTCACGACGCGGACCGCGATGGAAATCACGACGATCACCATCGCGACGGTCGTCACGACGGAAACCGCCGCGCTCACCATCACGACGGAACGGACGGTCACCATCACGGCGGTCATCGCGACGGAAACCACCACGATCACCATCCTTGCGGAAACCACCCTTGTGGAAGTCACGGCGCTCCCCATCCTTGTGGAAACCGCCCTTGCCGCGGTATCCGCCATGCTCGCCGTCGCGCCGGAATCCGCCGCGGTCGCCGTCCTTGCGGTAACCGCCCGACTTGCGGTAACCGCCGGAACGTCCGGAGCCGTAACCGCGGTTGCCGTATGATTTGCCGCCGGAGCGACCCTGTTCTTCTGCCATACGTGTATGCCTTTCTTAATACAAAGTCTGTTGTTGCGATGCGATGTCACGATGAGCGGGATGGTCTCCATGCCGGCGCAACACCCCAGCCGGCCCTGGCCGGCAGCTCCCCGCCAGTGGAGCAGGAATGAATCAGTGCTTCTCGACGACGCCGAGCGCCTTCTTGCCGCGGCGGATGAGCGCGAAACGACCGTGCAGGAAATCGTCCTGGCCCAACGTCTGCTCTTCGTCGGTCACACGGTTGTTGTTCAGATACACGCCACCGGACTTGATAGTCTTGCGGGCCTCGGAAATAGACTTGAACAGGCCTGCCTTCACCCCGGCCTCGGTGATGCGGTCGTCGATGCCGATGGACGCGAACGTCTTGGCACCGGACTCGTCCTCTATCTTGAGTCCGTCGATGGCGGCTTCAAGCGTGTCCTCGTCGATGGAGGCAAGGTCGCCGCCCGCGCCCGAACAGGGCTGCGGACGCGTCGATCGCCGCCTGCGTCGCGGCCTCGCCATGCACGAAGCTGGTCACTTCCCATGCGAGGGTGCGCTGGGCTTCGCGTGCGCCGGGATTGGTGCGCGATTCTTCGGCGAGTCGTTCGATCTCGGCCTTTGGCAGGAACGTGAACGCTTGAGCAGGCCTTCCATCTCGACGTCGGGGCGGTTGAGCCAGACTGGTAGAACCGGTACGGGCTGAGCATGGTGGCATCGAGCCACACCGCGTTGCCTTCGGATTTGCCGAATTTCTTGCCGGTGGCGTCGGTGATGATCGGGCTGGTGAACACGTTCACCGTGACGCCGCGCACCTTGCGAATCAGGTCCATGCCGGAGGTCAGGTTGCCCCACTGGTCGGATCCGCCGATTTCCAGCGTGCAGCCGTACTCGTCGAACAGGTGAAGGAAGTCGTTGCCCTGCAGCACCTGATAGCTGAATTCCGTGAAGGAGATGCCCTCCTCGGAGTTCAGACGACGCGCGACCGTGTCCTTGGCCAGCATGGTGCCGAGTCGGAAGTTCTTGCCGACGTCGCGCAGGAAGTCGATGACGGACATCTGCGCGGTCCAGTCGTAATTGGAGACGAAACGCACCGGATTGTCGCCGTAGGTTTCCAGAATGCCGCCGATCTGCCGCTTGAGCCGTTCGGCCCAGCCGGCGACGACGTCCTCGGGTTGAGGGTGCGCTCGCCCGACTGGCGGGGGTCGCCAATCAGACCGGTCGCGCCGCCGACCAAGCGATCGGATGATGCCCGGCGGCCTGAAGGTGACGCATGTTGATCAGCTGCACGAGATTGCCGATATGCAGCGACGCCGCGGTCGGGTCGAAGCCGCAATAATAGGTGACCGGCTCCCCATTCAACGCTTCGGCGAGTTGTTTCCTGTCGGTGGACTGGGAAATCAACCCGCGCCATTCCAGTTCTTCAAGGACGGAATCGAATCCGGCCTCTTTGAAATCGGTGACGTGAGCCATGGATATTGGTACTCCCTATCAAATTCTGGGCATTGTGCATCTATCAGTCTCGCAGAACATATCGACAGCATGCGCCAGGACGGCTGCCCGCGAAACGTCGGGGAATGCTCCCTGGTTCGCCGCTTGAATCCGGCCGTCAGTGACGGTACAGGCTTTCGAGAATCCGGCGCAGCTGCTCCAGCACATCGTTGTTGCGTTCGGTGCGTAGTTTCGGGAACGAGGCGATCATTCGACGCTGCTGACGGTTGAAGATGGACATCGCCGCGTCCCTGACCCGCATCATGAAGTCGAACGACATCTCCTTGCCGGATTTCCACGATTCGCTCATCTTGCCGGTGACATCGCTGACGGCGACCTTCATGGCGTCTCCGTAATGCGTCATGGCGGCCATGAGATTGTCGAGACTGTTCTCGAAATGCATGATGCCGCACACCGTGACGACGAGGTCGATCAGCGTGAGCACGAACAGCACCCCGCACAGCCAGTGGATGGCGGGCAGCGGCAGCCGGTCGGTGACACCTGCAACCTGCGGCTGGATCACCGACGTGATGAGCACGCCGCCCACGCCGAACACGAACGCCCCCAGCAGGCAGATGCGCCCGTTAAGATTGAATTTGTAGTCGGAGTAGTCCCACCAGCGGGCATGAAACAGCGCTCCATGACCCAGGATGTGACGTATTCCAGTATGCTGGCCCCGACCATCGAAAGCAGGAACACCACCAGGGGATTGTGTACCTGTCCCAGCACCACGACGGCGCCGACCGCGCCCGCACCGTAAATCGGGCACAACGGACCGTTGAGGAATCCGCGGTTGACTGGCCGGCGCTCCAGGATGGACACGAGAATGGACTCGTACACCCATCCGCAGAAGCTGTAGAGCAGGAACCACAGGAACAGTTTTTCCACGAACAGCATCAGGCCAGCACCTCCCGGCTCCGTGAGGGCTTGTGCCGCCCGTCGTGCGCGGACGCTGCGGATGCTCCGCTCTCGATTGCGGCAAGGGGTTTACCGGACTCCAGTTGCGGCTTGGAGAACCGCTCCAGGGAGAAGGTCTCCCGTGTGGCACTGATCTTGTCGGCCATGGTGACCAGATAGCCTTCGATGTAGCTCGGCGGCTTGAGCGTCATGGGGAACATGTGGCATGCGATGCTGTCACGTTCGATCGCGTTGAGGCGGAAGTCACGCACCGCGTTGCGCAGTGCAGCCTGCCCGTGCGTGAACCCGTGCAGCCTATGGGCGCCGTCATCCCAGTCATGCCAGTCATACAGGAAGTAATCGTGCAGCAGAGCCGCGCGGACCAGCGAATGCAGATCGACCTTGTCCCACAGATGCAGGCGGTCGGCCATCCACACGGCGAGGCACGCCACGCGGATAGAATGCGCGAATGTCGTCACCGCTCCATGCTGGTAGCATCCGCGCTCGATATGCTGCATATGATCATGGACGATGATGTCGTGCCCATGCTCGTTGACCAACGACCGAATCTGATTGCGCGTCAGCACACTGTTTCCCTTCGCCCGAATCCGTCTTCCGTATGTCTGTGTCTCTTCCAGTCATGATTCTAGGTCAGGCTCCTGTCACGCGGGTTCATCCTTCAGGATGAGCGCGCGCGCTGGCGGGGATGGTGGAGGCGGTCAGTCGGTGACGGAACGCAGGGACTTCGGGGACTTGTAGGCCGGACCATCGCTCACGGAGTTGGAGAACACGCGCAGCGCGTCGACGGTGGCCTTGGCGCAGGCGATCTGCTCACGTACACGGGCCGGCGACGTGCCGCCCTTGCCGTTGCGGGCGGACACGGAGCTTCGGTGGACAGCACCTCACGCACCTGCGGGGCCTTGTCGGCAGGCAGGAAGTCACGGAAGATCCCGATGAAATCGTCATCCGTGAGATCCCACAGCTCCTGGCCGCGCCTTCGGCGAGCTTGACGCATGCACCGGAAAGCTCATGCGCGTGACGGAACGGCACACCATTCTTGACGAGCCATTCGGCGATGTCCGTGGCGAGCGCGAATCCGGTCGGCGCTTCGGCTGCAAGACGGTCGTGGTCGAAGCTCATGGTGGCGATCATACCGGTGAAGGCGGGCAGCAGCACCTCCAGCGTATCGACCTGGTCGAAGACCGCCTCCTTGTCTTCCTGCAGGTCGCGGGCGTACGCGGTGGGCAGGCCCTTGAGCGTGGCGAGCAGGCCTGTCAGGTCGCCGATGAGACGGCCGGACTTGCCGCGGGCGAGCTCGGCGATGTCGGGGTTCTTCTTCTGCGGCATGATCGAGGAGCCGGTAGAGTAGGCGTCATCGAGACGCACGAACGCGAATTCCTGGGTGTTCCAGATGATGATCTCCTCGCTCAGACGCGAGATGTCGACGCCGGCCATGGCGGCGACGAACGCGAATTCGGCCACCAGGTCGCGCGAGGCGGTGCCGTCGATGGAGTTCTCGGTGACCTTGCCGAAACCGAGTTCTCGGGCGACCGCGACCGGCTCCAGTCCGAGCGTGTTGCCGGCGAGCGCCCCGGAGCCGTACGGGCTGGCGTCGATGCGCTTGTCCCAATCCACGAGTCGCTGCACGTCACGCAGCAGCGGCCACACGTGGGCCATGAGCTGGTGTGCGAGCAGCACCGGCTGGGCGTGCTGCATGTGGGTGCGGCCAGGCATGACGGTGCCGCCGGCCTTGACCGACTGGTCGATCAGCGCGGATGCGAGGGAAAGCAGCTGACCTGCGATGACGCGGGAGTGGCGGCGCAGCCACATGCGGATCAGGCAGGCGATCTGATCGTTGCGGGAACGGCCGGCGCGCAGTTTGCCGCCGAGCTCGTCGCCTGCGATCTCCAGCAGGCCGCGCTCCAGCGCGGTGGCCTCGTCCTCGTCGTCTTCGATGGGCGCAAATGCACCGGAGTCGACGCGGCGCTGCAGCTCGTCAAGCGAGGCTTCCATGCGGCTGAGCTCATCGGCGGTCAGCAG
>ENA-OUNI01000816-OUNI01000816.1-human-gut-metagenome-genome-assembly--contig:-NODE-816-length-13757-cov-3.587894_pt1 | contig 13757 bp, 13 predicted proteins | sample MGYA00242499_ERZ504580 | MGnify/ENA primary metagenome ERZ504580 (study PRJEB26092, sample SAMD00036315) | human gut metagenome | host: Homo sapiens | study: EMG produced TPA metagenomics assembly of... | reverse complement strand
GATCCGTAACCGGATAAAAAAAGAACCGCGGGACACGCGGGGATAGCCTGTTTTAGCTTTGCCCTGAAGGGCAATTGAGCAGGAAGCTCCCACTTCAAAATCTGTAAGATTTAAGTGGCGAGAGCATATCACGTATGATATACTGACCATAAAAGAAAAGCTTTTTGGAGAGGATGGAACCATTTTGATGAATAAAAAAGATACAAAGATCAACCGAAATGATATGCTGGAATTAACCCGCAGGATGACATTATCCAGAAACTGCTTTGTGCGTGTAGCAGGAGCATATATAGATGATGAGGGATACATAGATAATACCTTCAATGTAAGCTTCAAAAATATGAGCAAACATGATCAGCAGGTAAATCTGGATCTTGCGAAAACCATTCCTTTTTCCAAAACAAATGAACAGTTAAAATGTTATAAATTCCCTGAAGGGGATATGGCATATGACAGCATCCATAAACTACTGATGGCATTATCACAATACGGATTAAAAGATGATCTTCTGGTTCAGACTCTCTGTGAACAGCTTGCGGAGGGAATCTGCAGTACAAGAGATTCATCAAATAGAACAAACCGTCTGCAGGGACAGGAGTTTGGAATTTATATTTATCATGGAATATATGATATTCCCAAGAAAGGCTCAGACCACAGCGAACAGTGGGAATCAGAAGAAATATACAGTTTCCTGATCTGTGTGGTGGCTCCGGTAGATAAAGATTACAATGCCGGAACTCCAAAATGCGGCTTTATTTTCCCTGCCTTTGAAGACCGTTCCGCAGAACCTGGAAAAATAGATGTATTCTTTGAAATACCGGAGCATCTGGACGAAGGATTTCTGAAAAGTCTGATTGTATATCAAAAGATTTGAAAAAACGCGGCATGAAGTTTGTGGGAACAACAGTCATCTATGCTATTTACAGGCAGTAGGAGTTCTCTGTTCTCATGAGCAGGGCTGCTTTTTGGCAAATCAGGAAGCTGAGCATTATAATAGTTATTCATAAGACTTTTATTTCCTGATTTTTATCCATCCTGCATGAAGCAGATATACGCCTGCCGGAATCAGGGAAAGCATGTGTATATTTGTGCAGCTGCCTGTTTCTGCATATGTCGGCAGAATGAGTGTATAAAATGCAAGATAAAGGTATGCGCCTGCAGCAATGAGATTACACAGAAAAAAACTCCAGCCGAAGATACCGGAAATAGAAGCTGTAAGAATGATGATCAGCGTCAGGGTATCAGGAACAAAGGGAAGATGAATAAAATCAAATTCAGGTTTCAGGGAGAGAAATGCGAGCACTGCGTAAAGAAAAAGCACTGCATTTAATAAACTCATGATTTTAAACGGTAAACTGTAAAAGGGTGTAACAGGGCAGTTGGGCCATAGTTCAACATCCAGTTTCTGTGCAAGTTGGGTTGCTGACTTTGTAAAGGTTATATTTGTCATTACAACAGCTTTATCGCAGTCGTAGAAGTTTGCACCTGCATAGGCTTCCTGAACAGCTTTATTTCCAACGGGATGGGTGTAATATTTACATTGTATCCCATATTTTTTTCGATGTTTGAAAGCAATGATATCGATTCCCTGGTCTCCGGAGCTTTGGGTTACTTTTATTTTAGAAAAATGCTTTCGCTTTAGTATCTTTGCACATTGATATTCAAATTCATATCCATCCATGTGTTAAGTCTCCTGTATTATATAAAATGTATAGCAGTCTGCAGCAAAATAAGAATACCATGTTTGATGATAAAGAACAAGTGTTTTGCGAAGAAAAGAAGAATGGGTTATGGTTTACTGGACTGGTTTACTGGTTGCATTACTGAGACGTTACCGAGAATGGAATAAACAGTAACGAGAATGGTTACTCTTTGCGGGAATTGTGTTATAATAGTCTTTGATTTTATTGCTGCTGAAAAAAAGTGGACAGTTTATAGCGAGCCTATTAAATGCACTATTTACGAGGATTGCTATAGTAATTATACAAAACCGTAAGAGGGGGATGAACATTTGAAAAATTTTGAAGAAATTATGTCGGAACGAAAGAACCGTATAGAAGCCAGAAAGGACGAGCTGATCCGCAGGAGTCTGCTGTCTGAAGAATTTCTGGAAATGATCCAGAAAAATAAAAGGCCCTTTGATCTGCTGATGTCTTACTATCAGTGTGCTGTCATGGAGATTGAGACAAAATTCAGAGTGCTGAATCAGGAGTATTCCCTGGAATATGATAAAAATCCTATCGAAGGTATTAAAACCAGAATTAAATCTTATGACAGCATTGTGCGGAAAATACGCAGAAAAAATATTCCCATGTCTTTAACTGCTATAGAAGAAAATATCAAGGATATCGCAGGTGTCCGGGTAATCTGTTCTTTTCCGGAGGATATCTATGAGCTGGCAGACAGCTTTCTGCGTCAGGATGATATTGTACTGATCGAGAAAAAAGATTATATAAAAAATCCAAAACCCAGTGGTTACAGAAGCCTGCATCTGATCGTGCAGGTGCCTATCTTTCTGCAGAAAAACAAAAAAATGGTAAATGTGGAAGTCCAGTTTCGAACTATTGCCATGGATTTCTGGGCAAGTCTGGAACATAAGCTTCGCTATAAAAAAGATATCCCGGCAGATCAGGCACAGCAATTGCAGGAGGAGCTTCTGGCGTGTGCCACCCAGAGTGCTCAGTTGGATAACCGGATGCAGGAAATTCGTAATCAACTGGTCAGCAGAGCTGATAAGGGGAATCAATCCTGAGAAAGTTCCTTATTTCAGGAACTTCCTCAATAATTTTTCATAAATTTTTCTATATGGCTGGTATCTCATTGGCAGATCCAGCCATGTTTTTTGTCTACAATACTCTTATAGTGGGAGAAGGTATGAAAACCGTCTTTGCATGGTAAGAACCCATTCCGCTTTCACCAAAGCCGCCAAATCCCATCTCACTGGTTGCCAGGTGGATGATGGTGTCATTGACACATCCGCCTCCGAATCCACAGTGGGAAGTAACTTTTTCCGCAGCTTCTTTGTCGGAGGTGAAGATATATAGTGCCAGAGGATGTGCCATGGAGTTGACCTTTTCGATGGCCTCATCCAGGGAATCATAGGCCAGCACAGGAAGCACAGGACCGAAGATTTCCTCCTGCATTACTGCATCCCCGAAGGTTACATTATCCATAACAGTAGGAGCGATCTGAAGAGCTCCCGGATTGTTGTCACCGCCGCAGACTACCTTGCTGGGATCGATCAGATTGCAGATACGAGTAAAGTGCTTTTCATTAATAATTTTCCCATAATTCTTATTATTCAGAGGTGTGGAACCAAACTGTTTCCTGATCTGTTTCTGGATCTGTCGGATCAGTTCATCCTTGATTTCTCTGTCGCAGTAAATATAATCAGGTGCTACACAGGTCTGACCACAGTTGAGATATTTTCCAAATACAATTCTTCTGGCTGCAAGTTTCAGGTTGGCACTTTTCTCTACAATGCAGGGGCTTTTACCGCCCAGCTCCAGGGTAACCGGGGTGAGATGTACAGATGCTTTTGCCATTACTTCCCTGCCAACATGCTGGCTTCCTGTAAAGAAATATAGTCAAAATGTTCATTGAGAAGAGTGTTATTTTCCGCACGTCCGCCGTTTACCACAGCCACATACTGGGGATCAAAACATTCGGTGATAATGGTTTCAATCACCCGGCTGGTGTGAGGAGAGTAGGCACTTGGTTTCAGTACAACTGTATTTCCGGCTGCAATCGCATCGATCAGCGGATCAATGGTGAGCAGGAAAGGATAATTCCATGGGCTCATAACCAGGACAACACCATAAGGAGATGGCTTCTTATAACTTCTGGAAGCGAACTGGGCAAGGGGAGTCAGTACTGTTTTTTCTTTTGCATAGGAAGGTGTATGGCGGATCATGTAGCTGAGTTCTGAGAGCACAAGTCCCACTTCACACATATAGGATTCAAAGTTACTTTTTCCAAGGTCACGTTTCAGTGCTTCATTGATCAGTGGTTCATATTTCTGAATACAGGTCTTTAATTTTTTTAAGGCATCCAGCCTTTTTTCTACCGGTAAAGTGGCACCTGTGTAAAAATAGCTGCGTTGTTTCTGAACGATTTCTTTAATTTCTGTTTCTGTCATAATACATTATTTCCTTATATAATATAGATATCAGGTAACTAATATAGATATCAGGTAACTATTGAGAGTCTGCAGGTTCCTGTATTTTGATATTTTTATAAAAAAAACGCTTTGCAGGATAGAAGAATATTAACAGTTACTTCTCAGCTTCTGAGGTATTTTCCTTGGAAGTCAGAGACATCAGCATGTAATAAAATTTCTCCAGTTCGGAGGCATCCATAAGCTTCGGCACAGGATACAGAGGATTGGCCTCTTTATCTGCATAATGGGCAAGCTTGGGGATATCTGTTTCCTGAATTTCTTTTACAATATTTACGATTCCAAATCGCTCTTTCATCTCTTCAATTGCCCGGATAAAAAGCTCTGCTGCTTCATGGTCCGGCGTATTTTTGTCTGCAAGTCCTGCTGCAATGGCAAGTCTGTGGAGCTTTTTGTCAATGCAGGAGCATATTCCCGAAGTACCAGTGGTAGCAGAATGGCATTGGCAAGTCCATGGGGAACGTTGTACTGTCCACCCAGAGAGTGAGCGACTGCATGAACATATCCTACATAGGATTTGGTAAAAGCACAGCCTGCGTAGAAGGAGGCGTGGAGCATATTTCGTCTTGCCTGAATATTATCGCCATGCTCATAGGCAATGTCTATATTTTCAAAAATCAGTTTTACCGCTTTTAATGCATCCCTGCGTGTATCAATGGTGGTGGAATTGCCAATGTATGCCTCCACTGCATGAGTCAGGGCATCCATACCTGTAGTTGCGGTGATAAATGGGGGCAGGCTTAAGGTAACCTTGGGATCCAGCACTGCATAGCGGGGGATCAGCGGGAAATCGTTGATCGCGTATTTGTATCTGGTGTCTGCATCTGTGATCACAGCGGCGAGAGTGGTCTCGCTTCCTGTTCCGGCAGTGGTTGGAACTGCATGAGAAGGGGAAGCTTCTTATGCACCTTCAGGATTCCCTTCATCTGAGCCAGAGACTGATTGGGTTTGACCGCACAGGCACCGACTGCTTGGCACAGTCCATGCTGGAACCGCCGCCGAAACCGATGATGGCATCACAGCCTTCTTTATGGTAAAGCTCCAACGCCTCGCGGACATTGACAGTAGTAGGGTTGGCAACTGTTTTGTCATAAATGGTATAGGGGATACCGGCCTCCTTTAAAGCTTTTTCCAGTCTTCTGGTAAGTCCAAGCGTCATGATACCGCCATCTGTAATGATCAGAACATGGGTGCATTTGTGGCGCATGATGATTTCGGGAAGTTCTCTGACACTTCCTGCGATTTTGGGTTTTCTGTAAGGTAAAAAGGGAATTGCAATGTGAAAAGCCTTTTGGAAAGCCCTGCAATATATTTTTCTGAGAGTGTTCATGGATAATTCCTTTCTTGACGGCAGCCTGCTGTTTTTCAGACTGCCGGACAGCAGTTACTTCAGAAAAAAATATAACAAGGTAAAAAAGAAAAGTCAATATATTTTGATATTCAAAACTATAAACAGGACAGGGCATACTAAAGGGAACTATCCAATCTTTTTCTGCGGTTCAGACTTGGTTTCATACAAATGAAAGAGTTAATCCCTGGCTATGCTGGGGCGAATAGTGTAGTAGTGATGAGTTACCCCAAATTTGTGGAAGCCAGATATTAAAAACAGATAAGAAAAAAGGTCATAAGGGATGCGCAGAAATATGGTTTATATCCATAAAATTTTACGAAACTACGAAAATCAGTTGACAATAAAGTAAGTTTATACTAACCTAAAGTTAGTGAAGTATAACACTGCTATGAAACAGCAGTGCTATATGAAAGAAATTTGCTCCACAGAAAGTGGATATGAGGGAGGAATGAAAAAATGTTTCTGCAGATACAGGGTATTAAGAAGTCTTTTGGTGCAGGGGACAGCCGGGTGGATGTGCTGAAGGGGCTGGATCTTGACATTGAGAGAGGGGAGTTTTGTGTGCTTCTGGGACCGTCCGGTTCCGGTAAGTCCACGCTTCTGAATATTATCGGTGGGATTGACAGTGCGGATGAGGGAAATCTGGTCATAGACGGGGAACGTCTGGCAGATATGTCGGAGAAGAAACTGTCTTTGTACAGACGTAAGCATCTGGGATATATTTTTCAGATGTATAATCTGATCCCAAATCTTACAGTGCGGGAGAATATAGAGGTGGGAGCCTATCTCAGTGATAAGCCGCTGGATGTAGATGAACTGCTCCATACGCTGGGAATCTATGAGCACCAGAGAAAGCTTCCAAACCAGCTTTCCGGCGGTCAGCAGCAGAGGACTGCTATCGGCCGTGCCATTGTAAAGAATCCGGACATTCTTCTCTGCGATGAGCCTACAGGAGCACTGGATTATAAGACCTCCAAGGAAATCCTGAAGCTGATCGAGACGGTAAACCAGAAATACGGCAACACCATCGTCATGGTAACGCATAACGATGCTATCAAAGATATGGCTGACCGGGTGGTGAAGCTCCGTGACGGCATGATCCGTAAAAATTATTTGAATGAACATAAGATTCCGGCAGCAGAGTTGGACTGGTAAGGAGGCATATGGTCAACTACCCATCACCTAAAGGTAATGGGCTTGTAACTGCCCAGTCGTAGTAACGGCTTACGCCTCCGACCTTTTATCCCCAATAGGTATTGCTACCTAAAGTGACGCTACATCATAGGGTGGTTGACAGCGCCCTTTACAGACAAGATATACTCATCTGTAACTGTATCAGGTACTAAACTTCCCATGCTATACAGCAAACATTCTTTTACGGGTAAGATTTTACGCAATACGCGAGTTTTGTATTGCAACCTCATATCTTGTCAATGCACAAAAGAGTGTCTTTGATGAGCAGCACATCTAACGGTTTTCTCTTTAAAAACTGCTACGGTTATTGTAGCATATTGGATAATAATTTACAAGGCTCCTCCCACCGCCTAAAGGCAGTGGGTTTTTGCCTATGACAAAGGAAAGGAGTTATTTATGAAAAATCCTTTACGCAAACGTCTGCCCAGAGAACTGAAGGGGGAACTGGGAAAATATCTGGTGGTCTTTATTTTGATGGTATTGACCATAGGAATGGTTTCCGGATTTCTGGTGGCTGACGGAAGTATGATTGTTGCTTATAATGATGGATTTGACAAATACAATATAGAAAACGGAAATTTCCGTACCAATCAGCAGATATATAAAAGCCAGAAAGAAGAAATCCAGAATCTGGGAATAAAGCTGTATGAAAATTTCTATATTGAAGAACTTCTGGATAATGGAAGTACCATGCGCTTTTTCAAAAACAGGACAGAAATCAATGGAGTATGTCTGATGCAGGGAGAATTTCCCAAAGCAACAGGGGAAATTGCAATTGACCGTATGTATGCAGACAATAATGAACTGAAGGTGGGAGACACCTTGAAGAGCCAGAGCGGTAAGCAGACCTGGAAGATTACAGGGCTTGTGGCTCTGTCTGATTACAGCTGTCTTTTTCAGAATAATAATGATTCCATGTTTGATTCTGTGAAATTCGGAGTTTCTGTGGTAACACCGGAGGAGTTTGATACCCTGGATCAGGATAAGCTCCAGTACAATTATTCCTGGATCTATGACAAACAGCCCAAAACAGAAAAAGAGGAAAAGGACGTTTCAGAAGAACTGATGGAAAATATAGGGGAAATCGTTACCCTGGAAGCTTTTGTACCCAGATATCTGAATCAGGCCATCACCTTTACCGGAGATGATATGGGAAGTGACAAGGCTATGATGATTATATTGTTATACATTGTAATTGTCATTATGGCTTTCGTATTCGGAATTACCATCAGTAATACGATTCGCAGGGAATCAGGGGTGATCGGCACACTCAGAGCTTCCGGCTATACCAAGAGAGAACTGATCCGGCACTATATGGCACTGCCTGTCCTTGTTACACTGGTGGGAGCCTGGTGGGAAATATTCTGGGATATACAGTATTTAAAAATGTATGTGCAGGAATGTATTATGGCAGCTATAGCTGCTACCTATATGACCGTATGGAGCGCAGAAGCTTTTCTGCTTACAACAGTAGTTCCGGTGATCATTATGCTGGTGGTGAATTATGGAGTTCTCCGACACAAATTGCGTCTTTCCCCGCTGAAATTCCTGCGCAGGGATCTTTCAGGCAGAAAGAAGAAAAAAGCAATTTATTTAAGCCCTGTTATAAAAATCTTTTCCAGATTTCGCCTTCGTGTGATCTTTCAGAATATGAGCAATTATCTGGTACTGTTTATCGGGATTATCTTTGCCAACCTGCTGTTGATGTTTGGATTACTCCTTCCTTCGGCCTTATCTCATTATCAGGTGGAAATCCAGAATAATATGCTGGTAAAATATCAGTATATGCTTCAGGTTCCGGTAAGTGCAGCCAGTGGAAACAAATTTGACAGTCTGTTTTCTATACTGGAATTCTATATGTCTGCGGAAACAAAGAATGAAGATGCAGAAGAGTTTTCAGCATATTCTTTAAATACTCTTCCCGGAAAGTATAAGAGCGAGGAGGTTCTTTTGTATGGAATCGAGCCGGACAGCAGATATGTAAAGGCTGATCTTGATAAAGGAATCTATATTTCCAGTGCTTATGCGGACAAATATGGGATTCATCCCGGAGATACCATTACCCTGAAGGAAAAGTATGAAAAGGAACAGTATTCTTTTAAGGTAACAGGAATTTATGATTATACGGCAGGCCTGTGTGTATTTATGACCAGAACTCAGCTGAACGAAACCTTTGATCTGGGAGAAGATTATTACAGCGGCTATTTTTCTGATACCAGGATTACAGATATCAAAGACAAATATATTGGGTCAGTGGTGGACCTGGATGCACTGACCAAGATTTCCAGACAGCTGGATGTATCTATGGGAAGTATGATGGGAATGGTAAATGGATTTGCTATTGTGATCTATATGGTACTGATCTATCTTCTTTCCAAGATCATTAATCGAAAATGCCCAGTCTATCTCAATGGTAAAAATCCTGGGCTATACAAATGGCGAGATCAGCAGGCTGTACATTCTGTCTACTTCAATGGTAGTAGTGCTCTGTCTGCTTGTCAGTCTTCCAATAGAAACGGCGGTTATGAAGGTTCTGTTCAGGGAGATGATGCTGTCAAGCATTTCCGGCTGGATTACGCTCTGGATCGACCCGATGATCTATGTGCAGATGTTTGCAGCAGGAATCATTACATACGGAATCGTGGCCTTGCTGGAATTTCGGAGAGTGAAGAAGGTTCCTATGGATGAAGCCTTAAAAAATGTTGAGTAGGACAAAATTTGATAAAAATTTGACATTATCTGGAATTTGTGATACGGTTACACAAGAAACTGTTAGAGCGACACGCTCTAGACCAATCAGTTGGAATAGGAGATTATTATGAGAAAAAGAACAACTTCAAGAGCAAAGGAAACTATTAAAGAAGCAACAACAAAGGCTACAGAAGCAGTCAAAGAGACAGTTGAGAAAACAACTGTAAAAGCTTCAGAAGTAATTGAAGAAGCAAAAGACGCAGCAGCTGATATTGCGAAGGCTCCGGTTGTAGAAGAAGCAAAAGAAACTGTAAAGAAAGCAGTAAAAGAAGTGGCTAAAAATATCGACATCAAAAAATTCGCAGAAACAACTATCGAATTACCTGGTTTTGCAGTTACAATGAGCTCCATCGAGGAAGCAATCAAAAAAGACATCAAAGACAAAGGCATCGAAGGAAAAGAAATCAGCGTTTATGTAAATGTTGAGCAGAAAGCCGCTTACTACACAGTAGACGGACAGGGCTCTGACGATTACAGAATCGACCTGAATACATTATAATCTGTAAGCATTTTTTATAAACCGAAATGGATGTCTGCAGGGATCCGGAAAGAAAATCTGCAGACATAAAAACAGCAGGATTGTTCATAGAATGAACAGACCTGCTGTTTTGCTTATTTATGATAGAACCACACTGCGGCGGATATGGATGATATCTCAGGAAGCTTTCTGCTCAAACAGATCCTCCCTTGTAATATTCTGTGCCCATTTCCCCTGGCGGTAATGATGGAATACCCATGGCCATTTCACAAACTCATCTGTACAGAGCAGGAAGTAAACCCACAATACCGGAAGCTTCAGGACAAAGGCCGCAAAAAATCCCAGAGGTACCGCATATACCCACATATCAATGGTATCGCAGATCAGTCCGAACTTCGTATCACCGCCTGCGCGGAATACCCCGGCGATCAGGGCTGTGTTTACCGCAGAACCCATAATATAATAGGTATTGATAAGCAGCATGTACTTCAAATAATGCATTGCCCCGTCACTTAAGGATGCAAATCTCAGGACCAGAGGCGTGATGGCAAATACGATCACACCGCCAATGGCACCGGCTATAATGGTCATCTTCAGCATTCTGGAAGCATACACCTTCGATTTCTCCAGATCCCCTTTTCCCATTACATTTCCAAGAAGAATCGTTCCCGCACTGGCAATTGCAAAGCAGAACACAGAACCGATATTGCGGACAACCGTAACCAGAGAGTTGGCTGCAACGGCATCTGTTCCGAGATGTCCCAGGATCACAGAGTACATGGAGAAAGCAACACTCCAGGAAATGTCATTTCCAAGAGCGGGAAGTGACAGCCGGACGAAGTCGCCAAACAGCACCTTACTGCGGATAAACATAAAGGTCAGGTTCAATTTAACATCTTTGCTCAGGAAAGAAACGATCACGCATGCTACCAGTTCGATCAGTCTGGAAGCAGCAGTTGCAATGGCAACACCTGTAGCCCCCAGCTTCGGTGCGCCGAAAAGCCCGAAGATAAAAGTAGCATTCAGGATAATATTCAATATAAAAGCCAGCATATTCAATGCCATACTGATCGTTACACGTCCGATACTGCGCAAAATCGCCAGATAAATCTCTGTAATTCCCCAGCAGAGATATGTAATTCCCATAATCCTAAGATAAGAAGAACCGATAGAGATCAGTTCCTGATCAGAAGTAAAAATCTTCATCATAAGCTGAGAAGCAGTAAATGCGATCAGTGCTACGATTCCCGAGATTATGATGGAAAAGCGGAGGGCAATTCCCTCGATCGCATGAATAGCCTGCATATTATTTTTTCCGAAATACTGCGCACACAGAAGAGATGCGCCTGTACCAAGTCCATAATATACCATAAACAGGATATTGGAGTAATTGGCAGCCAGAGACACTGCAGAAATCGCAGACTGTCCCACATAATTAAGCATAATTACATCTGCGGAGTTAACCGCTGCACTGAGCAGATTCTGGATAATGATCGGAATCGTCAGTTTAAGCATCTGCCGGTAAAAATTATCCTTACCGGCCGATAATGTGTTTATCATATTTACCCCCGTAATAAGTATTTGCCCGATCAGGCAGTTTTATTAGTCTGCTTTCAGCATAATCCTTCCGGTAGAAAAACGCTATCGGTATTTTGACTGATTTCTACGTTATTTTGACTTTTGAGCCCTTAAACAAATCAACTTTGCTTATAATACCTTGCACAAAAGAAGTCGGACTGATATAATTCGTATGTATTTTGAGAGGAATACATACTGTGACTGATAAAAAATATAATGGGAGAAGTTTATGGCGACATTACAGCAATTAGATATGAATATTTTACTGTGGATCCAGGAACATTTAAGGGTGGATGCCCTGACTCCGTTCTGGAGAGCAGTCACCTTCCTTGGAAACGGAGGATGGTTCTGGATCGTATTATGTGTGCTTCTGATCTGTTTCGGGAAAACACGCAAAACAGGAGTGACAGCGGCACTCTCGCTGCTGTCAGGGTTTTGATCACAAATCTGCTGATAAAAAATGCAGTAGCCCGTCCAAGACCTTTTGATACTTATACACAGATCATTCCGCTGATCACCAGACCGAAAGACTATTCATTTCCATCCGGCCATACCTGCGCTTCCTTTGCCGTTGCACTGGTCTGTCTGCGGATGCTGCCCGGGAAATGGGGGATTCTACCTGTTGTTCTGGCCGGAATGATTGCTTTTCCAGACTCTATCTGGGCGTACATTATCCGGGGGATGTTCTGGCCGGATTTCTGGTGGCATTGCTCACAAGTACAGTGGCATGCAGGCTGATGCGGAGAACATTTTCACCTCAGAAAAGCTGACCGGTTCAGAAGAAAACTTCCGGGGGGAAATACAAAAAAGATATGCAAAAATCAGCAGAAAAATATTCGAATGTAAAGTGTAAAGGATAATCTTGTAATGAACAAAAATGAAATCTATATAAAGAGCGGAACCAATTACAAAGAAATGACAAAGGAACTGCTGGCACAGTGCGGCCTGGCGTCTGTAATTTCAGATAAAAAGATGCAGATTGGTATCAAGCCTAATCTTGTATCACCTTCCGAGGCTTCATGGGGAGCTACCACACATCCGGAAATTGTGGCGGGAATTATTGAGTATCTGCAGGAAAACGGATATGGAAATATTGCCATTCTGGAAGGCTCCTGGGTGGGAGATAAGACCACAGAAGCATACGAAGTGTGCGGATATCGTGAACTAACGGAAAAATATCAGGTGCCTTTTTGGGATATGCAGAAAGACAAGGGGATTGAAAGAGATTGCAGGGGGATGAAACTGAATGTCTGTGAACGTGCGGCAAATATCGATTTTCTGATCAATGTTCCGGTATTGAAAGGCCATTGTCAGACAAAGATCACATGTGCATTGAAAAATATGAAAGGATTGATCCCCAATACAGAGAAGCGTCATTTTCATGCGATGGGACTGCATGAACCGATTGCACATCTGAATGCGGGGCTCCATCAGGATTTTGTCGTGGTTGATAACATTTGCGGGGATCTGGATTTCGAGGATGGCGGAAATCCGGTAGTGATGAACCGTATCTGGGCGGGGACGGATCCGGTACTGATCGATTCTTATGTATGTCAGATCATGCATTATACAACGAAAGATGTACCGTATATTGAACTGGCAGAGAAGCTTGGGGTTGGAAGTACTGATCTGAAAAATTCCCGCATCGTATACTGTGAGGAAAATGCCCGCAAAGAACTTCCGAAATCAAGAAAAGTGGTAGAACTTCAGGATGCAGTAGAAGAAGTAGAATCCTGCAGTGCCTGCTATGGTTATCTCATCCCGGCTCTGGAAATGCTTAAAAATGACGGCCTTTTCGAGAAACTGGACACGAAAATCTGCATCGGCCAGGGATACCGCGGAAAAACAGGAAAACTGGGTGTAGGTGCATGCACCTGTAAATTTGAACATAACGTAAAGGGATGTCCTCCAACAGAGAATCAGATTTATGATTTCCTGAAGCAGTATATTCTGGGAGAAAATAAATAATATGATATCAGGGTCCTAGAGCGTGTCTGAAAAAGGCTTTCTGCAGGATGTGCGTCACAATTTTGTGGGATATTTTGCCCGGATGAGGGCGCGTAGTGGGCTACGGCAACTGAATTCGGGTGAAATATCCCGCAAAATGGGGCGTGCAGATTGCGGGAATGATTTTTCAGACACGCTCTAGTACATCGTTTTCGAAATAACTATACCACTCACTTGTCTGCGAATCCGATTGCACAGGTCTAAAAGCCTCAGCGTAGCCC
>ENA-OUNI01000815-OUNI01000815.1-human-gut-metagenome-genome-assembly--contig:-NODE-815-length-13760-cov-3.096017_pt1 | contig 13760 bp, 17 predicted proteins | sample MGYA00242499_ERZ504580 | MGnify/ENA primary metagenome ERZ504580 (study PRJEB26092, sample SAMD00036315) | human gut metagenome | host: Homo sapiens | study: EMG produced TPA metagenomics assembly of... | reverse complement strand
AGAACGTTTTATGCGGTACTGCACCAGTATGCAAAAAAAGGAACGACCGCGGCCGCAGAGAACTTGTGGAGCTGCTGCGCAGGCAGGGGATCGAGCATGTTCTGGTTACGTGCGCGACAGGAAACAGAAGACAAAGCGGTGAGAACACGAATCCTGGTATGGGAGAGCAGAGTTTCCCGTGCGTGAAGCGGAAGAAGAGTGGGAACCTGGAGAATAAAACGGAAATAGAACGGAGGAGACAGATGGCGGAATTTACCCATTTTAAGAAAGACGGCAGCGCCGTCATGGTCGATGTCCATGAGAAGCCGGACACGTACCGGGCAGCATCGGCGACGGGAACTATACAGGTAAGCCCGGAGGTATTTGCAGCCGTGCGGGACCATACGGCGAAAAAAGGCGATGTGCTCGGCGTTGCACGGCTGGCAGGCATCATGGGGGCGAAGAAGAATGCGGAGTTGATTCCGCTGTGCCACATTGTGCCGCTGACGAACTGCGAAGTGACATTTACCACGGACGAGAATACAAATTCTATTACGGCCGTGTGCACCACATCATGTGTCGGAAAGACCGGCGTGGAGATGGAGGCGCTGACTGGTGTTTCCACAGCGCTGCTCACGATCTACGATATGTGCAAGGCGATGGACCGCGGCATGGTGATTCGTGATATCCACATTCTGGAAAAGGACGGCGGAAAGAGCGGTCATTATATCTATCAGAAAGAGGAAAAATAAAGCATGGCAGAAAAGAAAGATTTCCCGGTTTTCCGGGTGGGAATTGTAACGTTAAGTGACAAAGGCTATCAGGGCGAGCGCGAGGATAAGAGCGGCCCAAAGATCAAAGAGCTGCTTCCGGCGGAGCAGTATGAGGTCGTTTCGATGCGCCTTCTGCCGGATGAGCGGGCGATGATCGAGGAGGAACTGATCCGGCTTGCCGATCTGGAGCAGTGCGATCTTGTCCTCACGACAGGCGGCACGGGATTTTCCATGCGGGATGTGACACCGGAGGCAACTCTGGCGGTATCCGGCCGTGTGGCACCTGGCATCGCGGAGGCGATCCGCGCGGGCAGCATGGCGATCACAAAACGGGCGATGCTGAGCCGGGCAGTGAGTGCAATCCGTCATCGGACGCTGATTATCAATCTGCCGGGAAGCCCGAAGGCGGTGGAAGAGAGTCTTGGATTTGTACTTGATACCCTGCCGCATGCGTTGGGACTTCTGCGCGGAACGGACGGAGAGTGCGGAAGAAGCTGAAAAAAGAGGGAACAGGTAACGATGGAAGAAGAAAAAATTATTTTCTGTAAGAGCGGCGGCTGTACGGCAAAGCTCGGGGCAGGCGTGCTCGAACATATTCTGGAGAAGCTGCCGAAAGGGGAAAAGGATCAGAATCTGCTGGTGGGCTATGACAGCAAAGACGATGCATCCGTCTACCGGCTGACGGACGACCTTGCGATGGTCCAGACGCTGGATTTCTTTCCGCCGGTGGTGGAGGATCCGTACACGTTTGGAAAAATTGCGGCGGCGAATGCCTTAAGCGACATCTATGCGATGGGCGGAGAGGTGCGGACAGCCCTGAATATCGTCTGCTTTCCGGAACAGATGGATCTGAATGTCCTCGGAGAAATCATGCGCGGCGGCGCGGAAAAGGTGCAGGAGGCGGGCGGATCGCTCTCCGGCGGTCATTCGATTGCGGATGACAGTGTAAAATACGGCCTTTCTGTCACGGGAACCGTGCATCCGGATCGGATCTGGCAGAACAATACGGGCCGCGTGGGTGATCTGCTCATTCTGACGAAACCGCTCGGAACCGGCATTCTCTGTGCGGCGCACCGCGTCGGGGAGGAAAACCCGGGTGGATTTCAAAAGGCAGTGGAATCGATGATGACGCTGAATAAGTACGCCTCGGAGACGGCACGGAAGTATAACATTCATGCCTGTACCGATGTAACGGGCTTTAGTTTCCTAGGACATCTGCATGAGATGATGGAGTCGGGCGTGTCCTGCCATATCTGGGCGGATCAGATTCCGGTGTTCCCGGGGGCTGTGGAAGCGGCGGAGGAGTTTCTGATCACTGCGGCAGGCCAGCGGAACCGGAATCATCTGGAGCAGCATGTGACCTTTAAGGATATACCGTTCGGCATGCAGGAGGTGCTGTTTGACCCGCAGACATCGGGAGGGCTTCTGATGGCCGTGGATGCCGTGGATGCAGAAAAAATGCAGAGAAAACTGCTGGAGCAGGGGATTCCGGCAGCAATCGTTGGAAAAATCACAGAGCCGGCAGGAACCGAAATTTATGTGACACAGAGCAGGAAATGGTAAGGCAGGAGGATGAAAAATGGCAGAGATGGAGAAAAAGACAGTAAACGCAATGGGTGATGTGTGCCCGGTACCGCTGGTAAAGGCAAAAAATGCGATTGCAGAACTTGCGGGAAGCGGAAAAGTGGAGGTTCTGGTGGATAATGAAATCGCCGTGCAGAACCTGGAAAAAATGGCGCAGCAGAAAGGATATGGCTTTCTGGTAAAAGAGAAGAAAGAAAAAGAGTATCATGTGGAGTTCACCGTATCGGAAACAGAGCCGGCTGAAACAGAAGAGAAAACCGTATGCCTCGTACCGGCGGCAAAGAAAACAAAACTTGTCGTTCTTTCTGCAGACATATGGGCGAAGGAGCCGAGGAGCTGGGTAAAATTCTGATGAAGAGCTTCCTTTATGCACTGACCCAGCAGGATGAGCTGCCGGATACGATTCTGTGCTACAACGGCGGTGCAAAGCTGACCTGCGAGGGTTCCGAGTCCCTGGAGGATCTGAAAGATCTGGCAGCGCGCGGCGTTGAAATTCTGACCTGTGGAACATGCCTGAACTTCTACGGCATCACTGAAAAGCTGCAGGTCGGCAGTGTGACCAACATGTATGACATCGTGGAGCGCATGAGCAGCGCAGACCGCGTGATTAAGCCATGATTTACCTCGATTCGGCGGCAACGTCGCTGTGGCATCCAAAAGAAGCAGAGGAGCGTATGATCCAGGCACTGCGCGGCTGTGGAAATGCAGGCCGCGGTGCACACGATGCGACACTGGATGCGGGCCGCATCGTCTTTGAGACAAGAATGCGGCTGGCAGAGTTGTTTCATGCGGAGAGTCCAGAGCGGATTGCGTTTACGTGCAACGATACGGAGGCACTGAACACGGCAATTTTCGGACTCTTCGGGCCGGGGGATCATGTGATCACGACAGTCTGCGAGCATAATTCCGTTCTGCGCCCGCTGTATGCACTGGAAAAACAGGGACTGGAGCTTTCCGTGATTCCGGCGGATGTATCTGGAAGGATCGATTACGATCAGATGGAAGCGGCAGTGCGGAAAAACACGAAAGCGTTTGTCGTTACGCATGCCTCCAACCTGACCGGAAATATCACGGATCTTGCGCGGGTGTGCGAAATTGCGGAACACCATTCCCTGCTTCTGATCGTCGATGCGGCGCAGACAGCGGGGATTCTGCCGATCAATGTACAGAAAAGCGGGATCGACGTGCTCTGCTTTTCCGGCCACAAGGGACTATTAGGGCCGCAGGGAACCGGCGGAATCTACGTCCGTCCCGAACTTTCGATCCGGCCGCTCAAAATGGGCGGAAGCGGAATCCGAAGCTATGAAAAAGAACAGCCTGCGGCGATGCCGGAGCACCTGGAAGCGGGAACTTTAAATGTCCACGGAATTGCGGGACTTTTGGGATCGCTGGAATATCTGGAGAAGACGGGGATTGAAATGATTTACAAAAGAGAGAGGGAGCTGATGCACCTCTTTCTGGAGGAAATTCAGGGAATCCCGGGACTTACTTATATGGAACAGACGATCTGCAGCAGCGGGTACCAACGGCGGCATTAAACATCGGCTCCTGTGATTCGGGATATGTCAGCGACTGGCTGTATGAGAACTATGGTATTGCAGTCCGAAGCGGGGCACACTGCGCGCCGCTGATGCACGAAGCACTCGGGACACGGGAGCAGGGAGCCGTGAGGTTCAGCTTTTCCCATGTACTGACGGAAGAAGAAGTCCGGATTGCCGCGCAGGCTCTGCGGGAGTTTGCCGAAGAAGAAATGCAGCAGTGAGAGAGGCGGCAGCCGGCATCCGGGATACAAAAGAAGCTGGAAAAAGGAAGAAACGATATGAGACAGCGAAAAGAAACCTGGATTCTGACGTTTGCGGGGACAACGCAGGCGATGCAGATGGAGCAGTATGCGAGAGCGCACGGCCTGCCGGGAAGGATGATCCCCGTTCCGCGGGAAATTACGGCGGGCTGCGGTCTTTCCTGGAAAGCAGCGCCGGAAGAGGGAAAAGAAATCCTTGCGGCACTTCAGACGGCGGGACTTGCCTATGAGGCGGAGTACCGTGTGCTGTTGTAGAGGTGTGAGGTGGAAATGGAAGAAAAAGAAGAAACATTACGACAGAAGCTGCGGTACGACATGCGGCTGCGCGTCAGCCGGACGGATCATGCCTTCGGTCCCGGTGTGGCGGAGCTGATGGAGCATGTGGAAGCAACCGGCTCCCTTTTGAAGGGCTGCAAATGCATGCAGATGGCGTACTCGAAGGGATGGAAAATCTTAAAGCGCGCCGAGGAGGATCTCGGCATCCCGCTGGTACAGGGCAACCGGGGCGGCAGCAACGGCGGCCAGACGGTACTGACCCCGGAGGGAAAAGAATTCCTGAAGCGGTACCGGAAGTTTGAACAAGAAGTCCGCGCAGGCGCCGATGCGTCGTTTCAGAAGTGGTTTGGAACAGAAGAAAAATAACATTTTTTACGGGGACACGTTGACAAAACGGGTCCTTTCCTGTATTTTTATTAATGGAAAGCGTTATTCTCGAACAAGAATAACGAAGCAGGCCGCGGAAGACGGAAGAAAACGGCGGCTGCTGAAACGAAAGAAGGAAGACAGCGAAGATGAAAAAGAAAGATCTGATCGTGGTACGGGGAGCAGGAGATCTTGCAACCGGTACGATCCATCGTCTGAAAAAAGCGGGCTTTCGTCTGTTGGTTCTGGAAGCAGAGCACCCGGCGGCGATCCGGCGGCAGGTGGCTTTGAGCGAAGCGGTATATGCCGGCAGCGCCAGGGTAGAGGACGTGGAAGCCGTGCGCATGGACGTGGATCTCGCAGAGAAAAAGAACCGGAAAGAACTTCTGGAACAGGAAATGGAACGGATCTGGAAGAAAGATGGTGTTCCGGTGCTCGTGGATCCGGCGGGACTAAGCATTGCAGCACTTCGCCCGGCCGTCGTGGTCGATGCGATTCTGGCGAAGAAAAATCTCGGGACGACAAAAGAGATGGCGCCGCTTGTGATTGCCCTCGGACCGGGCTTTACGGCAGGAGAAGATGTGGATGTTGTAATTGAGACGAAGCGCGGTCATAATCTTGGACGCGTGATCCGAAGCGGAAGCGCGGTTCCGAACACTGGCATTCCGGGCATCATCGGCGGGTACGGAAAAGAGCGTGTGATGCATGCACAGGCGGAAGGTATTCTGCGGAATGCGGCTTCGATCGGAGACATTGTGGAAGCCAGGGCTGTGATTGCAGAGATTGAGACAGAAAACGGGACGGTACCTGTGGAAGCATCTCTTTCCGGTCTGCTGCGCGGGCTGATCCGCGACGCTATCCGGTGACGAAGGGATTTAAGATTGCGGACATCGATCCGCGGAAAGAAGAACTGCAGAACTGCTTCACGATTTCTGATAAGGCGCGGTGCATCGCCGGAAGCGTGCTGGAAGTGATCTGCGGGGAACTGGAATAGATTCAAATAGAAAAAGTGAGGCGTTTCAGATGAAACTGATGAAAACAGAAGACGCGGTAGGCCAGGTGCTCTGCCACGATATTACACAGATTATCAAAGGTGTGACAAAAGATGCGGTATTCCGCAAAGGCCACATCATTACAGAAGAAGATATTCCGGTGCTGTTAAGTGTCGGAAAGGACAACATTTACATCTGGGAAAAGGACGATACAATGCTGCATGAAAATGAGGCGGCACAGATTCTTTACGATATGTGTAAAAACGATCACATGCATCCGTCCGATGTCAAAGAAGGAAAAATTGAACTGATCGCGGACTGCGACGGCCTTTTGAAAGTGGACCGCGAGAAGCTGAAAAAAGTAAACAGCCTCGGCGAGATGATGATTGCGACGCGCCACGGTGATACATACGTGAAAAAAGGCGACAAACTGGCGGGAACGAGAATTATTCCGCTCGTCATCAAAAAAGAGAAGATGGAGACGGCACAGGCAGTCTGTTCCTACGGGCCGATCCTGACCTTAAAGCCGTTCCACAAGAAAAAATTTGCGGTTCTGACAACGGGAAATGAAGTGTATTACCATCGGATCGAGGACACCTTCACACCGGTTATCCAGGAAAAGCTGGCAGAATTCGGCGCGGAGATGATCTTTCATGAGGTTTACGATGATGATGCATCGAAGATCACAGACGGATGCCGCCGCGCGATGGAAGCGGGTGCCGATCTTGTCTTCTGCACCGGAGGAATGAGTGTGGATCCGGACGACAAGACGCCGCTGGCGATCAAAAATACCGGAGCACGCATCGTTTCCTACGGCGCGCCGGTGCTGCCGGGAGCCATGTTCCTTCTGGCGTATGCCGAAAACGGAACACCGATCGTCGGCCTGCCGGGATGCGTCATGTATTCGAAACGGACGATTTTCGATCTTGTCCTGCCGCGCCTCATTGCAGATGATGAGGTGACAGCGGAGGAGCTGGCCGGTCTTGGCGAGGGCGGTCTCTGCCTGAACTGCAAGGTCTGCACCTTCCCGAACTGCGGTTTTGGAAAAGGCAGATAAACGATGAAGGATCAGTATGGCAGAACGATAGATTACCTGCGGATTTCCATCACGGACGCGTGCAATTTGAGATGCCGGTACTGTATGCCGGAGAGTGCGGCGGGCTGTGCACTGGAGCAGGCGGAACAGAATCCACCGCTTACCGTCGAAGAGATGCTGAAGATTGTGCACGCCGCGGCTGGGCTTGGCATCACGCATTACCGGATTACCGGAGGGGAACCGCTGGTAAGAAAAGAGTGCGTGGAGCTGGTGCAGAAAATAAAAGCAGTGCCGGGCACCGCATCCGTTGGGATCACGACGAATGGCGTACGCCTGGCATCGTGTGCGAGGGATCTGAAGGCGGCCGGCTGTGACAGTGTGAATGTGAGCCTGGATACCGTGGATGCGGCAGAGTTTGCGGCGCTTACCGGACGCGATGCGCTGGAGCAGGTAAAGCAGGGTATCTGCGCGGCCAAAGAGGCGGGTCTTTTAGTGAAGCTGAATGCGGTGCATCGAAAAGAACTGCATGCGCAGGAACTGATTGAATTTGCAGAGCAGGAAAAAGTCCCGGTGCGGTTCATCGAGGTGATGCCGGTGGGCGCCGGAAAATCGTACGTGGTCCGTCGAATGAGGCGCTGAAAACAGAGCTGGAACAGTGGTATGGGGCATGTACGCCGGACCAGGAAAAAGAAGGAAACGGTCCTGCGGCTTATGTGCGGTACGAAAAGCTGTCGATGCCCGTCGGCTTTATCAGCGCGATCCACGGAAAGTTCTGCGGAAGCTGCAACCGCGTACGGCTGACAAGCCGCGGCTTTTTAAAGCTCTGTCTCTGCTATGAGAACGGCGTGGATCTGCGGGAGGTTCTGCAGAACGGAACGGCGGCGGATCTGCGGGATGTGATGGCACAGGCAATCTTAAAAAAGCCGATGGAACACTGCTTTGAGCGGCCGAAGGATATGACAGAGCATCACCTGATGTCCGGTATCGGCGGATGAAATGACGGCGGTTCGAAAAGAAGAGGAAACAAAAGAAATGGGAAAAATCATAGGAATCTGTATCAGTGAAAAACGGGGAACGGCAAAGCACGAGGTGGAAACGGCGAAGCTGGTGGAAGACTGGGGCATCGAGGGCGATGCACACGCCGGGCACTGGCACCGCCAGGTGAGCCTTTTGTCGTATGAAAAATAGAAGCCTTCCGTGCAAAGGGGGCGGATATTCCGCTCGGCGCCTTCGGGGAAAACCTGATCGTGGAAGGATATGATTTCCGGAATCTGCCGGTCGGCACGCGGTTTTCCTGCGGGGATGCGCTGCTTGAGATGACGCAGATCGGAAAGGAGTGCCACAGCCACTGCGAGATTTTCAAACGCATGGGTGAATGCATCATGCCGCGGGAGGGCGTTTTCGCGGTGGTGCTGCGCGGCGGCACGATTCAAAAGGGTGACACCATCGAACTGGTGACGGAAAAGTAGACCAGAGATCAGACACAAGGAGAGGAAACATGGACGAACTTTACCGGAAACTGCTTGCACAGCTGGAAGAGGGACAGGACACGGTTCTTGCCTTTATCACCGAAGGGGACGGCTCCATTCCGCGCACGACGGGCGCCTATATGCTGGTCGGCCGGGAAGGACGGATTTTCGGAACTATCGGCGGCGGAAACCTGGAATATCAGGCGGTTCTGCATGCGCAGGAGCTGGTGCAGGAGAAGAAAAGTGAATACAGAGAATACGATCTCGGAACCGGAGAGGGGAAGGGGCTTGGCATGGTCTGCGGCGGCAGAGTGAAGGTGTGCTTCTATTTTATGAATGGAGCGCACGGCGAAGCAGAAAGTCTGGCGCAGGCGCTTGCGGCGCAGGAGCAGTACCGCAGTTACTGGATTTTTTTTGCGCTGGACGGAACCGGCATCCGCGTGCTGGAAAAAGAAGCGTGGGAAATGCTTCCGGCGGCACAGGAAAAAGCGGGCCACTGCCGGATTCTGGAACTGGACGGGAAAACGTATTACGCCGAGGAATTCTGCTACGACGGAAAGGTTTATCTGTTCGGCGGCGGCCATCTGGCCCAGGAACTCGTTCCGGTGCTGCATCATCTGGATTTCTGCTGTATCGTACTCGATGACCGGGAGGAATATGTGGACAAAGCATTGTTCCCGGACGCCGGGCAGACCATGCTGGTGGATTTTACGAAACTGGACGAGATTCTTTCGATCCGGAAAAATGATTATCTCGTGATTGTGACACGCGGCCACCGGTGCGATGCGGATGCCGAGGCGTTTGCGCTTCGCACCGGCGCATCGTACATCGGTGTGGTGGGAAGCCGCAGAAAGACAAAGTATGTGCGCGAAAAACTGGAAGCGCAGGGTTTTACCGGAGAACAGCTCGACAGTGTCTATGCCCCGATCGGAATTGAGATCGGAAGCGAGACGCCGGCGGAGATTGCAATCAGCATTGCCGCACAGCTCATTCAGATCCGGTCAGCAAAAACCGGAAAACGAAAAGGTGCACATCCGGCGCTTCATACGTAAATATACAAAATGAGGAGTCAATTATCATGAAAACGAAACCGTATCCATTCTTCTGATGGCAGCTATGGCACTTTCTCTTGCCGCATGCGGATTTTCCAATTCCACAGATTCTTCCAGTAAGAGCAGCTCCAAGGCAGAGAGCACATCTGCATCCAGCGCTTCTTCGGAAGCAGAGAGCGCATCCAGCGCCAAGAGCACAGCAGACGGCGAAGTATTTGACGATACCACTGTCACCGTATTTGCCGCAAAGAGCCTGAACTCCGTAATGGAGACGCTGATCAGCGAGTACAATAAGACCCAGCCGAATGTCAAACTGGTTGGAAGCTATGACAGCTCAGGAACCCTGATGACACAAATCGAAGAGGGTGCATCCTGCGACGTATTCTTCTCCGCAGCAGCAAAACAGATGGATCAGCTTGAGGAAGAGAATCTTCTGGTTGAGGGAACCCGCCACAATATCGTAAACAATCAGGTCTGCGTTGTAACCTATGAGGGAAGCAATACAGAAGTTACGGGCCTGGAGGATCTGAACAAGGCATCCAGCATCGCACTGGCAGACGGTTCCGTTCCGGTTGGAAAATACACAAGAGAAGCACTGGTCAATGCAGGCATTCTGGAGAAAGCAGACGACGTATCAGCCATCACAACCCAGCAGGTTTCCGAAGCGCTCGGCGGCGTGGAAATCAATGAGTGTGCAAACGTAGGAGCCGTTACTTCCGCAGTTGCAGAGGGATCCAACGAGGTTGGTACCGTTTATTATTCCGATACCTACGGTCTGGAGGACCGTCTGAAGGTTCTGCAGGTCGTTCCGTACGATCTGACCGGAAATGTCATCTACCCGGCAGCACAGGTTGTCAACAAAGAGGCAGATGAGACCGAGCAGGCAGCAGCGAAAGACTTTGTAGAGTTTCTGACTTCCGATGAGGCAGCCGCCATCTTCCGGAATTATTACCTTGATACAGAGGCAGAATAAAAAGAAGATCCCACAAAAAACAGCAGGGATTTGGAATCACTGTCCGAAAAAGAAAGATTTCGTTTCTACGGACGGTGGTTTTGCATCAGAGAAAATCCGGGCAGGATGCGTGATGCAGATATGCAGGGCTGCCGTGGATAGAAAGGAAATGTTATGCAGGAAATACTGGATTTTTACAGTCACTGGACTGGAGCCCGCTTGTCATTTCGATCAAGACCGGTATTGTGGCGACGATTCTGTCCTTTTTCTTTGGTATTTTTGCCGCGCGTGCGGTGATGAAGCTGCGTCCCGGCGCGCGTGCCGTAATTGACGGCTTTCTGACACTTCCGATGATTCTGCCGCCGACCGTTGCAGGCTTTTTCCTGCTTCTGATTTTCAGCCTCCGCCGTCCGTTTGGTGCTGCACTGTATGAGAATTTCAGTATCAAGGCAGTACAGACATGGCTTGGCTGTATTCTGGCGGCAACGATTATCGCGTTTCCGCTGATGTACCGCAATACGAGAGCGGCATTTGAGCAGGTGGATACGAACCTGATCTATGCGGCGCGGACGCTTGGTATGTCGGAGTGGAAGATTTTCTGGAAAGTGGTCATCCCATCGGCAGGTCCCGGCGTGCTCTCCGGTACGGTACTGGCATTTGCAAGGGCGCTCGGTGAGTACGGTGCGACGTCGATGCTGGCCGGAAATATTCCGGGAAAGACGGGTACCGTTTCCCAGAAAATCGCAATGGTGATTCAGGACGGGGATTATAAAACGGCGGGTTTTTGGTCTGTTGTCGTACTGCTCGTCGGATTCCTTGCGATGACGGCAATGAACCTTCTGGGTAACCGGAGAAAGAAAAATCAGAAACAGTGGTAGAGGATAAAGAATGGCGCTTGAAGTAGATATTACGAAAAAGCTGGACGGATTTTTTATGCATATGCAGTTCCGGGCGGAGCGGGAGATTTTTGCGATTCTCGGCGCGTCGGGCTGTGGAAAAAGCATGACCTTAAAGTGCATCGCCGGAATCGAAAAGCCGGATGAGGGGCGGATTGTCCTTGACGGCAAGGTGCTGTTTGATTCGGAGAAAAAATCAATCTGCCGCCGCAGAAGCGGAAAGTCGGTTATATGTTCCAGGATTACGCCCTGTTTCCGCATATGAATGTTGTGCAGAATATTGAGGCAGGCATGGGAAAACGGCCGGACCGGAGCCGGACGGAATCGTTAATCCGCCAGTTTCAGCTGGAAGGGCTGGAGAAAAAGATCCCGGGACAGCTTTCCGGCGGACAGAAACAGCGCGTCGCGATGGCACGGATGCTCGCAGCAGAGCCGGAGCTGATTCTGCTCGACGAGCCGTTTTCAGCGCTCGATACCTATCTGAAATGGCAGTTGGAGCAGGAGATGTACAAACATCTGAAGGAGGCCGGAAAACCGGTCATCTTCGTATCACACAACCGCGATGAGGTGTACCGCCTCTGCGATACGGTCAGCTGTATGAACCGGGGAAAGATGGAAGTCATGGAACCGCTGAAGGAATTTTTCCAGAATCCGAAGACGCGCACAGCGGCAATTTTGTCGGGCTGCAAGAACATTTCGGCGGCCGAGCGGGTGGATGCGCACACGCTGCGGGCCGTGGACTGGGGCGTAACGCTGCGCGTAAAGGAGCGGGAAATTGCAGACGATATCCGCGCAGTCGGCATCCGGGCACATTTTCTGGCCACAGTAGAAAGGCCGGGTGAGGAAAATGTATTTCCGGTCAACGAATCCGAAATCTGGGAAGATCCGTTTGAATGGAACATTTCGTTCCGGAAGAATGCCGAATGCAGCTGGCTGCAGTGGAAGATCGCAAAAACAGACTGGAGCCCGGAAATGGGGATTCCAAAGGAGCTGTATCTGAAGGAGGAAGATATTCTGCTGCTGACGGATTCCTGATGCTGGTGTGACAGATTTGGATAAAAAAAGATTGTTTTCGAAATCGTGATCGTGTTTCGAAAACAATCTTTTTTCATCGTTTACAGATTCATTACATGGTGATCCAGCCGAATGCATTTGCCACGGAACTGAACAGAATGATCAGTGCAAACACCGGGCAGAGATACTGGATCATGACAAGAAAGATTTTCTTTCTGCGGAAGCGGCTCTCGCCATGGATGATTTCTTCCTCGATTTTTGCCACACCGATGACTCTCGAAACGAGAAGACAGGTGGCAATGGCAGCAATTGGCATCATTACGGAGTTTGTCAGGAAGTCGAAGAAATCCAGGAACTGCATGCCAAGAATGGTGACGGAGGAAAACGGTCCGTAGCCAAGGCAGGAGAGCGTTCCGAGCGTAATCATGATAACGCCGATCAGAACGGTCGATTTTTACGGCCCCAGCCGAGTTCATCCTCAAAGGTGGAAACGGCGCTTTCTGTCAATGCAATGGAGCTGGTCAGTGCGGCAAACAGCACCAGAAGGAAAAACAGAATACCGATCACAGTGCCAAAGCCCATATTGGCGAATACCTTCGGGATGGTGATAAACATCAGGGAAGGTCCTGCCTGCAGGGTATCCGGATTTCCGCCGGAGAAGGCAAAGACGGCAGGAATGATCATCAGGCCTGCCATGATCGCAATGGCAGTGTCAAAGATTTCGACGTTGCGTGTGGAATCCTCAATCGAGGTGTCTTTTTTCATGTAGGAGCCAAAGGTGATCAGAATACCCATCGCAATCGAGAGGGAGTAGAACATCTGTCCCATGGCGGCAACAACGGACATCCATGAAAAGTTTTTGAGGTTCGGAACAAGGAAATACTTCACGCCTGCCAGTGCGCCCGGTCTTGTTACGGAATAAACGGCAATGATAACGGAAAGGACGATCAGAATCGGCATCATCACCTTGGAAACGCGTTCAATGCCGTTTCGCACACCGGCGTAGATGATGGCGACCGTAATAAGGCAGAAAACGGCAAAACAGAGCTCTGTGGAAACTCCGTTTGAGATGAAGCCGGAAAAATAGCCGTCCTCTGCGAGCAGGGTACTGTTGCCCTTCACGTATTCGATCAGATATTTGATGACCCATCCTCCGATGACAGAGTAGTATGGAACGATCAGAATCGGGATAATGGCGTTGATCCAGCCCCCGGCGGAAAGCATTTCGATTTGCCGAACGACTGGAAAGCGCCGACCGGCTTTTTCGTGTCATGCGTCCGATGGCGGACTCGGCAACGATCATGGAGTAGCCGAAGGTGAGCGCCAGCAGGATATAAATGAGGAGGAAAATTCCTCCGCCGTATTTTGCTGCGAGGTAGGGAAAACGCCAGATATTTCCAAGTCCGACGGAAGCGCCTGCTGCAGCCAGCACGTAACCGATTTTGCCGGAAAACGAGCTGCGGGATTTGTTGTGTTTGTTCATAGAGTTCCTTCCTTTTGTGTGTTACAAAAATTTTGGGTTTATGGTCAGTTTCTTGAAGATTTTTTATGCTGACACCATAAAGAAGAT
>ENA-OUNI01000814-OUNI01000814.1-human-gut-metagenome-genome-assembly--contig:-NODE-814-length-13761-cov-2.936042_pt1 | contig 13761 bp, 19 predicted proteins | sample MGYA00242499_ERZ504580 | MGnify/ENA primary metagenome ERZ504580 (study PRJEB26092, sample SAMD00036315) | human gut metagenome | host: Homo sapiens | study: EMG produced TPA metagenomics assembly of... | reverse complement strand
CCTGCCATTTCATCTAAAATTTAAAGCTCGCTCTAAAACAGTAGTATCATCAATCATAACCAATCCACCATCTGGTCCAGGTTCCAAGTGAATCCCAACACTTTTCCCCTCCTTAAAATTGTGTCCACCGAAAAAATTTCTTACAGTGTCAACATTCAGTCCAAGTTCATCGGCTATTCTATGCATACTACCACTAGGCAATGAGTCTTTAATCTTACGTAATTCATTAAATGTTATTGTTCTCATATTCATAAATTTAATGGTTAATACTCTGTACTTTTTATTATCACGCTATAAACTTAAGGAAAAAAAGGATAAAACAAACTATTTCTTTATCTTTTTTCAAAAAGAATATTGCCTCTCCAAAAAATAATCATTTTCAAGTATGCAGAATTATAAGTACAGAGAAAAAGCTCCTAAAAATAGACAGAAACAGCTCGTATAAAGCAGAATTATCGGTTTATAGAGCTGTTTTTAGAATACAGGGAAAATTTAAATACCTTCTATGGCAGAAGCTGGAACCCACCCTACTTTACCATCTTCCAAACGAATTTCTTTCCATTCACGCATAGAGTTGTCTTTTATCTCAACTTTACGTCCCTCATGAAGAATGAACAGACTTGTACCACTTTCACTGGGAGTACTACGCACTGTGACACTAGGTGCCAACACTATAGCTTCGTTACGTTCCATCAGTTCGCCTTTTTGCTGAGCAGCAAACACATTACTCAATATAACAAGAACCAGGAATACTATTCCTGCAATAAATCCCACTTTCTTTCCCGTAATCTGTTTTGAAAAAGAAAAAGAGATAGAACGAAACGAGTAATAGTACAAAGAACACAATCCCCAACTTAGCCCATGCGTCTACGCTAAGACAATTAATCAACGATTTAGTCCAAGATACAAAGAAAACCTCAGGAATTGGGATTACCTTATCGATTGTCTTAGAACGTGCTATCTCCAAATTTGCACGAATATCAGCATTACCAGGTTCCAACAACAAGGCACGCTCATAATTCAATATAGCTCTTGCTATATCATCTGCCTTATAATAACTGTTGCCAAGATTATAATAGACCTCTGCAGCCTCTCCCTTCTTTAACAGATTCTCATATATTTGAATGGCAGAAGCATAATCATTCCGTATATAAGCGCTGTCACCTTCAGCCTTTGTCACATTGCTTTCTTGCCTTGCAGCAGAGAATTCCGCATGTGAACCGACGGATGTAGAGTCACTAGCAGTCTGTAATGTATCTACAGATGCAGAATTCTGCCCATAGGCAGTAATTGCCATCACTAGACTAAGAGTAAAAAACAATATTTTATTCATTACCATTTCCTCCTGATTAATGTTTTATCGAGTTTTCCATTTTACTGATAACTTCCAAAGAAGCTGAATATACCTTATCCATAGCCTGGTTATCATCACCCGGAGCAAAGCGGGCAAACTCACAGTTATTCAATGCATCGAGGAATTCCTTTATCAACGCATCATTCACACCATAATTACGAAGTTCCTCTTCGATATTATCCTTAGACAAACGGGATACCGGAATGTTCAGTTTATCACTGATATACCCCCAAAGAGCCTTCAAAACCTCATCATAAAACGCATCTTTCTTATTCTCAACCAATAATTTACCAGCTTGCTTCATACGTTTCACCGCCACTTTATTGGCTTTCTTGGTACGCATCTTTGCTACATTTGCATTGGCTGCTATTTGCTTACGATAGATGATAAAGAATGTAATGAATGCAATACCCGGTATCAAATAAAGTAACCAATACGTCAACGAACCGAAGAAGAAATCACCTTTGGGAGACAGAGTAACATTATTCTGCTTGATAAAACGAATATCCTCGTTCAATACTTTCAACTCTTCCTTGCTTGTAAAGTTTGCAATAGTCTGAGCAGCATTGCCTGCTCCCTTTTCCACATGCAATTCATACTCTTCCGTAGTCAACGTTTTATACGAACGGGAATTAATATCAAAATAACTGAACTTTACGGCAGGAATCTTATAAGTTCCCGCATTACGAGGAATTGCCAGATACTCAATGACCTTGCTACCGGAGAGGCCCGAATTTGTCAGACGGAATTTATTGTCCACCTTCGGATCATATACTTCAAAATCCTCGGGGAATTTAACTTCCGGATTAGAGAGCAATTTCAGATTACCGGTACCAGAAATGACAAGTTTGACAGTAACAGCATCATTGGTCTTGACATTTGTACTATTGATAGAAGAAGTTATATTGAACTCTCCCACTCCTCCCGAAAAATCGGCTGGCTTACCTGCGGCAAGGCTTTACGTCAATTGTCAGTTGCGGAGTCAAAATTGTCTTTTTAACTTCTACGTAATTGCTTCCTCCATTGAAAAATGCCTCGAACGGATCAGCAACTTGTGTAGCCTTTGCAATGGAAGCATCAAAGCGTGCTGCATCAATTGTCAGCTTACCGGCTTGTTGCGGGAACAACACAAACTGACGATAGATTGTAGACTGATAATTTCTACCTTTATAATGCTCCAATCCCCATCTTCTGTCATTAGGCAATTCTACTTCCTGAGAATGGAATCCTTTGAAGTCAGGCAATTTCACATTATCAAACATACGTAAGTCCACCAAGGTATATATCTTGTATGTCAGCAGTAAAAGCCTCTTGTTCATACACCGTCATCTTACTGGCAGTAGCTGTAATAAACAAATCACTATTCGATACAGATGTCCCGGAAGAAGCGCGGCTGGCAGTGCCCTCACTCTGTTTGCCACCATTTCCAGAAGCTCCATTAGCAGCCTGATCTGCCGGAAGAACCCTTACTTGTACAGAATTCGAAACCATTTGGTTACCATCAGCAGTGATAGTGGCTCCTGGAATAGTAAAATCACCTTCTGCAGTCGCCATTAAAATATAAGTGAATGTAATACTGCTGGTTGAAGTCGTCTGCCCATTAATCATCTGCACGCTACTCTGTTGCGAGCGGCTGGGCCCCATCAACACATCAAATCCCTTCATAGAAGGAGCACGAAAGTCCCTTACCTTTTGTGTAGTCACCGTATACGACAGTCTGAACTGGTCTCCTACCGCCACAGCGTCAGGAGCGGACGCAGTAAACGATACCTTGCCATCGGCAAAGGCATTCATACTGACTGCAATCAGTGCTATCCATAAGAAAACTATTTTTCTCATATATTATTCCTATTATGTTTGTTACCAATCTTTTTCCAGACGACCTCCTTGAAGTACCTGCTGCTTTTTCACTTTATCCTGCACATCCTTCTCGTCTTGCATGACAGAGTTTAACAGCTGCTCGGCATTTTCCTTAGACATCTCATTATCTTTCTTTTCCGGCTGAGAAGGTTGTTGTTGCTGGTCTTGATTCTGTTGCTGGTCTTTCTGCTGATCCTGCTGTTTATCCTGCTCCTTCTGTTGGTCCTGTTTATCCTGATCTTGATTCTGATCCTGGTTCTGCTGCTGGTCTTGCAATTGTTTCTGTGCCAAAGCAAGGTTATAGCGCGTTTCATCATCTTTCGGATTATTGCGTAACGACTCCTTATAGGCTTCTACCGCCTTTGCATAATCTTCTGAGAATGAAAGATGACTCCCATATTATGATAAATCTGTGCTAAGTTCGATTTGTCCTTTTCTATCTTGGTAGCTCCCACATATTGCTCCATCGCTTCCTGCAGCTTGTTCTGCTGGGTCAATGTATTTCCCAGGTTGAACATGGAAACCGTTGACTTCGGGTTTACCTCCAAAGCCTTCCGATAGTTCACTTCTGCATCCACATATACGCTATCCTTAAAAAAACGGTTTCCCTTACGGATATAATCGCGTTCCGCCTTCTGTGCAGAAGCTGAAGCTGCCACTAACAGCAGCAAAACTATTCCAATATATTTTTTCTGTAACATACGCATCATTTCTTATTAGAGAATAAATGAATGTTGCGGAACAGAGGATTCTTGCGCTCCAATATCAACATCTCAGTCAGTAACAACAGCAGAATAATCCATGCCACTGCCTGAAACTGTTCATTGAATTCCGTGTACACCTGTGTTTCCACATCTGCCTTTGCCATCTTGTTGATTTCCTGACTAATCGCTTTCTGTGCACCATTGGTATTGTCTACGCGCACATAAATACCATTTCCTGCCTGAGCAATTTCCTGACACATCTGCTCATTCAAGCGAGTAACGATTACATTACCTTCACGGTCACGACGATAATCATTAGTACCCTCTATTGGAATGGGGGCACCCTCGGGCATACCTACCCCTAATACATTGACCTGGATACCTTTCTCTGCAGCAGCCTTAGCAGCTTCTACGGCACCACCTTCATGGTTTTCACCGTCGGTGATGACAATAACAGTACGTCCCACTCCTTCTTGAGGTGTAAAACTCCGGGCAGCCAGATTTATTGCAGCTCCAATTGCCGTACCTTGCTTGGAAATCAGCGAAGGGTCGATGGACTCCAAAAACATCTTGGCAGAAATATAATCACTCGTAATAGGTAACTGGGTAAATGCGTCACCTGCAAAAACAATCATACCGACTTGTCATTCTGCATCTTATCTACCAACTGCGCCACCAGCCGTTTTGCCTTCTGCAAGCGGCTTGGCTGTACGTCTTGTGCCAGCATGGAATTGGATATATCCAACGCAATCATCACTTCCACTCCCTGGCGTTTTACCGTCTCCAGTTTGGAACCAAACTGCGGACGTGCCAGCAGTACCGTGAACAACCCGATAGCCGCAAAAACCAACCAAAACTTCACATCCGGACGGTATTTGGAAACATCCGGCATTAGCTGTGCCATCAGTATAGGGTCACCAAATTTACGAATGGCTTTCCTCCTCCGATAATTGGAGTACAAGTAGAAGGCCGCCAATAAAGGCAGCAGCAGCAACAAGTACAAATATGCAGGTTCTTCAAATCGAAACATCTTTTTATTTACAATTTAGCAATTTACAATTTACAATTTGGCTACGCAATGACTGATACACTAAAAGACATTCTCCGTTTTTACGGTATCTTCTTCAATATAGAGTTGCGTAACAGTACCTCCAGTAATACACACAAGAAAGCAGCCAACGCAAACCAGCGGTACTCTTCCTGGCGCTTGCTGTATTCTTTTACATTCAATTTTGTTTTCTCCAGCTTGTCTATCTCCTCGTACACTTCCTTCAACTTCGAGTTGCTGGTGGCACGGAAATAGTTACCTTCCGTTGTTCCGGCAATCTGTGTCAAAGTCTTTTCATCAATTTCGACGGGCATATTGACATATTGCACTGTTCCGCCTACCGGATAAGGATAAGGAGCCATACCATTGGTTCCTACCCCAATAGTATAAACGCGAATGCCAAAACTCTTGGCTATTTCAGCAGCCGTCAAAGGAGAAATATCACCTTTATTATTGACACCGTCCGTCAGCAGAATAATGACTTTCGACTTTGCCTTGCTATCCTTCAAACGGGTAACGGCATTGGCAATACCCATACCGATTGCCGTTCCGTCTTCAATCAGCCCACACTTCATATCTTTAAGCAAGTTCAACAATACGGCATGGTCTACTGTCAACGGACATTGCGTAAAGCTTTCTCCAGCAAACAAAGTTATACCTATATTGTCATTCGGACGTCCGTTAATAAACTCTGCCGCCACATCCTTCGCCGCTTCCAACCGATTAGGTTTCAGGTCTTCGGCCAGCATACTGGTAGAAACGTCCATAGCAAGCATGATATCAATACCCTCAATCTCACTGTTCTGCCAGCTATCGGTGGTTTGCGGACGTGCCAAAACAAGAATAATCAGTATCAAGGCAATTATCCGCAATACAAACGGTACATGCAACAAATAGTTCTTATAGCTTTTAGGGGTATGGGCATACACACGGGCATCCGAAATCTGAAGCGTAGCTTCACTACTCTTCCGCTTCATAATATACCATACTATATAAGGTATAAGCAACAGCAGCAAAAATAAATATTCAATATTGGCAAAAACCATATTTATGTACGATTTAACGATTTACAATTCAGCTTCGCTCCAAACATCCTTCATTTTTCACTCATGTATATCCGATTGAAGTCACTTTTCCAGCATTAAGCAAAATAATTATACAACTCCAATCCGATATATATCAATGAACAGGCAAGAGCTACAGCCAACACCACAATACCCGCTCCCAGCAAAATCTTGGTACGCAAAGAACGTTTCTCGATAATGGTAATCTCAGTAGGCTGCGGCTTGGCATTCTCCTCTTCTTTCTCCTTGGTTTCATTAATAAAGTCAATGGCATTAATCAAGTTAGCGTCATTTTCGTTCATCAATGGATTATGCTTGGCAAATTTCACCAAATCAGCAGTCTGGAACAATTCACGCAAATCTGATATAGCTTCCTTATCTTTCATTTCCAGCAACTTATCTATGATTTCCGTAGAAGTCATTTCCAAAGCATTGAAACCAAAACGGTCTTTTATATATGTACGAAGAGCATCAGTCAATTCCGTATAATATTCCTTCGGTTCCCCTTTCTGCCATACCTTCTCATTCTTGATACGTTCTATCTCCTGCATAGCCAACTGATGGGGAGGCAGCTTAGGTTCTACCTTCACCTTACGGATAATAGGCTTATTGTCGAAGAAGCGCATTATCAGATAGACAAGTAATATCCCTATCGGGATAATCAGCGCACCACAAGCCATAAGACCATACCAGTCTTCCCAGGCAAAAGGCGCTTGCATCACTGTTTTGGGACCGAAGAACTGTTCCGGATTCTCCGGATCTAACGGGACATTCACCGAATATACTTTCAAGGCCAACGCTTTGGAGCGATACTTCTCATTATCCACTGTCACTTCCATAGGCGGCAGATAATAAAGAGCCGAGTCGAAAGAGGTAACTGTATACTCTTGAGTTATCAATGCACGCCGGCCATCATTCAGCAGTTGCGTATCCAGCTTGGCCACATCAATAATTTCAACCCCATTCACCAGCGTATCGGTATATACCGGGAATATGGCACGCTTATCGGCATCCAGAGATACTTGAAGCTTTATCTTTGCCTGCTCTCCAATAAGAATCTGCAAAGAGTCAATCGTAGCATCTACCGTTACCGACTGGGCTACTACCCTTCCCGACCATGCTATCAATAACGCTATCAGAAATAAATATCTTTTCATTTTCCGATTAATTTCGTTTCGCAAACAAATTCATCAATGCCTTGACATAATCCTGGTCGGTACGTACCGACACATTGTCGACATTACTCTTGGTAAACGTTTCATTCAATTCCGCCTGCTTGTTCACCCACCAATCATGATGGGCACGGCGCACGGCACGCGAGGAGGTGTCAATCCACTGCTCATGTCCCGTCTCGGCATCCCTAATCTTCATCAGTCCCACGGGTGGCAATTCTTCCACACGACGGTCGTACACCTGAACGGCAACCAGGTCATGCTTACGATTGGCAATGGTCATGGCGTTCTTGAAACTTTCCTGGTCGATGAAGTCGGACAAGACAAATGCCGTGCAACGGCGTTTCATCACATTCGTCAGATATTCCAATCCCAAACGGATGTTCGTCCTCCGGCTTTCCGCATGAAAATCTATCAGTTCGCGGATGATGTAAAGTATATGCTTACGTCCCTTCTTGGGCGGAATAAACTTCTCAATCCGGTCCGAAAAGAAGATGACACCAATCTTGTCATTATTCTGAATGGCAGAGAATGCCAGTGTAGCGGCAATTTCCGTCACCATATCCTTCTTCATCTGCTTTACCGTACCGAACTCCAAACTACCGGAAACATCTACCAACAACATCACTGTCAATTCGCGCTCCTCCTCAAACACCTTGACGTAAGGCTTGTTGAAGCGGGCGGTCACATTCCAGTCAATGTCGCGTATGTCATCGCCAAACTGATACTCGCGCACCTCGGAGAATGCCATACCTCTACCCTTGAAGCAGAGTGATACTGCCCGGCAAAGATATTGTTGGACAATCCGCGCGTCTTTATCTCAATCTGACGGACTTTCTTCAAAAGTTCTGTTGTTTCCATTGATTTATTTTAATAATCTCATTTAAGCACACAAGCGCAATTTAGTTTATAACAGAAACTTCCCTATGAAAAGGGGTGAGGTTTTCGGTACTCAACCCTAAGGTTTACGACGCTAAACCTCAGGTATAGGATTGTAAACCTCAAGTTTACGAAAACCTCTATTATGCGTTAGGGCACTTCAACCTTGTTCAGTATCTTGCTGACGATTTCATCAGATGTCATATTGCTGGCTTCCGCCTCGTAAGTCAAGCCGATACGGTGGCGAAGTACGTCGTGTGCCACAGCGCGCACATCCTCCGGAATGACATAACCGCGACGCTTGATGAACGCGTAGCTACGGGCAGCCAAGGCCAAGTTGATGGAAGCACGGGGCGAACCGCCGAAACCAATCATGTCTTTCAGTTCTTTTAAATCATATTTTTCCGGATAACGGGTAGCAAATACAATATCAACAATATATTTTTCTATTTTCTCATCCAGATACACCTGGCGAACCACTTTACGAGCTTCAATAATTTCGTCTGCCTTCAAAATGGGCTTCACTTCAAATTTATCACCATTGATATTCTGACGGATAATCAGTTTCTCCTCTTCCAGCTTCGGATAGTCTATTACGACTTTCAGCATGAAACGGTCCACTTGCGCTTCGGGCAGCGGATAAGTACCTTCCTGCTCGATAGGATTCTGTGTGGCAAGCACCAGGAATGGTTTGGGCAACCCGAAAGTTTCATTGCCGATAGTAACTTGACGTTCCTGCATGGCTTCCAGCAAAGCACTCTGTACTTTGGCCGGAGCACGGTTGATTTCATCAGCCAAAACAAAGTTTGCGAAGACCGGACCTTTTTTTACTTGGAACGTTTCATCCTTCTGGCTGTAAACCATTGTACCTATTACGTCGGCAGGCAACAAGTCAGGCGTAAACTGAATGCGGCTGTATTGCGCATCAATCAACGAAGCAAGCGTCTTGATAGCTAAAGTCTTTGCCAAACCGGGCACACCTTCCAACAACACATGTCCATCGGACAACAAACCAATTAACAACGACTCTACCAGATGCTTTTGTCCTACAATGACCTGGTCCATACCTGTGGTAAGATTGGTAACGAAAGCACTTTGTCTTTCAATCCGCTCATTCAGTTCGCGGATGTCAATTGTTTCAGCCATAAATCAATCTATTTTTTAATGTTTAATTTCTTCATTTATCCGGTTTTGAACCGGCAATTATTTTTTTCGCTCCCAAAAGTACGGGAATAAATTAACCATACCAACTAATTTTTATTAAAAAAACTATGCGAAACCTTTTAGATTAAACTACTTTCATAGAGTTTAGTATTTAACAAAAAAGAAGCAGTAATTTTTTACTGCTTCTTGGCTAATTTCGGTATCTTGATAGTGGTACCATAAGGTACATTATCCGGATTCTTGATTACGCCGGGATTATGCTTCACGATATAAGGCCAAAGAGCTTTTGTCCCATAAAAACGAAGCGCTACCCTAGTCAGCGTTTCCCCTTCCTTGATGGTATAAGTGGTTTCTGTTCCCACAATCGTATACCCCACAGAATCCGGTTCAAACGGTGCAACTGTCTTTTTCTGCTCTTTTTTAGGAGCGGGAGACTGTGCCTGTACATTTTCCTTTGGAGTTGTTGTAAGCGCAGGAGTTGTTGTAGCAACAGTTTCTGCCACAGTATCTGTCCGGGCAGGAACTACAACATCTTTTGAAACAATGCTGTCTGTCAAGGCAATATTGTCTTGACCGGCAGGGACATCCACCTTTTCAGTAACAGATTCCTTCACATCCGAGTCTGCAACCTCTTCTACAAGAGGCTTTGCAGTAAGTTTGTCAAGCAAGTCCGGATAATACATGAAAGCTACGGCACCACCACACAACAACACTACAAATACAACGATGCCTATAAAATATTTCATAGTCGAAGAATCTGCCGTATCTTTTATCACTGGCTCAGACGGTTCCGGTTCAACAGCAACTATATTTTCAGGCATTGCTTCAGGTTCAGTTTTTTCCGGTTTCTCCTCTTCAACTTCCGGTTCGGGCTCAACTAACGGCTCTTCGACTACAGTTTCCACCAAAGGTTCTTCTATCGTGGCTTCTTCCACTAAGGCAACCTTCTCCTCCACCTCTTGTTCCGGAGTTTTGATTTCAGTATCTTCATCATCTTCACTGTCATTTTCCTGCAGGGTGTCCTCAAGCACCGTAGCGTCATTCAAAACTACAGTTTCAAAATGCGAAAATGGTCTATTGATAATATCTTTCAAAGCCGGTTCCGGTGTAAACGACACTTTTGTATGCCCTTGTATCTCAAACCTTTCCCCCGTATTCACATTAACGCTTTCACGACTCCCGACATCTATCAGCTTGAAAGTCCCCAAACCTCGTATCTTCACATATTTGTCCTTCTCCAAAGACTCCTCAATCAGCTGGAAGAATTCTTTCACAAAACTATCCGCATTCTTCTTGCTCATGCCATGCCTTTCAGCCAGCGTGTCAATCAGGTCTTGTATGTTCAGTTTCTCATTCATAATACGGGAGATTTTTTAAAAGCCGGTTACTTAAACTTATCCTTTAACAATGTACTCGGCTTATAGGTCAACACCAATTTGGGAGGCACCAGCATACGTTGCTTTGTAGTCGGATTCACAGATATACGCTCTGCCTTCTTTTTCACTTCGAATGTACCGAACCCTTGTATAGAGATAATATTCCCCTCCTCCAACTGCCGTGTCATATCTGCCAGCAATGAAGCAACCAGCTCAGAAGTATCTTTCAATGTGTACCCTAACCTCCGCGACAATTCAGAAGTAAACTCTTTGTTATTCAAAATGTAAGCCTTTAAATTGAACTACGGTGCTATATTAGCAAATCTTCTTCACATATGCAAGAAGATAAGGAAAAATCTTTAAATTATTCGTCCAAAAAGGTCGAAATCATCGGAATTTACTATCTCTACGTGGTAAAAGTTACCTATATGCAACGCCCTGTCTCCACGCTCAATCAAAACCTCAGGATCCACTTCGGGAGAATCAAATTCTGTACGTCCAATATAATATTCGCCTTCCAGCCGGTCAATGATTACTTTCATCTGCCTGCCTACTTTCTCCGCACTCAACTCCCCTGAAATGCCTTGTTGAATAGACATTAACTCATCCAAGCGCGCTTGTTTCACTTCCTGGGGAATAGAATCCTCATATTCAGCAGCGGCATACGTCCCTTCTTCTTCCGAATACGCAAAAGCCCCCATCTATCGAAACGCACTTTACGGACAAACTCTTTCAGCTCCTCAAAATCGGCTTCAGTTTCTCCTGGATGCCCCACCATCAGTGTAGTACGGAGATGAATACCGGGAACCTCCTCACGGAATTGTTCTATCAGCTTATACGTCTCATCCTTCGTCACATGGCGACGCATCTTTTGCAGCATATTGTCACTGATATGTTGCAGGGCAATATCCATATATTTGCATACATTGTCACGCTCGCGCATCACACGGAATAAATCAGCCGGAAAATGTGCCGGATAGGCATAATGCAAGCGTATCCACTCCACTCCGGGAATATCCGAAATCCGCTCAACAAGCTCGGGCAACATTTGCTTCTTATATAAATCTACTCCGTAATAGGTCAACTCCTGGGCTATAACCTGGAATTCCTTTACACCCCGTGCAACCAGATACTTCACCTCGTCAAGTATCTCCTCCATCGGGCGCGACACATGCCTTCCCGTAATGATGGGAATAGCGCAATAAGAACATTTACGGTCACACCCTTCGGATATCTTCAAATAGGCATAATGCTTGGGAGTGGTCAATGTGCGCTCTATGTGCAGCTCGTCATGATAGGCCTTTCCCAAATCCTGCAGCAACTCTCTCCAATTGAATTTACCATAGAATTTATCCACCTGGGGAATTTCAACGGCCAATTCCTTCAGATAACGTTCCGAAAGGCAACCCATTACATAAAGCTTCTCCAAGTTTCCTTCCTCCTTGGCCTGCGCAAATTCCAGAATCATATTAATGGATTCCTCCTTGGCGTCACCGATGAAACCGCAAGTATTGATTACGGCAATCTGTCCCTTCGGTCTTTCCGCATCATGTGTCACATGGAATCCCACTTCCTCCAACTGACGCATCAAATGTTCCGAATCCACCAGGTTTTTAGAACATCCTAAAGTGATGATATCTATAGTCTTCCGTTTCATGCATTCTCCCCGAACAGTGAATCAACAAATTCCTTTTTACGGAACACCTGCAAATCTTCCATTCCTTCACCCAATCCAATATATTTAACCGGAATTTTAAACTGGTCTGAAATGCCGATGACTACGCCACCCTTGGCTGTTCCGTCCAACTTTGTAACAGCCATTGCCGTAACCTCCGTTGCCAGAGTGAACTGCTTGGCTTGTTCGAATGCATTCTGTCCGGTTGAGCCATCCAACACAAGCAACACCTCATTCGGAGCATCAGGAACAACCTTCTTCATCACATTCTTGATTTTCGTCAGTTCATTCATCAAACCGACTTTATTATGAAGGCGTCCTGCCGTATCTATAATTACCACATCGGCATTATTGGCAGTTGCGGAACTCAGTGTGTCAAAAGCGACAGAAGCCGGGTCAGCACCCATTTTCTGCTTTACAACAGGCACACCTACCCGTTCACCCCATATCACCAACTGCTCCACAGCAGCAGCACGGAAAGTATCGGCAGCACCCAGATAAACAGACTTCCGGCTTTCTTGAACTGATAAGCCAGTTTGCCAATCGTAGTAGTCTTCCCTACACCATTGACGCCCACTACCATAATGACGTATGGTTTCTTCGCAATCGGTGCTTCAAAGTCATCCACATCCTCCGAATTATTCTCTGTAAGCAACGCTGCGATTTCATCACGTAAAATATGATTCAGCTCAGTGGCATTCATATATTTGTCGGCTGCTGCACGCTTTTCGATACGTTCAATAATTTTCAGTGTCGTTTCCACGCCCACATCCGAAGTTATCAACACCTCTTCCAGATTATCCAATACTTCATCATCAACTTTTGACTTTCCTGCCACAGCACGCGCAATCTTGCCAAACACACTTTCTTTGGTCTTAGATAATCCTTTATCTAATGTTTCCTTTTTTCCTTGGAGAAAAAACTAAAAAATCCCATACACTAATTATTTTTATGCAACCTGTTTTCGCATTCCCTGCAAAGATAGTGCAAACCGGATGCAGAATAAAATGAACCCGTTCATTTTTTATGCCGAGGTGCAGCCTATCTTCGCATTTTCAGCAAAGATATAACAAAACTGACGAATATTAAAAACTTCGTCCTCTTTTTAAAAAGAAATCCCCTTACCGGAAATACCGACAAGGGGGATCTTTATAAGTCATCAGCGCTTTACAGCCACTGTATTTATCTTATTTCTTAAAGAAGTTCTGAACATCTTCATTACGGACCATCTGTTCATCAAAGATGTAAGCACCAGTCTTAGGAGACTTCACCATTTTGATAACCTTTGTATAAGAACGTCCTTCTTTGCTTCCTTCGTGCAAGGTTGCTACCGCTTTCTTTGCCATAAGTTATAGATTTATTATTTAATTTCTTTATGTACTGTCACTCTCTTCAGAATCGGATTGTATTTCTTCAACTCCAATCTCTCTGTGGTATTCTTTCTGTTCTTCGTCGTAATATAACG
>ENA-OUNI01000812-OUNI01000812.1-human-gut-metagenome-genome-assembly--contig:-NODE-812-length-13800-cov-3.884224_pt1 | contig 13800 bp, 11 predicted proteins | sample MGYA00242499_ERZ504580 | MGnify/ENA primary metagenome ERZ504580 (study PRJEB26092, sample SAMD00036315) | human gut metagenome | host: Homo sapiens | study: EMG produced TPA metagenomics assembly of... | reverse complement strand
ATCAAGTTTTTGATTAAAATGCATTTACCATTTTGCCTGTTCTTCTTTTGTATTAATTTGGAATTCGTTCGTTCATTTGTCTTTTGCACAGAAGTTCCGCCTTTGCGGCGTCCGTGCTCAACCAGGAGAAGAAAGATGATTTCTTCTTTTTCCAGAAATTCTATTTCAAAAGAAATATCCCATGATTTTTCATCACAATAGGTTCTGTAATTACTACCTGAATTTATCGCTTTTTGTAATATTTCGGGATCAAGAGTTTCCCATGGAATCGAAACAGGAAAGTCCATATTTTATTTCCTCCAGGTGTCTGCTGATAAAATGATGTTGGAGCAAAAAATATTTTGCCTCCCTTGTCATCCGATTGCTTTGCATGATATGCTTTGGCAATTCTTATTTTAATACTTTGATAGATACTTTTCCGCCAATTCCGGCCTGACACTGAACTTTTAAGATATCTCCGTCTTTTAAATCCAGATCCAGGTAACCATCACCAGTTTTAAACATGGCACCGGCTAAGGATTTTCCTATTTCGCCGACGGATATTTGTTCTGCGAGGCCGCTGCCTGCAGAAAATCCAATGATGGACCCATCAGATTGACATTCCCTTTTTGCCTTGTCTTTGCCGGATTCTACTCATAGAATACGATGAACGCCAGGAGTTAAGCTGATTTCATATGGAGTCTTAGATGCCTCATATAAAGTTCCTTCTTTTTCGTCATCAATAAAGATGCCTATTTTTGCTTTGGAATTCATCATTTTATTGTACTTGAGTGGATGAAACATTTTGTCCATGACGCTCATGGAAAGATCTTTTGCCATTCGATTGGAATCTTTTACTGTTAATACTAATCTTGCACTCATATTTTCCCTCCTGAAGTCAAGCGTTTCAAGTGATGCGCTTTTGTATTTTGGGCATCGGATTGTTGTTTTGGTATGGAATAGAATGATCCGATTCCGGCTAAAATTTGTGTTTATTATACTATTATTTGAAAAACTATATGAAATAGGCATAAAAATTAGACAAAAAATCAGATGAAAACATAAATTAAACTTTTAATGATTCCTATGATCCGATTTTTTTAAAAGAAAATTGATTTTATGGGAAAACAAAACTTATTTTGGAATGGAGAGAAGCGCAGGAGGCTGTGAACGACAGAACAAAAGAAAGAAATGACAGAAAACAGATACCGCGGTGGCAAAGCTGTTCACAAAGCTGGCGGGCGTGACAACGGCGTCTTATCTGTGGGTTGAAACAAAATATCATGAAAAACAGAAAAGAAGCATATCGTATAAAGATAACGGATGAACGCAGGTGAATCCATGAACAGACTCTGGAGCGGTATGCTTCTTCTTGGCATTGCTACGGTGCTTTTTGCGGAAAACTGCCGGAGGTGACAGACGGTGCGCTGCGCGCTTCAAAAGAGGCAGTTGTGCTGGCAATTTCTCTTCTGGGTGTGACGGGCCTTTGGAGCGGCTGATGGAGATTGCAAGGAAAGCGGGAATGATCGACAGCCTGGTAAAAAAGATGGGACCGGTCATGCGCTTTTTGTTTCCAAAGGTACCATCGGATCACCCGGCCATCCAATCGGCTGCCACAAATATGATCTGTAATGTATTCGGTCTTGGCGCAGCGGCAACGCCGCCGGGCCTTCTTGCCATGGAACAGTTCGAAGAGCTGGAAGAGGAACGGCGGAAAAACAAAAATCCGGCCGCTGTTCCGAAAGGAACTGCAAACCGGGAAATGTGCACCTTTCTGATTTTAAATATTTCTTCCCTGCAGCTGATACCGGTCAACGTGATTGCATACCGCAGCCAGTATGGCAGCGTGCATCCAACGGCCATTGTCGGACCGGCACTGGCAGCGACGGCAGCAAGCACGGTAGCGGCTGTTTTATTCTGCAAATGTATGGAAAAATGCAAAAGCTGAGAATGCGGTCTGCCCAGGAATATTTATAAAAAAACAGTAAATTCGCCTTCTTAGGACTAGCGGCGACGGCAGCGGCTTGGTACAATAAAAGAAATGAGGGATATTGAATTTTACATAGGAGGAACACAAGAGCATGGCAGGATATGTGAGTCTTCAGGATGTAACCAAGACATACAAAATGGGTGAAGTCACCATCAAGGCCGCGGATGGAATCAGTTTTGATGTGGAAAAAGGTGAGTTTGTGATCGTTGTCGGTCCGAGCGGTGCGGGCAAGACGACCGTTCTGAATATCTTAGGAGGCATGGACACGGCGACTTCCGGAAAGGTGCTGGTGGACGGCGCGGAAATCAGCAAATACCGCGGCAAGAAGCTGATCCAGTACCGGCGGGAGGATATTGGATTTGTTTTTCAGTTTTATAATCTGATGCAGAACCTGACGGCGCTCGAGAATGTGGAGCTGGCGATGCAGATTTGTAAGCATCCGCTGGATGCGTCGGAGGTGCTTGCGGAGGTTGGGCTGGAAGAGAGAATGAATAACTTCCCGGCGCAGCTTTCGGGCGGAGAGCAGCAGCGTGTGGCGATTGCGCGTGCGCTGGCGAAGAATCCGAAACTGCTGCTCTGCGATGAGCCGACCGGCGCGCTCGATTATGTGACGGGAAAAGCGATCTTAAAGCTGCTGCAGGATACCTGCCGGGAGAAGGGGATGACGGTCATTGTCATCACTCACAACTCGGCGCTGACACCGATGGCGGACCGCGTGATTAAAATCCGAAACGGAAAAGTGGCGGGCATGAAAACAAATGAGAACCCGACGCCGGTGGAAGAGATAGAATGGTAGGTGGACGATGAGAGCATTTCGAAAAGACTTTATCCGGGAAATCACAAAGAACAAGGGGCGGTTTCTGTCAGTCTTTTTCATCGTGCTTCTTGGCGCGGCGTTTTTCTCGGGCATTCGGTCGGCGGAAGGAGATATGAAGGTTTCGGCGGACCGGTATTATGATGAAGTAAATTATATGGATTTGAAAGTCCTTGGAACGCTGGGGCTGACAGACGATGATCTGGCGGATATCGCGAAGACGGATGGCGTGAAAGCGGTCTACGGCGGAAAAACGGTGGAAGTGCTGCATGACATCGGCGAGAGCGAGCAGGTTGTGAAGCTGATTGCGCTGACGGACGGTGTGAATGAGCCGCGCGTGGTCGAGGGACGGATGCCGGAGAAAGAGGATGAAATTCTTGTTGATACACAGTTTCTAAAAAGTTCCGGCTGTGAGATCGGAGATCAGGTAACGTTCACTTCCGGAACGGAGGATCCGCTCTCAGATTCGCTGACCGGGGACACGTTTACGATTGTTGGTTCGGCGACACTCCCTTATTATATGGATCTGAACCGGGGAACGGGCTCGATTGGAAACGGAAGCATCAACAGTTTTGCACTGCTGCTTCCGGAGACATTTACCTCGGATCTCTATACAGAGATTTACGTCCAGGCGGACGGCGCACAGGAAGAGGCGAGCTACAGCGATGCGTATGATGAGACGGTGAAGGCTGTACAGACGAAGATTGAAGCGCTCGAGGATGCGGCGTGCGACCGGCGGTATACGGCAGTCAAAACCGAAGGACAGGAAAAGATTGATGATGCAAAACAGCAGGTCGCTGATGCAGAGCAGAAATTAGCGGACGCAAAAACAGAGCTGGATGACGGTGCACAGCAGCTTGCCGACGCGAAAGTGACGATTGCGGACAAAGAGCAGGAACTTCTCGACGGCGAACAGACGTTAAAGGACAAAGAACAGGAGCTTCTTGACGGAAAGCAGACGATTGCTGAGAAAGAACAGGAACTCCTTGACGGAAAACAGACCATTGCAGACAAAGAGCAGGAACTTCTCAGTGCGAAAGCAACCATCGCCGATAAAGAGCAGGAACTGGCATCCGGCAAGGCAACGCTGAAAGATAAAGAGGCGGAACTTGCGAGCGGAAAAGCGACGCTGGAAGCAAAGGCGGCAGAGCTGGAAAGCGGAAAAGCGGAGCTGAATCAGAAAGCCGATGAACTTGCAAGTGGAAAAACCACACTTGAGGCAAAAGCGAAAGAACTTTCCGACGGAAAAGCACAGCTTGCAGAGAAAGAAACAGAACTGGCATCCGGCAAAAAAGAGTTAGAGGAAAAAATGACGCAGCTTTCGGCGGCAAAAACCGAACTGACTCGGAAGCAGACGGAGCTGAATACTGCAAAAGAGCAGCTTTCCGAAAAAGAAACGGAATTGAATATTGCAAAGGAGCAGCTTTCCGCTGCACGCGAGGAACTGGACAACAAGAAAGCAGAAACCGCTGCAGGACGCACACAGTATGAAGCGCAGAAGGCAGCGTATGAAGAACAGAAGAGTCAGTATGAGACAGCCAAGGATCAGTTAGCCCAGATTTCCAGGCAGCTTCCGATGGTGGAGGCTGCGCAGACAGAAGTGACTGGTCAGATCGAGGTGATTGAGGCTCAGCTTGACGGACTGACGGAGGAAGATGAAGCATATGTATCCCTGTTGGAACAGAAAACTGCGCTGGAAGCAAAGCAGACAGAGTTAGCACAGCAGCTTTTCACGATGCAGGAGCAGAAAACATTTCTGGAACAAAACATCGCAGCGTTTGAAGCAGCAAGCGCTGATGCGGAAGCCCGGCTTGCGGCTGCAGAAGCTCAGATTACCGACGCAGAAAGTCAGCTTGCCGCTGCAGATGCACAATTAACAGAAAAAGAGCAGGAATGCGCCGCAGGCGAGGCACAGATTGCTTCTGCAAAAGAAGAACTGGAAAGCGGCGAAGCTCAGATTACAGAGGCTCTTGCCCAGCTTCAGGATGGAGAAGCACAAGCAGAAGCTTATCAGAAACAGATTGAGGATGGCGAAGCCCAGCTTGCATCCGCCAAAGCAGCGATTGCCGACGGAGAAGCTCAGATTGAGACGAATCGCAGTAAATTAAAAGACGGAGAAACTCAGCTTGCGGCTGCCAGAGCCCAGCTTGCTGATGGGGAACAGCAGATTGCATCGTACCGACAGACGATTCAGTCGGGTGAGGCCCAGCTTGCCGCTGCAAAGCAGACAATTTCCAGTGGAGAAAGTCAGCTCGCCGACGCGAAACAGACGATCGCCGATGGCGAAACCCAGTTAGCAGAAGCAAAGCAGACGATCGCCGATGGAGAAAGTCAGCTCGCCGAAGCCAAGCAGACGATTGCCGACGGAGAAACCCAGCTTGCCGACGCGAAACAGGAAATCGCCGACGGAAAAATCTCCCTTGCGGATGCGAAACAGGAAATTGCTGATAAAGAAAAGGAACTTGAGGACGGCAAAGCCGAATATGAAAAAGCAAAAGCCGACGCCGAACCAGAAATCGCGGATGCGAAGCAGGAAATTGCGGACGGTGAGAAAACACTCGCAGACCTGAAAAAACCAACGTGGTACGTCTGGGGACGGAATAAGGTAACGTCAACTGAGAGCTTCGGTCAGGATGCCGGCCGTATCTCGAATATCGGAAAATTCTTCCCGGTTATCTTCTTCCTCGTGGCTGCTCTCGTCAGCCTGACGACGATGACACGAATGATCGAGGAACAGCGTCAGCAGATCGGAACGTTAAAAGCCCTCGGCTATTCCGACGGCGTGATCGCCTTTAAATATTTCGCATACGCGATGCTCTCCACCGTATCCGGCGCTCTCGCGGGCGTGGTGGTTGGAGAAAAAATCCTGCCCTGGGTTATTATGAATGCCTACGGCATGCTGTATACCGGACTCCCGTATTACATGACCCCGCTGAACTGGGAGCAGGGAGGCCTTGCGATTCTGGCGAGTGCAGCCTGCACCGGCGTGGCGACGATCGCGGCATGCTACAAAGAACTCGCCGCAGGTCCGGCAGAGCTGATGCGGCCGGAAGCACCGAAAAACGGCAAACGGATTTCCTGGAACGCATCGGCGTACTCTGGAAACATCTGAACTTTACGCAGAAATCAACCGTGCGGAATCTGGTGCGGTATAAAAAACGATTCTTCATGACCGTTATCGGAATCGGCGGATGCATGGGTCTGATCCTCGTCGGTTTCGGCCTTCAGGATTCCATCACCGCGATTGCGAAAAACCAGTTCGTCAGCCTCTTCACCTATCAGGCGAATGCTGTGCTGAATTCAGATGTGGATGAATCCGAAAAAGAAGCATTGCAGACCGATCTGGAAAACTACAGCGGCATCGATGAGCTGCTGGAAATGTACTGCCAGAACATCGAACTGCAGACCGACAAAAAGACCGTGGATGCAGTGCTTGAAGTGCCGAAAGAACTGACGAATTTCAATGACTTCTATGCCTTCCGAGACCGGAAAAGCGGAGAAGTTTACGAATTCCCGACCGACGGCGGCGCAGCCATCAGCGAAAAGACAGCAACGATGCTCGGCGTAAAAGCAGGCGACACGGTTCAGCTGAAAAAAGGCGACGATATTGTGGACGTAAAGATTTCGATCATCGTCGAAAACTACGTGCGCCATTACCTGTATCTGGCCCCGGATCTCTACGAGGAGCTGTTCGGCGGAGCGCCGGACTACAACCAGCTTCTGATGAAATATCAGGACACGTCGAGCAATTATGAGACAGCACTCGGAGAAAAAATCATGACGTACGACGGTGTAGCGGCAATCTCGTTCACATCCGACCTGATTGATCAGATTGACAACATGCTTCGTTCCCTCGACATCGTCATCGTGGTGCTGATCGTATCGGCGGGCCTGCTGGCGTTTGTGGTGCTGTACAACCTGAACAACATCAATATCACCGAACGACAGAGAGAGCTGGCAACGCTGAAAGTGCTCGGCTTCTTCGACGGCGAGGTGGCATCGTACGTGTACCGGGAAAACATGGTGCTGACACTGTTCGGCGTTATCGCGGGCATGGGAATTGGAACGTTTTTACATCATTGCGTAATTCAGACCGTCGAGGTCGATATGATGATGTTCGGACGAAACGTGTTCCCGCGGAGCTACGGCTGGAGCGCCTGATTACCCTGGCGTTTGCTCTGTTCGTCAATTTTATGATGTTCTACCGGTTAAGAAAAATTGATATGATTGAATCGCTGAAAAGCGTGGAGTAAACAACAGAAAAAGGCCGTCCGCGGTGATGCAGAGAATCTGCAGAAACCGTGGGTGGTTTTTTCATTTTGAAAGTGAAATATGAGCCGGAATGCTTGTTTTTTCAGACATTTCGTTGTATAAAAAAATAAGGGTTTTTATTAGAACAGAATCAAAAAACAAAGAGTAAAGGGGATTTTACAAATGGGAACAACAGAAACGAAAAAAATGAGAGTCGGCGTTGTCGGCTGCGGAGCGATCAGTGATATTTATCTGACGAACATGATTCATAACTTTGAGAATCTTGAGGTAGCAGCATGCTGCGCAGGCCATCTTGAACATGCGAAAAAGAAAGCAGAGCAGTATGGCATCAAGGGCTGTACCTACGAGGAAATTCTGGCAGACCCGTCGATTGAAATGGTAGTCATTCTGACACCGGCACCGACCACGAGGGCTGATCCGTCAGGCACTGGAAGCCGGAAAACACGTTTACACTGAAAAAACAATGACCCTCGCACCGGAAACGGCAGCGAAACTGATCGAGCTGGCAGAGGAGAAACATCTCTATCTCGGTTCCGCACCGGACACCTTCCTTGGATCGGCACTGCAGACCGCAAGAAAAGCGATCGACGACGGGCTGATCGGCGAGGTGACATCTTTCGAAGCATGCGCAAACCGCGATCTTGATTTGCTGGCGAGCATCTTCCGTTTTCTGCGGATGCCGGGCGGCGGTATCTGCTACGATTTCGGTGTTTATTATCTGACGGCAATTGTGAGTCTTTTTGGTCCGGTGGATCGCGTTGTATCGTCCGTGCGAAACCTTGCGGCGAAGCGTGTGAACATCATTCCGGGCAGCTCGGAATACGGACAGGAATTTGACTATACAAACGAAAGTCAGGTCTTTACCATTCTGGAAATGAAAAACGGTGTGACCGGTACATTCTGCGTCAATGGTGACAGCGTCATCAATGATCAGGCGGTATTCACCATTTACGGTAAAAAAGGTATCTTAAAGCTTGTTGATCCGAACAATTTCGGCGGCGATGTTGTCTATATTCCGGGTGTAAAAGACTGGACACAGCAGGCTGTTCCGGAAGTTTTACATTATGGCTTTGATTACAGCGAAAACAGCGTGGTCTTGGCCCGTCTGAGATGGCAGAAGCAATTGCGAGGGCAGACCAAACCGTGCGAGTGCCAAAATGGCATATCACGTACTCGATACGATCGATCAGATTATGAAGAGTGCGGAAACGGGTGCATTTGAGAAGGTTCCATCCATCTGCGAAAGACCGGAGGCCATGCCGAATTCATAGCCTATTTCTGATAGGATTGCAGGTACATCTGACGGAAGTCGGTAGGGCTTACATTTTTTTGATTTCAAAAAGACTCTGTTAAACGTAGAAATACTGTTAAAACCGGATTCGAGCGACACTTCGGTGATCGTGAGATCCGGTTTTTTAACAGGTTTTCGGCGATATGGAGCCGTTCCCTGGTGACGAAATCCGTGAAGGAGAGGCCGGTGTATGCGCGGAACAGCTTGGAAAAATGGCAGCGGGAGAATCCGGCGACTTTTGATGCTTCTTCCAGGGAAACCGGTTCGGTGCAGTGACTTGAGATCCAGGTACATGCAGCAACCATCTGGCGGTGTACCTGTGCGGAATGGCCTGTTTTTGCGGTGCGGCAGTTTCGGTCGGCACGGAGAGATTTTCGCCGAGCAGAATAAAAAACTGATATAGCAGAACGCATCCGCGCAGTTCAGAAAAACTGATACCGGAGAGGGAGAGCCTGCGAAGCTCTGTCAGAAATCCGCGAAGCTTTTCGATTTCCGGGAAGTTGTTCTGATTCAGAAGACGGATCTGATAAAAAAGATAAGCAACAGACTGGAAATCCACGCGTTTTTCCAGAAAATCTGCATCGAGCTGAAGCATGATCAGGCGATGTTCTTTGTTGGTTGTGGAAACAGCGTGCAGTTCGCCGGGCCAGATAAAAAGAAGATCACCGGGCTTTAGCGGAAAGGTTTCTCCATTTACTTCATAGATAATGCCGTTATCCTGTGCAAGCACAATTTCGATATAGTGATGCCAGTGCAGACCGAAATAGGCGGGGACATGCGAAATGGAGATATCGTAAACATAGCTGTTGGCAAAATGATTGTTTTCGAAAAAAGAAGTCGAATCGTTTTTCATGGTAAAAAAAACCTCCGTATCTGATAAACGGTATTATACAACAGAACAAAGAAAAAATATAGAAAAAATCGAAACATCCGGGCAATGATCGGCAATATATAAGTAGTGTTTTACGAGGATCTGTATTATGGTTAAGATATGAAAATTGTGAAGAACGGCAGAAATTGAAAAAAGAGTGATGCGGTTTTGGCGAAAATTCACAAAAAAACAATAAAAATTTATGAAAAGTGAAGAAGTGGGAGGTAAGCAAAAAATGCAGATTTATGTAGATGGAAATGCTGTGCGAAGCGGAAATGGGCAGAAGGAATATCCATTTCAGACGATTTCCGAGGCGGCAAAAATTGCAATGCCCGGCGACGAGGTGCTTGTAGCGCCTGGCGTATACCGGGAATATGTAGATCCGGCGAATGCGGGATGTGAGGATGCAAGAATTGTGTACCGTTCTGTGGAACCGGGAAAAGCTGTGATTACCGGTGCGGAAATTGTGGATAACTGGGAGCATTTGGAAGGTGATGTGTGGACAGCGCGCGTTTCGAACGGATTGTTTGGGGATTACAATCCATATACGACACTGGTCAGCGGTGACTGGTTTATCGCATCCTACACGGCACACACCGGAGAAGTGTATCTGAATGGAAAATCCATGTATGAGGTGACAAGCCTGGACAAGGTGAAAAAGCCGGAGATCTATAAAAAATCTTGGGATCAGGCATTCACGGTTTACACCTGGTATGTGGAGCAGGACGAAGAAAAAAATGAGACCGTTTTCTATGTGAATTTCCAGGGGAAAAACCCGAATGAGGAAACGGTGGAAATTAATGTGCGCGAGAATTGCTTTTATCCGTCGAAGGAGGGCATCGGTTACATCACTCTGGCCGGCTTTGTTGTAAAACAGGCGGCAACTCAGTGGGCTCCGCCGACGGCATATCAGGAAGGAATGGTCGGCCCGCACTGGTCAAAGGGATGGATCATCGAGGATTGTGAGATTTCAGATTCGAAGTGCTCGGGCATTTCCCTTGGAAAATACAGACAGCCGAACAATGATAATAAATGGCTCAAATGGAAATTCAAAGATGGTACACAGACGGAGCGTGACTGTATCTGCCAGGCGCAGCGAGAGGGATGGACGAAGGAAAATATCGGAAGCCATATCATCCGCCGGTGCAACATCCACGACTGTGGACAGACAGGTATTGTAGGCCACTTAGGCGGTGTGTTCTCGATTATTGAGGATAACCACATTCACCATATCAATAATAAACAGAACCTTGCGGGTGCGGAGATCGGCGGCATCAAGATGCATGCAGCAATCGATGTGATCATTCGAAGAAACCATTTCCATCACTGTACGAGAGGCCTCTGGCTTGACTGGCAGGCACAGGGCACACGTGTTACGCAGAACCTGTTTCATGACAATACGCTGCCGAACGAGGAGAATGCAAATCCGGAGGGGATGGACGGCATCGGCGAGGATATCTTTATTGAAATTTCCCACGGACCGACGCTGGTGGACAATAACGTACTGCTTTCGGACCGTGCGATGAAGCTGGCAACGCAGGGTGTTGCGGTAGTACATAACCTGATCGCGGGATCGTTTACTGCTGTCGGCCGAGGTGTCAACAATGGCTCCGACAAGCTGCCGTCGCCGCGCTACACACCGTACCATGTGCCGCATCGCACGGAGATCAACGGATTTATGACAGTTCTTCACGGTGACTGCCGGTTCTACAATAATATCTTCATCCAGAAGCCGGTTCGTGCGGGAATGGAAGAAATCCGTAAACTGACCGGAGATAATGAGTGGGATGACGGAAATCTGACAGCAGGAACCGCACCGTACAGCGGATATCCGACATTGGAGGAGTACGTGGCAAGATTTGAGGGCTACTGCGGAATGGGCTCCGGAAAGTCACCGGATCTGTATTACGAGAAGCTGCCGGTATGGCTTGGCGGCAACGTTTACTTCAATGGGGCGAAGCCGGCAGAGCAGGAACAGGACGCTGTAGTGGATACCGAGCATGAAATCACCATCGGTGTAAAAGAAGAGAACGGAAAATGGAAACTGGAGACTAATGTTTACGATTATCTGCGCAGAATGCCTGTGCAGTGATCTCAACGGAGACGCTTGGCATGGCATTTGAGCCGGAACAGAAATATGAGAATCCGGATGGAACGCCGATCGTGTTCCGATATGACTACTTCGGAAACCGTCAGGGCATTCATCCGCTGCCGGGCCCGTTTGCATCAAAAGAGGCTGCGGAAGAAGCATTATCGTAAAGAAATTCTATAGACCCGCAAAAAAATAGCGTAAAAAATTCAGCGCCGCAGAGAGTGAATGATTGCGTCACAGCCTTTTTTGCAGTGTTTTCGGGTTTTACTATAACAAAAAGGAGTATAGAGAAATGATTTACTATGTCAATAATTCCGCTCCGAAGAATGGAAACGGAACAAAAGAGATGCCGTTCAAGTTCATCAACGATGCGGCAAAAATTGCAAAGGCAGGAGATGAAGTTCTGGTTGCACCTGGTATTTACCATGAATATGTTGATCCGGTCAACGGCGGAACCGAGGATGCAAGAATCGTCTATAAGAGTGAGAAGCCGCTCGGCGCAAAGATCACCGGTGCGGAAACGATGAATGACTGGGAGCATTACGAAGATAATGTGTGGGTATGCCGTGTAGACAACGGAGTTTTTGGCAATTATAATCCATACACGACAATGGTCGGCGGTGACTGGTATTTTGCACCGGTGGTACGCCATACCGGCGCGGTTTATCTGAATGACCGCCAGTTATACGAGGCAGAGACGCTCGAGGAGTGTATCAAAGGCGAGGTTTATGCGCCGTCCTGGGAGCCGGAGTGGTCGGTTTACAAATGGTATACCGAGCAGGACAAAGAGAAAAATCAGACGGTCATCTACGCAAACTTCCAGGGTAAAAACCCGACGGAGGAAAAAGTAGAAATTAACGTGCGCCGGAACTGCTTTATGCCGTCGAAAACAGGCGTAAATTACATTACGTTCAGTGGATTTGATGTCAGCAAGGCAGCAACGACATGGGCGCCGCCGGCTGCTTATCAGGACGGTATGATCGGTCCGCACTGGTCGAAGGGATGGATTATTGAGGACTGTGAGGTCAGCAACAGCAAGTGCTGCGGTATTTCGCTCGGAAAATATTACGATCCGGAGAACGACCATTACTTTACCAGAAAACACGTAAAAAGCCCGACCCAGATGGAGCGTGATGCTGTGTGCCGCGGCCAGTATCACGGCTGGACGAAAGAGAACATCGGAAGCCATATCATCCGCCGCTGCCACATCCATCACTGCGAGCAGACCGGTATTGTCGGACGGATGGGCGGTGTGTTCAGTATCATTGAGGACAACCACATTCACAATATCAACAATATGCAGCAGCTTGGCGGAGCCGAGATTTCCGGTATCAAGATGCATGCAGCGATCGATGTTGTGATGAGAAGAAATCACATTCATCATTGTACGATGGGCATCTGGTGTGACTGGGAGGCACAGGGAACACGCCTGACCCAGAACCTGCTGCACGACAACTGCCCGCCGGAGGGAACACCAAAGGCAGAGGGCGCAATGATGAGTCAGGATATTTTCATCGAGGTTGGCCATGGTCCGACCCTGATCGATAACAATATTATGCTCTCACCGGTCAGCGTTCGTATGGCGACCGATGGTATTGCCTGCGTACACAATCTGATGCTTGGCTCATTAACTGCAGTTGGCGGCGGAACAGGAGACCGTTACACGCCGTATCACATCCGTCACCGTACCGAGGTTGCCGGATTCATGACATTCCTGCATGGCGATGACCGGTTCTACAACAACATCTTTATCCAGAATTACCCGGTTGAGGAAACAGAAACGGTTGAGGACATGGGCTTCAAGATGGAGGATAACCAGGAGGTCGGAACGCATGTGTTCGACGAGTATCCGACCTATGACGAGTGGATCAGCCACTTTGAGCTGGACAAACCGGCCGACATGAGCAAGCTGGAGCCGTATCACAACAAGTGCCATCTGCCGGTTTGGGTAAACGGAAACGCTTACTTTAACGGAGCAAAGGCGTGTGTGAATGAAAAAGAGAATCTTGTGGATAACGAGAACCAGGTTAAGGTGGAACTTGTGGAAAAAGACGGCCACTATTCCATCAAGACGAACGTGTATGAGTTCCTGAAGGATTTCCGGATGGGAATTATTAACAGTGATATTTTAGGATACGCCTTCGAGCCGGAGCAGAGATTCGAAGATCCGGACGGAAGCACGATTATCTTCGATCAGGACTATCTTGGCGAGCACCGCGGCGTGGCAGCAATGCCGGGACCGTTTGCGGATGGAGCTGAGGCAGAGAAGATTCTGTGGTAGAAAAAAATCAGACTTACCGGTTGATACGAAAAAAACAGGGCGCTGTGCAGGAAATGGCACAGCGCCCTGTTTTGGTAAAAGGAAAGTCAGGATGCTTTGCAGAATCTTTTGCCGTCGGCATTTTCGCGTATAAGATTTTTAGTATAATCGGTGTTGCAACACTCGAGAAGAGAATCAGCAGAATCACGCACTGAAGAAATCGCCGGATAA
>ENA-OUNI01000810-OUNI01000810.1-human-gut-metagenome-genome-assembly--contig:-NODE-810-length-13807-cov-3.264401_pt1 | contig 13807 bp, 15 predicted proteins | sample MGYA00242499_ERZ504580 | MGnify/ENA primary metagenome ERZ504580 (study PRJEB26092, sample SAMD00036315) | human gut metagenome | host: Homo sapiens | study: EMG produced TPA metagenomics assembly of... | reverse complement strand
TTTTCTTTTTTCTTATACTGCACATCTTTTCGAAATGGGTAAGGCAATATACCACACTGATCAACAGAATCAGATAGATCAATATGAGAATCTGTACCCCATATTTCACGGAATACAAATCCAGTGCATATTCTGAGATAAGCAGTGACCAGATGTTTGCTCCCATATGGAGCAGCATACTGCTGTAAGTATTTCCACTCATTTCCAGTATCCATGCAAATGCAGTTCCGAGGATACTTGCGTAAATTCCCTGTACGATATTTCCGTGATAGATACCAAATATCAACCGGAAATCACTGCTGCCACCGGCATCTTCAGCCAGTCACGCAGACGCAGATAGATTAACCAGCGGAAGATCATTTCCTCCGCCGCAGGTGCAATAATTCCCATCCAGAAAATCATCATAAGAAGTGATTTTCCTTCTGTAATTCTGGTCATGCTTTCCTGGTAGGCACTGCTGTTGATAAATGACTGAAGAATTGCCATCAGGAAATTTCCATACTGTGCAAGTCCGGCTCCTGCCAGAAGCAGAAGAATTATTTCCAGTAAGGAAAGCGGTACTTTTTTCTGTGCCGGGATCAGACCGCCGGCAATTCTTCTAACTTTATCTCTTCGATAAAAATACAATGCCGGGATCATAGCCAGGATTCCTGTTAAGCCTGTGAGAAAAATCGTGTAATTATAGTATGTCTCTGCCGAATTTTCTGCTGTTCTTGCAAATACTGCCAACGCAGTCCCTGCAACGATCTGCGAAATCACAAAATGGATTCCTGCCGGATATCCTGCCCTCCAGATTTTAGAAACAATATTTTGTTTTCGCAGAGGGCTCAGGCGAAAAAATCTACGATTCCTTCTGCAGAATCAACGATTTTCAGAGGTTCTGCCTGTTTAAGCTCTTCTTCAGTTCCATATCCGAAAGAAACTGCAATGCATTCCAGGCCAGCTTTGCGTGCTCCGTATACATCATGTTCTTTATCTCCAACCATAATAACCTGATCTCTGTGTTTGTCCATATTCAGACGTTTCAGAACATCTTCGATCACTTCTGTCTTGTTTGTTCTTCGACCATTCAATTCGCTTCCGCCGATTTCTGTGAAGTACCGGGTAAGTCCAAAATGATCCAGAATCTGTCTCACATATACTTCCGGTTTAGAGGATGCTACTGCGAGAATATATCCTTTCTTCTCCAACTGTGCCAGCATGTTCTCAATTCCCGGATATACGGCATTTTCAAAGATTCCTGTCACAGAATAGCGTTCTCTGTAAATTTCCACCGCCTGTTTTGCGATTGCCTCATCAATCTGTGCATATTGCATAAACATCTCCATAAGCGGCGGTCCTATGAAAACCTTCAGTTTCTCAAGGTTCGGTTCAGGCTTTCCAATTCTCTCCAGTGCATACTGAACAGATTTCGTGATACCCTCTCCGGATTCTGTTAATGTTCCATCTAAATCAAACAAAATTACTTTGTACATAGGTTCCTCCTGTCTCAGAAAATTGATATAATATGATAAATTATAGCATTGTTTTCCTGAAGCGTCTATGAGGAAAAAATCCGGGGATTCATTTTTATCAGCTTTCCGCCTTGAGAGATAACCAACAATTCTATTTCTTTTACATTTTCATCTTCCGTATCCGGTATGATCCAGTCTCCTTCCCAATGCCAGGGACATTCTGTTTTGTTAAGCCGAAAAGAAAGAATCTGAACAGAGCCCCGGGATATTATCTGAATTCGCGGGGTATGGAAACTATCTGTATTTTGTGTGCAATGAAACTTAACAACTTCATCTTTTACATGCGTGTATTCAACAGTATCCCTCTGGTTTTCTTTATTCTGAAACACTTTGGAATTACCTGTATTCTTGTTTTCTTTTTCTGTTTTCTTTGCTTTATTTTGTTTCTTCTTATTTTTCTTTTTTGACGGCTTAGGAGTTGAGGGCTGAGTTGATTTGGGTGTTTTTGTCGGCTTCGGATTTTTCGCAGGTTTAGGTGTTGGTACAGGTATTGATGTTGGGGTGGGTTTTTCTGATATCTTAACAGCGGATTCATTATCCGTCCGGGATGTTATCTGCATATTGTTATCTGTCTGAGGTTGAGCGTTCCATGCAGAATTATTATTCCGGGCATTATTACTCTGAACGTTATTATTCTGGGCATTATTATTCTGAGAATTATTATCCCACTGAGAATTATTGTTCCATTGACTGCTGTTATTCCAGTCAGTGTTATTCTGCTGTACACCATCCCATTGCTGTATATTATCCTGTGTTCCGTTTTCTATATCAGAATCATACTGATATCCATTGTCCTGGGCCTGATTGTTCTGTACAGGAGTTTCTGATGTGTTGTCTCCAGTCTGCCGGTTATTTTCCCACGTATTCTCCCAACTGCTCTGATTCCACTGCTGTTCCTGCCATTGCCAGCTACTGCTTTCTCCATTTCCTACATCAATATCAAAACCTCCCATCTGCATGGCAGAGATAGTCGAAGTCAGGCACAGGCATAAACATACAAATGTCACAATCCAGAGTCTGTTATGATTTTTCTTCACTCTTAGTCATCTCCTTTTCCCACAATCTCAGATTTCTGCTGACTGTATCGTCTAACATTGTTTCTTTCGACTTATATTCTGTCCATAGTGCCTGACCGGCTTCCTTTTTCCCGGTACGGAACAGGAACATTCCATATTCACCGTATCCGGCTCTGTAAGTTTCATCATAAAGAAGTATTTGCTCATAGTAGAATCCTGCATTTTCATAATTTTCCTGGTACTCACTGTTTACTGCCAGAAGCTGTAATATCTTTCTGGACTCCTCTTTTTCAGTGCATTGTTTTTGTAATTTTCGCAGTCCGGTATCTGCCTGTTCACAGATTTTTTCCCTGTCCGCTTTACTGCCGTTTTGAAATTCTTCCTGATAATAAAGGTCTGTAATATCAGTTAGCTCTTCATAAAAATCAAATGTTTTGGAACCGGATACCAGATCAGAACTAAACAGAAGAAAAACAGTTATCACTGCAAAAGCAATACTGCTCCCTGCCAAAACCAACATGTTTTTAATTTTACTCTGATTTTGTCTCTTCTGGATTCTGCTTAGTTTTTTCTGTACAGTCTTCATATTTTGATAACGCATTTCCGGTTTCTTCATGCAGCATCTGAAAATAAGCCAGAATAATGACATGTTCCGAATGAATAACAGACAATCTGTTTTTCCACATAAGGCAGATAATGTTTTTCCAAATGTATAAATATCCGTTGCTGCATTTATCTTTCCCTCATATTGTTCCGGCGCAGCAAAACCGGCAGTGCCTGTACATACTTTATGGTGATATTTATATCCGTTTACAGCACCGCCCAGATCAACCAGATATAATCTTCCATTCTCACCCAGCATCAGATTGTCAGGCTTCAGATCTCCGTAATAAACCGGTGGTTTCTGACCATGAAAATAGGAGAATACCTCTGAAATTTCCATTCCATATTTAACGATTTCATTTATGGAAAAATGTTTTCCGCCTCTTAAACACTCACCCAGCGATTTTCCCCTGACATATTCCATAACAAGGTAGCATTTCCGGTTATCCTCTATATAATCTATCATCTTTGGCAGAGACGGATGTGAAAGCTTCAAAAGCATACGTGCTTCACTTTTGCCGGATGCCGGTATTTCTTTTACCGCCCACAAAACGCCCAGTTCCAGATCTCTGGCAAGGTAAACTTTCCCTCCACCGCCTTTTCCAACAGGCTCCAGAATACAGTAACGCCCTTTTAATACAGTTCCAGATAAATTCACTGGTTCACCTCCTGTTCAATTGTCAAACAGATAAAATCATCAGATTCTCTACTTGCTCATAACCGAATAACTGCTCCGCAGTTTATCTGAGCCAAGCAGATATTCACAATTCGTTTAAAATAAAAATGGAAAATGTGATGAAAGAATTTCATCACGTATAGATTAGATAAATACATGATAGCACATTTCGTTCTTTTTGAAAAGCCCCATTTACAATATATGTAAACAGGCTTAGTATACGTTACTGTTCACTCCGTTCACAGTAACACGTTTATTGATGAATCTTATTTTTACATTCTGTCCGGTGCAGAAAATCCAAGAAGATCGATACATGTCTCCAGAACTTTCTTAGTGAGTTTCAGCAACTGGATGAAGGAAGCTTTCTGTGCTTCGTTCTCTTCGCTGAGGATCTTTGTCTCATGATAGAAGCTGTTGAATGCATTGGATACTTCGTAAATATATGCACAGATCTTATGCGGTGCTTTTTCTTCAAAAGCGTTCTCTACAGTTGCACCGAAACCTGTCAGTTGAAGCATCAGGTTCTTCTGGCTGTCGTTTACTGGATCAAGGATTGCACCTGCTTCAAGGTTGCCGCCCTCTTCTGCAAAACGGTTCAGAATAGATTTGATACGAACGATCGTATAAAGGATATACGGACCTGTATTACCTTCAAATGATGTAAATCTGTCAATATCAAAAATGTAATCCTTGGTAGCCTGATTGGAAAGGTCACCGTATTTGATCGCAGAAAGCCCTACGATCTCTGCAGTTTCTTTCGCATCTTTATCTTTCACGCTGCGGTTCTCAACAATCTTGGTAAACATCTCTTCGTTGATATCTTTAATGAGAGTTTCCAGACGCATAACGCCGCCCTCTCTTGTCTTGAACGGTTTTCCGTCTTTTCCGTTCATGGTTCCGAATCCAAGGAAGGAAAGCTTTGTATCATCTTTTACAAGCCCGGTCTTTCTTGCACAGCGGAATACCTGGATGAAGTGAAGTTCCTGACGTTTGTCTACCACATACAGGATCTCATCCGGGTTAAATAATTTCATACGCTCTACGATTGTTGCAAGGTCTGTAGTTGTATAAAGAGAAGCTCCGTCTGATTTCAGAAGCATACATGGAGGAATCTCTTTTGTGTCGTTCTCTTCTTTTACATCTACTACAAGTGCACCCTGGTCTACATAGGCGAATCCTTTTTCTTTCATCTCCTCAACCATTCCGGGAATATATGGCTGTGCATCGGATTCCTTTTTCCAGAGATCAAAAGACACATTTAATTTGTCATAGTTGCGCTTCAGGTCTGTAACGGATACGTTCATAATATGGTTCCAGAGAGCCATGTATCCCGGTTTGCCCTGCTGAAGAAGATGAGTTGCTTCCAGAGCTTCGTTTCTGTACGCTTCATCCTCTTTGGACTTGCCGCTTGCGCATGGATAGATCTCTTCCAGCTCGCTGATCGTAAATGGTGCTTCCTCCGGATACTCTCCTGTGTAAGAATCATCAAAATAAACCAGCTCCGGTTTTCTGTGTTTCAGTTCTGTAATGATCAGCCCCATCTGAAGACCCCAGTCTCCCAGATGAACATCACCGATTACTTTATGTCCTACAAAGCGACCGATTCTCTTGATACTTTCTCCGATGATTGCAGAACGAAGATGTCCTACATGAAGAGGTTTTGCAACGTTTGGTCCACCGTAGTCGATGATGATCGTCTTCGGCTCTTTTGCTGCAGATACGGAAAGTTTCTCGTCTGCTGCCATTTCCTTTAAGTAATCTGCAAGGAATTCACCTTTTACTTTTAAATTGATAAATCCCGGTTTTACGACTTCTGCCATGGAGAAAACCTGGCTGTCTTTTAAGTATGCTACTACATCATCAGCGATCATAAACGGTGCCTTCTTGTATGCTTTGGCTCCTGCCATAGCACCGTTGCACTGAAATTCGCAAAGATCCGGTCTGTTGGATACGGTTACTTTTCCGTAGGATGGGTCGTATCCGGATTTTTCAAATGCTGCGGAAAGTTCTTCCGCCATCTGTTCCATAAGTTTCTTCATTCTTTCCTAACTCCTCAGATTGTTTTATTCTACTACCACTTTTCTTGAACATGCAACTGCAATAGCACCATGTCCGATATGGCATGCAACACTTAATGATAACGGATTCTGCACAATCTCAATTCCGGGGAATACTTCGGCAATTTCTTTCTTAAATTCCTCTGCTTCCTCCTGATTTCCTGTATAAGCAGACTGCAGGCACATTTCGCCACGTTTTACGTATTCTGCGAAGCGGTTCTCCCAGTCATTCTGCATAGCCTTGAGCATGACACGTTTTGCCTGCTTCTTGCCTCTTGTTTTGGAATATGCATCCAGCTTCTCACCCTGGATCTGAAGCACAGGTTTCAGGTTCAGAACTGTTCCGATTGCTGCTGCTGCAGGAGTAATCCTTCCGCCTTTCTTAAGGTATTTCAAAGTTTCCAGAGTAATATAGATACTGGAATCCAGCTTCTGCTCTTCCAGAACCTGTTTGATCTGTGTCGCATTTCTGCCCGCATCTCTTAATGTGAGGGCATCCAGTACAGATTGTCTCTGTGTAACAGAAATTCTCTGATTGTCTACTACATGTACTCTTCCGTCATATTCCTGAACCAGTCCCATTGCTGTATCGCAGGATGCACTCAGTCCGCTTGACATTGGAATGTGCACTACTTCATCATACTTTTCCAGTAATGTATTCCAAAGTCCGCATACATCTGCCGGCCCCGGCTGTGAAGTAGAAATAGCCTCATCATTCTTAAGTCTCTCATAAAACTCTTCCTGTGAAAGAGTGATTCCTTCAAGATAAAGCTTCTCGTTAATATAAAAAGGCATTGGAATTACGCTGATTCCAAGTTCTCTTGCCTGGTCCTGTGTTATGCCGCTGTTACTGTCTGTGACAATGGCAATTTTTCCCATATTCATATCTCCTTTGCTTCTGATCCACTTCAGATTTTTTATGTATCAATTATCTTTTCATAAATTACAGACTATGTTCAGTTTATCATATTTTTTTATGTATCACAATCAGGAACCGCTAATTTATTGCAAAAAATTCCGCATAGATTGACCCATGCGGAATTTTGACTGCCTGTTTCTATTCTTTTGCGATATTTATGCCAGAATCAGTCCAGTTCCCTTACGATCTTACGTACCGGCAGAACAAATGTAGGTGATACAGATAATTCATCAATCCCCATCTGTATAAAGCGTTCTGTCAATGTAGTATCTGCTCCGAGCTCTCCGCAGATTCCTGCCCAGATTCCCTCTTTATGTGCATTATCAATGACCATCTGGATCATACGAAGTACAGCTTCATGATGAGAATCATAAATATTATCCAGTTTTGCATTCTGACGGTCGATTGCCAGTGTATACTGTGTTAAATCGTTAGTTCCGATGCTGAAGAAATCAACTTCTTTTGCAAGAAGATCACTGATCATAACTGCAGCCGGTGTCTCGATCATTACACCCTGCTCTACGTCATCTTTAAACGGAATGCCCTGCTCTGTCAGCTCTTTCTTAACCTCTGCAACAATAGCCTTGATCTGTTTTACTTCTGTTACAGAGATGATCATCGGATACATAATGGAGATATTTCCGAACATACTTGCTCTGAACAGTGCACGAAGCTGTGTCTTAAATACTTCTGGTCTGTCCAGGCAGATACGGATTGCACGATAACCCATTGCCGGATTCTCTTCGTGTGCCATATCAAAGTAATCAATCTGCTTGTCTGCGCCGATATCCAGTGTACGGATGATTACTTTCTTTCCTGCCATATTCTGTGCTACTGCTTTATAAATCTGGAACTGCTCTTCCTCTGTCGGATAATTATCTTTTTCCAGATAAATGAATTCACTTCTGAAAAGACCGATACCTTCTGCATCATTAGCCAGTACACTGGCTACATCACCTGTGCTTCCGATGTTTGCGTACAGATGAATCTTATGTCCACTCTTTGTCTCTGTAGTTTTGCCTTTTAATTCTTTGAGCATTGCTCTCTGGCGCAACTCCTCGTCTTTCTGATCCTGATATTTCTTCAGGGTATCTGCATCCGGTTCCACAATAAGAGAACCGGTCTTGCCGTCTACAACTGCCATTTTCCCATCCATGCTGTCATCATATTCAATATTGATCAGCGCCGGGATATTCATAGTTCTTGCAAGGATTGCTGTATGGGAATTGGAAGAACCTTTCCTTGTAACAAATGCAAGAACTTTGCTCTTGTCCATCTGTACAGTTTCACTTGGAGCCAGATCCTCAGCAACGATAATAGATGGTTCTGCAGCATCCATCTCTCCCTCATCGTGTCCTGATAATACACGTACCAGACGATCTGAAATATCCTTTACATCTGCCGCTCTTGCTTTCATGTAGTCATCATCCATCTGCGCAAACATGTCTGCAAAATTATCACCTGTTGTTGCTACTGCATACTCTGCATTTACATTCTCCGTACGGATAATGTTATCAATAGAATCCAGATAGTCCTCATCATCCAGCATCATCTGATGCACTTCAAAAATAGCAGCACCTGATTCTCCTACTTCCCGGAGTGCCTTATCATACAGTTTCTGAAGCTGTTCAACTGCTTTCTCTTTTGCTTCCTGCACACGTGTGATCTCTGCCTCCGGATTTTCTACCTTCGTACGCTTTACACTTGTGTCTGCTTTCTGCAAAATAGAAATCTTTCCAATTGCGATTCCTGAAAATACGGACTTACCTTCTAATACTCTCATTACTCCAATTCTCCTTATTAAAGATTATGGCATAACTGTCTGACATCTTCACAGTTACAGATTATTTTTCAAAAACTCTCTCATTACTTCGGCATCTGCTCTTCATTCTCGCCTTCCACATGTACTGTTATCTGATCTCCCTGTTTTACTGCAAGATTCATAACACAGAACATCCGCTTCGCATCACCACTGTCTGTTCCTTTAAAAATAGTGATATTGCTCGTAAGCTTTCCGGCTTCCTGTACAAGAAGCAGTCCGGGCCTTGCATGTATTCCAAATTTATCTTTGATGATATAGGTAAATGATATCATCCGCGAACTTCCTCCTGTATAAATAATTCTTTTTGAGATACTCCATTATAGCACAACCTGTCTTTGTACTTCCATATTTTTATTTTTGTACAATTTAGCACATTTCTTGACATCTATACAAATTTGATTGTTTTCTGTTTAAAATCCACAGAATGGTTATTGTTCACTTCGTTTTCAATAACACGCTTTGCAGGATATTACCAGTAAACAGTAACTAAAAATGTTACAGAAAAACAGACTCAATATACAAAGGTATTGTACATCAAGTCTGTTTTATCTGTGCAGTGTTTATTCACTTCTCAACGCATCAATAGGATTTAAATTTGCTGCTTTCACAGAAGGAAGCAGTCCAAATACCACACCTATTACTGTAGAAACAATACTGCGATCACAATCGATGGCACACTGATCGCAGTAGGCGAACCGGTAACCTTTCCCACCACTTCGACAGCCCGATTCCTGTTATTACTCCGATAATACCGCCAATACTGGTAAGTACGGAAGCCTCTGTCAGAAACTGTCCCAGAATAGTCTTCTTACGTGCCCGATAGCCTTTTTCAGACCAATCTCTTTGGTACGCTCCGTAACAGAAACCAACATGATATTCATGACACCAATACCACCCACAAGGAGAGAAATACTTGCAATCCAGATCAGCTGATTATTTGTACTCTCACTGAGTTTCTGCATATTCTTGACCTGCTCCATAATATTATCGGCTTTGTATTTCATGGTTGTATTTCCGTCTGTATTTAAGGCTGCAATTAAATTATTCAGCACATCTGCTGCTGCATTTCCCACCGAACTCATGGTATCTGTGCTGTCTGCTTTCACAATTACATTCTGAGGAACATCAAATTTAAAGGAAATCGGCCAGCAACTGTCCGGAATCATTACACTTCCTACAATCGACTGATAATAAGTGTAATATTCGTCAATACTGTTGATCGTCGGCTGATAATTCTCATCCTGCCGGATCACTCCCACAATCGTATATGGTTCCTGATTGATCTCCACAGTCTGCCTACCGGGTTCTGTGACGGGAACAGATTCTGTGCCGCATTGTCATCGATCAGCGCAACTTTATTGTAATTTTTGTAGTCATCTTTTACAAATCCCCGTCCTGACTGAATTATATATCCGCAGGTAGCCAGATAGTTCACATCAATCCCGTAAACACTTCCACCCTCCAGACTGTTATTGTTATTATAAATAGATGCGCTGGTACTGTTATAATAAAAAGGTCGCATTCTCAACATGATCCAAATCTTTTACTTCTTCTTTTACATCATCTGTCAAAATCGGTGTTTGTGAAGAATTTCCATATTCCGCATCATACTGGTTATCTCCATCATACAGATAAATCTTTACCGTATTGGAACCTGCACCTATCAGATCTTCCTTAATCTGTTCACTGGTTCCCTTGATGGTAGAAACAATTGCAATAATAGATGCAATACCAATAATGATACCCAGCATGGTCAGGAAGGATCTCATCATATGTGACCATATTCCCTGAAAAGCCAGGCGTATATTTTCAAGCATAAAATGTCTCCTTTCTCAATTAATATCCATACATCTGATTCAGAGTAACTTCATTTGTTTTGGCTCCCTCTTTCACATCTTTTCCATATGGAAATGCGATCAGATCATCTTCACTGAGTCCACCCTTGACAATCACACTGTAACCGCCGTCTACAGTTGCACCTACAGAAATCTCCTGCTTCTTCAGGACGCCTTTATCATCTTTATATACATAGTTTTTATTATTGTCATTTCTGACAAAAGCTTTCTGGATGACCATAATGTTCTCTGCAGCAGATGCTTCATAATTAACAGTAACAAAGTCCTGATCCTCCAGTTGAAGAGTTTTATCAGTCACCACTGCTGTAAATGCATAATAAGATACATTGGGATTGCTGCCTCCATAATAACTGTTACCGGTTACAGGATATTCCGAAACATCCATAACATCTGCCTCAAAAGATCCGCTGGTATAACTTGTACAATTAAGCTTTGTGCCTTCTTTAAAATCATCGAGCATCAGTCACTCACAGAACCTACCACATAAAATCCATCACTGCTTTTTATCTTGATCAGAGCCTTACCGTCAGTTGTCTCACCACTTCCGAAATCCCCCACATAAGTAACCGTACCATCCAGTTTTGCAGTGATAAGCTTTTTATTAGCTTTCTTTTCCAGCTGTGATATCTTGATATCGCTTTCCTGGAGATCCAGCTTCAGACTGGCAATCTTACTCTTCTGATACTTAATAGCATCTGCTGGAAACAGGGGTTCCGGTAGGTTCATCATTCCCACCAGGATTATCATCTCCTCCATCATCTGGATTCTCATCATATTTATCTGCATCTGCCAGTGTAAATTCCACCTCTGCAAATTCATATACCGGTTTCTCCAGAAAACTTCCGTTTACCAGATAATAACCTGTGCAGGAGGTTTTCAGATCATCATAGTCCGCTATTGTATCATTCTGATGAAATTCCAGACGGTACCAGTAACCACCCTGATTAACAACTTTGGTTCCATCAGGACTGTATCCTGCAAGTTTATTAAAGAATGAACCCATTACTGTTACTTTTTCTTTTGCACTGCTGCACAGATATACATATGGATCGTCCTCTGTGCCACTTCCTGTAAACGGAACAGAATCTGCATCCAGTTTCTGATAAAACGGCTCGTCACCATCAGTGATATTCGGATCACCTTTTCGGTAATAGGGATCAAAATATGTGGTATGATCATCCAGTGCCGGCGTTGGCGTTGGTGATAATTCCGGCATATCATTTTTCCCGGAATTAAAATCATCCTTCTCTCCGTCACTGAATCCATTTGCTGAAGGATCCGTATATACCGGGATATCATTATCCGCAGATGTTCCATCTGATGAACCGCCTGTATTTCCGGTATCTGTTGAAGCATCATCTCCCGGTAAATCTGACTTGGATGAAGAATTGTCTGAGCCCGCATTATCCACTGCATCTCCATCTGTAAAAGCAGATAATAAAAACGGATACATGGCTGTTGCCAGGTAACTGCCGGACATATCTGCTGTGGATGATAACGTATCATCCGGTTTCATATCATCATCGCCTGTATCATTATCAGTTCTTCCTGTTTTTGAATTCAGATCATCGGCATCTGTACCCGCATCTGTTTCCTCTACAGGACCACCATTCTGAAGGCTGTTCAGTCTGTTCACTGCTTTATTTAAATCCTGCTCCAGTTTCTGTTTTTTCAGCTTTGCTATATTCAGTTCCATTTCCACCAGAGTAGTATCAAAAGAAACCAGAGGATCCCCTTTTTTTACGGCATCTCCCTTTGTCACATGAATCTGATCAATAATCAGGTCTTTATCACCGTTTACTGTCTGTGTTGCACTGGATGTAATGGTTCCGTCAAGCGTGGTGGAAGGTGTATAAAATTCCTGCAGTAATCCGCTCACAGGAGTAACCGCCACTGTTTTCTGGCTGTTTTTCTTCAGCTGCATCAATCCCGCTGTAATTCCGCTTCCTGCGATTACCACCACAAGCACTCCTGCGAGGATTTTCTTTACTTTGCCCATGAAGATCACCTCTTTTCCTGAAGGATACCATCTTTGATCGTAACCACCCTCTTCGCATGTGCGGCAATATCCGCATCATGGGTGATCATCAATACAGATACCCCCTCATCATTCAGCCTCTGGAAAAGTTCCATAACCTGCGCACCGGATTTACTGTCAAGAGCACCTGTAGGTTCATCTGCAAGAAGAAGTTTCGGGTTATTGACGATTGCCCTGGCAATGGCAACCCTCTGCATCTGACCTCCTGAAAGCTGATTTGGCTTAAAATCCACTCTGTCCGCCAGGCCCACTCTGTCAAGTGCTTTCAGTGCGCGTTCTCTTCTCTCCTTCTTAGGTACCCTCGCATAATTTAATGGCATCTCAACATTTGCCAGAGCACTCTGCTTAGGGAGAAGATGAAAACTCTGAAAAACAAACCCTATCTTATTCAGCCGGATATCTGACATTTCATTCTCCGAACACGCCTTAATATCCACTCCATCCAGAAAAAAAGTCCCCTCTGTCTGCTTGTCCAGACATCCGATAATGTTCATCAGAGTAGTTTTTCCCGAACCGGATGGTCCCATAATTGCCACGTATTCTCCTTCTTCCATGGAGAAATTCACATCTTTTAATACCGGAACCTTCATTTTACCCTGCTGATATTCTTTATATATACCCTTTAATTCCAGTATCATTCGATCCCCTCCACGTCTTCACCTGCGCTCATACCAGGTGCCTCATCGATTGGTACAAGTTCCTCATTTGGATCAATCGAGTCATCCGAACTGTCATCTTCAGAACCCTCTTCCATATCTGGATCTGTATAGGCTTCCCCATCTGCGGAATCTGGCTGTTCATCATCCATATTTCCATGATCAGCATCCATATCTGTAATCCCGTCCGCGCCTCCGCTCATTGTCTGAGCCAGATCTCCGATCTCTGTTTTTTCGCCTTCTTCCAGAGCCGCTGTCGGGAATGCAATCGCATCTTTCTTTGTAAGGCCCTCAACAATCTTATATTCTCCAAGATCATCATCATGTTCTCCAAGTGTTACATAACGCTTCTCCAGTCTGTTCTTATCGCTGGCTGCCCATACATACGGTTCATTGGTATCTGTGTCCAGAATATAGTAATCACTGAGCCACAGACCATCTTTTTTCTCATCCTGTCCGATGTCACGTTCTATGTACACATGCTGTCCAAGCATCAGATTCTCAGAGGAATCCAATTCCACATAAAAAGGATAAGAAGTAGACGTTGTCTGATCATCGGAACTGGTACTTGCCATACCCATATACATATCATTACTGCTGTCATCTGAAGTTCCATTATTCACATCTACGGATCCATCGTTCCTTTCCAT
>ENA-OUNI01000809-OUNI01000809.1-human-gut-metagenome-genome-assembly--contig:-NODE-809-length-13812-cov-4.829156_pt1 | contig 13812 bp, 17 predicted proteins | sample MGYA00242499_ERZ504580 | MGnify/ENA primary metagenome ERZ504580 (study PRJEB26092, sample SAMD00036315) | human gut metagenome | host: Homo sapiens | study: EMG produced TPA metagenomics assembly of... | reverse complement strand
GAAAGCAGGAAATGACAGTCTGCAGCTTTAACAAATCAAGCAAGTAGCAAAGCGGATGATTTTATCCGATTGACAATATAGAATGAGGAAGTGAGAAAAATGCCGCAGGAAGTGATTAAAAAGAACCATATGGATGTTGCCTGGCATGAGTATACAGATGAAAATGGGGGAAATGTACCAGTTGTAGATTCCAGCATCGCAGAGAAAGCATCCATTATCGGACGTGTGGGGATTATGTTTCTCTCATGCGGTACCGGAGCATGGAGAGTGAGAAGTTCCATGAATACACTGGCAGAAGCACTTGGCATTACGTGTACGGAGGATATTGGTCTGATGTCCATTGAATATACATGTTATGACGGAGAAAATGGTTTTACCCAGTCGTTGTGCCTGACTAATACAGGCGTAAATACTTTGAAGTTAAATCGTCTGGAACACTTTATCCGAAACTTTGAAAAAGAAGGAAAACATATGTCAGGAGAACAGCTGCATACATTTCTTGACAATATTGAAAAAACACATGGTCTATATTCCCCGCCTGCACTGGGACTTGCTGCAGCGATCGCATGCTGCGGATTTACATTCCTTCTTGGGGGCGGTCCGATCGAGATGTTCTGTGCATTTGTCGGGGCAGGAATTGGAAATTATCTCCGCTGCAAACTGACCAAACACCATTTTACATTGTTCTTATGTATTGTGTCTTCTGTATCTCTGGCATGTTTTGCATATGCAGGTCTGCTCAAACTTGGAGAAATATTATTTGGTATTTCTGTTCAGCACGAAGCGGGATATATCTGTGCAATGCTCTTTATCATACCGGGATTTCCGTTTATTACCAGTGGTATTGACCTTGCAAAACTGGATATGCGTTCAGGAATAGAACGTCTGACTTATGCTTTGATCGTTATTCTGGTAGCTACTATGTCAGCATGGATCATGGCACTGATCCTGCATTTGAAACCTGTAGATTTTATAAAACTTTCACTGTCAACAGAGCAGTGGATCTTATTCAGGCTTCTTGCAAGTTTCTGCGGAGTGTTTGGATTCTCTATCATGTTTAACAGCCGGTTCGTCTGGCAGTCGCAGCAGCCGGGATAGGAGCAGTTGCCAATACTCTGAGACTGGAACTGGTAGACCTTGCAAATATTCCTCCTGCTGCAGCCGCATTTATTGGTGCACTTACTGCGGGACTTCTGGCGTCCCTGCTGAAGAATAAAGTCGGATATCCAAGGATATCTGTAACAGTTCCCTCAATCGTTATCATGGTTCCGGGATTATATTTATACAGAGGATTTTATAATCTTGGTATTATGTCATTATCAGTAGCTGCATCCTGGTTTGCGTCTGCGATCCTTATCATTGCAGCGTTGCCATTAGGGCTAATCTTTGCACGTATTCTGACAGATAAAGCTTTCAGATACTGTACTTAACCGAATCAAAAATCAGGGAAATCCCCAACCACTGTTTAAATTGCAAAAAGCAATAAGCAGTGTTGGGGATTTGTTCGTGCAAGTATCTACTCCAATAGGAAAATGTGAAAATTATATCAAACTAACAAACAATTTTATGCTTCCAAACAAATATTTAAACGAAAAAATTGTTCAGATTTCTGTACAAAAGCTCTTGTCAATTTTTTGACAATGTGTTATCATTAAGACGTCAATTTTGTTAGGAGAAAAGGAGTATTAAGATTATGAGCAGTAAAATTACTATCATTGGAGCCGGCAGCGTCGGATCTACCATCGCGTACACTTTATCAAGCCAGGATATCGCATCTGAAATTGTTCTGATCGATATCAACAAAAAGAAAGCAGAAGGTGAAGTTCTGGATATTATCCAGGGAACCTGCTTCAGAGATCCTATCTCTATCATTGCCGGAGACTACGAAGATGCTAGGGATTCTGACATCGTTATCATCACATCCGGTATTGCCCGTAAACCAGGACAGACAAGACTTGAACTTACACAGACAAATGTAAATATCCTCAAATCTATCACACCGGAGATCGTAAAGGCAGCTCCAAATGCCCTTTATCTGATCGTAAGCAATCCGGTTGATATCATGACTTATGTATTTACAAAGATTTCCGGACTTCCAGAAAACCAGATCCTTGGTTCCGGTACAATTCTTGACTCTGCACGTCTGCGCTGCGGATTATCCGAACATTTCCAGATTGCACAGAGTAATATCCATGCCTATGTATTCGGTGAGCATGGAGATACATCCTTTATTCCGTGGTCTGGTGCCTATATTTCAGGTGTAAGTGTGGATGAATATTACGACCTTGAGAAGAAACTCGGTAAGGATATTGAACCGATTGATAAAGAAGCAATGCTTCAGTATGTACAGAAATCTGGCGGTGAGATCATTTCCAAGAAAGGTGCAACTTTCTATGCAGTATCCTCTTCTGTATGCAAACTTTGCAGCCTTCTTGTATCTTCTTCAGAGTCTATCTCTACAGTATCTACTATGATGCATGGAGAGTACGGAATCGATGATGTATGCCTGAGTACATTAACTCTGGTAGGACCAAATGGTGTACAGGGCAAAGTTCCAATGAGAATGACAAAAGCTGAGATCGAACAGCTTAAGAAGAGTGCAGATGCACTGAAAGAAATTATTGCTCAGATTGACCTTAATTAATAATATATCAGACAAAACGTTCAGAAGTACAGGTACAGCCTGTTCTTCTGAATCCATATTACTGTTTACTCCTTTTTAATTATTAGCCAAAATTCTGTACTGTAAGCGGAAACAGACGAATTTTGGCTTACATATATCAAAAGCAAAAAAATATATAAATAATATTTTTATTAATTTTTTGAAAGATACTATGATTGTGAGTAAATAGAAAAGCGGAAGATTTTATCTGCCTGAAAAAGATTAATTTAGATCAGAAGAATTGAGCAATGATGCGTGATAAAAAAATTATCAAAAACCTCTTGTTAAAATGTTGTCAATATGATATAATATTTTTCGGAAATCGAGCTGATACACTCCTTTAATTGCGGAGGAAGGGTGTGCGAACTCTTTTATTTTCTATGTCTCAACAAAGATATAAAAAGTAATTGTATTAGACTTGATTTATATTTTTGTCCATATATTGTTAAAAAAAAGACAAGGACTAGCGACTGTTATTTACGGGCGCTATATATCGGGGCAAATTGCTTTTGGACCCTGATATCATTATTTGAGCAACATGAATTTATCTGAACAACTAAGAAAGGATAATGTTAAGTATGAAGTACAGTTATTATCCGGGTTGTACCCTGAGAAACAAGGCGAAAGATCTGGACGAATATGCCAGAGCCAGCGCCAGAGCACTTGGGTTTGAACTGGAAGAGATCGAAGACTGGCAGTGTTGCGGAGGTGTTTATCCTCTGGGAACTGACGAAATTGCTACGAAGCTTTCTTCTGTACGTGCTCTTAATCAGGCCAAAGAAAAGGGCCAGGATCTGGTAACAATCTGCTCTGCCTGTCATCACGTGATCAAACGTGTCAATGATGATATGAAAAATGTGGAAGATATCCGCACCAGAGCGAACAATTACATGCAGCTTGACGAGCCATATGCAGGCGAGACAACAGTGCTCCATTATCTGGAAGTACTTCGCGACAAAGTCGGTTTCGACAAGCTGAAAGAGAAGGTAGTAAACCCGCTTACAGGAAAGAAAATCGGAGCTTATTACGGATGTCTCTTATTACGTCCGGGCAAGATCATGGCTTTTGATGATCCAGAGAATCCGACAATCATGGAAGATTTCATCCGTGCACTTGGGGCAGAACCGGTAATCTATCCATACAGAAATGAATGCTGCGGCGGTTACATTTCTCTGAAAGAAAAAGATATGTCTCAGAACATGTGTCAGAAAATCGAAGACAGTGCGAAAGGCTTTGGCGCAGATATGCTGATCACAGCCTGTCCATTGTGTAAATATAATTTAAATAAAAAGCTTCCAGCGAACTGCCTGTATATTATTTCACAGAGCTCCTTGCAGAAGCCCTCGGAGTAAAAGAGGAGGTGGCAAAATGAGAAACCAGCATTCAGCAGCAGAAAAGATCAAAGAGATCTCCGGAACCAATCCGCTGAAATGTATGAAATGTGGAAAATGTTCTGCTACCTGCCCATCTTTCAATGAAATGGATATCAAGCCACATCAGTTTGTATCCTATGTTGTAAATGAAGATATCGAAGCACTTGTCAATTCAAAATCTCTCTGGAAATGCCTTTCCTGCTTTGCCTGCGTAGAGCGTTGTCCAAGAGATGTAAAACCGGGAAAGATCATCGATGCAGCAAGACAGTTAGTTGTCCGTGAAAAAGGCGGCGATTATCTGAAAGCAGATGAGATACCACAGCTTCTTGATCCGGAACTGCCACAGCAGCTTCTGGTAAGTGCATTCAGAAGATACAGGAGGTAAGCCAGCGTGCAGAGAATTGGTGTATTTGTCTGTCATTGCGGAAGTAATATCGCCGCTACGGTAGATGTAAAAAAAGTTGTTGAATTAGCTGCCAAAGAGCCGGGTGTCGTTCATGCAGAAGACTACCAGTACATGTGCTCAGAAGCAGGCCAGGCTAAGATTCAGGAAGCCATCAAAGAGAAGAAACTGACAGGCGTCGTTGTCTGTTCATGCTCTCCACGTATGCATGAGGCAACATTCAGAAAAGCAGCCGAAAGAGCTGGTCTGAACCCATACATGGTGGAGATCGCAAATATCCGTGAACACTGCTCCTGGATCCACAAGGATATGGAAGAGGCTACAAAGAAAGCAGTGATCCTTGCCAGAGCAGCAATTGCAAAAGTAAATTTAAATGCTCCTCTTCAGCCGGGAGAGAGCCGTGTTACAAAGAGAGCCCTGATCATCGGCGGCGGTATTGCCGGAATCCAGACAGCCCTGGATATCGCAGATGCAGGATATGAAGTAGATATCGTAGAGAAGACTCCAAGTATCGGTGGAAGAATGTCACAGCTTGATAAAACATTCCCTACACTTGACTGTTCTGCATGTATCCTCACACCTAAGATGGTAGAGGCAGCAGCACATGAGAAGATCAATATCTATACATACAGTGAAGTAGAACATGTCAGCGGTTTCGTAGGTGATTTCACCGTTGATATCAGAAAGAAAGCAAGAAGTGTAAATATGGACAAATGTACAGGCTGCGGTGTCTGCCAGGAAAAATGTCCGTCCAAGAAGATTCCGAACGAATTTAACAGAGGATTAAATAACAGAACTGCTATTTACACTCCATTTGCACAGGCAATCCCGAATGTTCCGGTTATCGACCGTGAGAACTGTCTGAAATTTAAAACAGGAAAATGTGGTGTCTGCTCCAAAGTATGTCAGGCAGGAGCCATTGATTACGATCAGCAGGATGAGATCGTAACACAGAAATACGGTGCAATCGTAGTTGCTACAGGTTTTGATACCATCAAACTTGACAAATATGATGAATATGCGTACAGCCAGAGTAAAGATGTTATCACATCCCTGGAACTGGAACGTATCATGAACGCAGCAGGTCCTACAAAAGGACACTTAGAGCGTCTTTCCGACGGAAAGGCTCCGAAAGAGCTGGTATTTATCCAGTGTGTGGGAAGCAGATGTTCTGATGACAGAGGAAAGCCATACTGTTCCAAAATCTGCTGTATGTACACAGCAAAACATGCAATGCTGATCCGTGATAAATATCCGGATACAAATGTAACAGTCTTCTATATTGATGTGCGTACACCCGGTAAGAACTTCGATGAGTTCTACAGAAGAGCCGTAGAACAGTACGGCGTAAACTACATCAAAGGCCAGGTAGGAAAAGTTATTCCACAGCCGGACGGAAGCCTTCTTGTACAGGGATCTGACCTGATTGACAACAAACAAATCCTTAAGAAAGCAGATATGGTCGTTCTTGCAACAGCCATTGAACCGAACCCGGATGTTCGTAAGATCGCTACTATGCTTACAGCAAGTATTGATACAAACAACTTCCTCACAGAAGCCCATGCAAAACTCCGTCCTGTAGAATCTCCTACAGCAGGTATCTTCCTTTCCGGTGTATGCCAGGGACCGAAAGATATTCCGGAGACAGTTGCACAGGCTGGCGCAGCAGCAGTTAAGGCAATCGGCCTTCTTGCCAAAGATAAACTGACAACCAACCCATGTACAGCAAAATCCGATGAACTGTTATGTAACGGATGTTCTACATGTGCAAATGTCTGCCATATGGAGCAATTTCCTATGAGGATAAACAGGTAAATGACCACGGTATCCGTGAAACAAGAAGAGTAGCCGTTGTAAATACAGCACTTTGCCAGGGATGCGGCGCTTGTACAGTAGCCTGCCCGTCTGGTGCTATGGATCTGCAGGGCTTTTCCAACAGACAGATTATCGCGGAGGTAGATGCAATATGTCGATAGAAACAAACGAAGAATTCAGACCTAAGATTGTAGCATTCTGCTGTAACTGGTGTAGTTACGCAGGTGCAGACCTTGCAGGAAGCAGCCGTCTTTCTTACCCGGCTGACGTAAAGATCATCCGTGTTCCATGTTCCTGCCGTGTCAATCCAATGTTCATCCTCCGTGCTTTTGAGAAAGGTGCTGACGGTGTGATCATGTGTGGATGTCATCCTGGAGACTGTCATTACAGCACAGGTAACTACTATGCAAGAAGACGTATGACGCTTCTTTTCTCCATGCTCGACTACATCGGTGTGGAAAACGGAAGAACACGAGTAGAATGGGTTTCCGCTGCTGAAGGTGTGAAATTCTCCCAGACTATGAATGAGTTTGTAGAGAAGATCCATTCACTCGGTAAGAACGTAAGATTGGAGGATTTAAGATGCAGGAGCTGATAAATCGTGCAAAAGAACTGCTTGCTGACGGTACAGTTGCAAGAGTTCTGGGATGGAAAGCCGGAGATCTGCCTTACAATCCGGAACCGGCTTACTTTGAAACAGAAGAATCTCTGAAAGATTTTGTATATAACGGATTCTGCGGTGCAAACTTAAGCAAATATATGATCGAAGCTTCCAAACTGGAAGGCAAGACACTGGTTTGTTTAAAACCATGTGATACATACAGCTTTAATCAGCTGATCAAAGAGCATCGTGTAGACCGTGAGAAAGCTTATATCATTGGTGTTGGATGTAAAGGAAAACTGGATATCGAGAGAATCCGCAAACAGGGAATCAAAGGTATCGAAAGCATTTCCGGTGCAGAGATCACAGATGAGGCAGAAACACTGACTATTCAGACAATCTATGGTGAGAAGACCTGTGCATACAAAGATGCAATGCTTGAAAGATGTCACGTATGTAAAGGAAAAGAACATAAGATTTATGATGAACTTATCGGTGAGTCCAAAGACACAAAAGATGCAGATCGTTTTGCAGAAGTAGAGAAGATCGAAGCAATGAGCCCGGAAGAAAAATTTGCATTCTTCCAGAGCCAGTTAAGCAAATGTATCCGCTGCAATGCCTGCCGTAATGTCTGTCCTGCATGCAGCTGCCGTAAATGTGTATTCGACAGCAATAAGTTTGACAGTGCACAGAAAGCAAATGTGGACTCCTTTGAAGAAAAGATGTTCCACATTATCCGTGCATTCCATGTAGCAGGAAGATGTACAGACTGCGGTGAATGCAGCAGAGTATGTCCTCAGGGAATCCCACTTCACCTGTTTAACCGTAAATTTATCAAAGATATTGATGCTTTCTACGGAGAATATCAGGCAGGAGAGGACACAACCTCCAAAGGACCTCTTACAAACTTTACATTTGAAGATGTTGAGCCGAGTATTGTGGCAGAAAGGGGATAATGTATGTATAAGATAGCAGCAGAGAATCTGCAGGCATTATTCCAAAAGATTGCCGCAGATCAGGATTTATATTTACCGGTCAAAGTCAGTGATCAGGTAAACTTCAAAGCATGGAGCGAAGATGCAGAAGTTTGTCTTGATACTTTAAAAACTGTAAAATCACCAAAAGATGCTTTTTTCCACAGAGTGAAAACCTCTACACCTGTAAGAAAGAGGAGAAGAATATCTCCATTGAGCCACAGGCATTACAGGAAAAGAACTTTGTTGTGTTCGGAATGAAAGCCTGCGATATCCAGGGTGTAAAAGTACTGGATAACGTATTCTTAAGTGATCCGATCGATACTTTCTATGCAGCCAGAAGAGATCATGGTACGATTGTAGCACTTGCATGCCATGAGCCGGAAGAAAGCTGTTTCTGTAAAGTATTCGGTATTGACTGCGCAGACCCTGTTGCAGATGTTGCAACATGGATGATCGAGGGAGAGCTTTACTGGAAACCTCTTACAGAGAAAGGGGAAGCCCTTACAAAAGCAGTTGCAGAACTTCTCAACGATGCTGACGAAGCAAAAGTAGAAGAAGAGAAAGCTGCGATCCGCGCAATCGTAGAGAAGCTTCCGTACTCTAATCTTTCTCTGGAAGGATGGGGACAGGAAGATTACATGGATCGTTTCAATTCTCCTGTATGGGAAGAACTTTATAAACCATGTCTGGCATGTGGTACCTGTACATTTGTATGCCCTACCTGCCAGTGCTATGATATCAAAGATTATGACACAGGACACGGCGTACAGCGTTACCGCTGCTGGGATTCCTGTATGTACTCTGACTTTACCATGATGGCACACGGAAATAACCGTAACAGCCAGATGCAGCGTTTCCGTCAGAGATTCATGCATAAACTTGTTTACTATCCGGTAAACAACAATGGAATGTTCTCATGTGTAGGATGCGGCCGCTGCGTTGAGAAATGCCCATCATCCTTAAATATCGTAAAAGTCATCAAAGCTTTTGAAAATCAGGGAGGTGAAAAATAATGAGCGAATGTACCTGCCATAAAAACTACACATTAGACACATTGATCCCGAAGGTTGGTGTGATCACAGATATCCGTCAGGAGACACCGGATGTTAAAACATTCCGTGTAAACGCTCCTGAAGGAGGAAAACTTTTTGAACATATGCCTGGTCAGTGTGCAATGGTCTGCGCACCAGGTGTAAGTGAAGGTATGTTTTCCATTACTTCTTCACCTACAAATAAAGAATATCAGGAATTCAGTATCAAGAAGTGCGGTGCACTGACCGATTATCTCCACAGCCTTCAGGTTGGAGATGAGATCACAGTCCGTGGACCATACGGAAATCATTTCCCTGTAGAAGATAAATTAAAAGGTAAAAACCTTCTGTTTATCGCAGGTGGTATCGGACTTGCACCTCTTCGTTCTGTTATCAACTATGTACTGGATAACCGTGCAGATTACGGAACAGTAGATATCCTCTATGGTTCCCGTTCCGCAGATGACCTGGTACAGTTAAAAGAAATCCAGGAAGTCTGGATGAAAGCAGAGGGAGTTAATGTTTATCTGACAATCGACCGTGAACAGGAAGGCTGGGACGGACACGTTGGATTCGTTCCTTCTTATCTGAAAGAGATTGGATTCGATACAAACAAAACAGCACTTGTCTGCGGACCGCCGATCATGATCAAGTTCGTTCTTGCAGGACTGGAAGAACTGGGCTTCTCCAGAGAACAGGTTTACACAACTCTGGAGCTTCGTATGAAATGCGGTATCGGTAAATGCGGCCGTTGCAATATCGGTTCCAAATACGTCTGCAAAGACGGTCCGGTATTCAGATGCGACGAGATTGATGAATTACCTGCAGAATATTGATAAGCAATGAGCAGTGCAGAAAGTGATGTGAAGGAATGCGTCATGCTTGCATATAAGCATTCTTTCACAGAACATTCTGTAGGGCGAACGCCCTCAAGCGAGAAGTAGCGTAGCGGATTCGAGCTTGTATGTGCTGCTGACGACAGATGATATATATAGAAAGGACTGGTAATCTCAAATGGAAAAGAATATGGTAAACGTATATTTTTTCGGTAAGAAATACAGCGTACCTGCAGAACTTACAATTATGACTGCCATGGAATATGCCGGTTATACATTAAAGAGAGGATGCGGTTGCAGACACGGATTCTGCGGAGCCTGCGCAACAATCTACAGAATCAAAGGTGAAAACGAGCTGAAAACATGTCTTGCCTGTCAGACACAGGTACAGGAAGGAATGTATGTAGCAAGCATCCCGTTCTTCCCTACAGATAAGAGACTCTACAACATCGAAGACCTGAAACCGAATCAGCAGGTAATGATGGAACTCTATCCGGAAATCTACAGCTGTATCGGATGTAATGCCTGTACAAAAGCATGTACTCAGGACTTAAATGTAATGCAGTACATCGCATATGCACAGAGAGGCGAACTTGAAAAATGTGCAGAGGAATCCTTCGACTGCGTAAGTTGCGGATGCTGTTCTGTAAGATGTCCGGCCGGTATTTCCCATCCATGGTAGGTCTTCTGGCAAGACGTCTCACAGGTAAATATATCGCGCCTAAGAGCGAACATCTGGAGAAACGTGTAGAAGAAATCCACGAAGGTAAATATGATGATCTGATCGAGCAGATCATGCAGAAACCAATCACAGACATGCAGGAACTTTACAACAACAGAGAAATTGAGAAATAGGGAGGGCGTAAAACATGTATGCACCATATCCAGAAAATATGATGGAATCCATCAAAAAGGTAGAGGCTACAAGAGCACAGCGTATGGCAACAGAGCCAAGACGTCTGACAGCTGAAGAGAAAGACGCTCTTCTTGAGAAATTCCATCCGGATTATAATCCAGACGCGTTTGCAGAAATCAAAGTAGGACCGAACAAAGGACAGAAAGCTCCTCTGGAACTGGCAGAAATGCTTCATTCAACAAGCCGTCTGATCAACGAAAAAATTGACCTTACAAAAATTGATTATGATGTAGATGTACTTGTAATCGGCGGCGGCGGTGCAGGTTCTTCCTGTGCAATCGAAGCACATAATGCAGGTGCTGACGTTATGATCGTTACAAAGCTTCGTATCGGTGATGCCAATACAATGATGGCTGAAGGTGGTATCCAGGCAGCTGACAAAGAGAATGATTCTCCTGTACAGCATTATCTGGATTGCTTCGGCGGCGGACATTTTGCTGCAAACCGGAACTGGTAAAGAGACTGGTAATGGAAGCTCCGGATGCCATCAAATGGCTCAATGACCTTGGTGTTGAATTTGATAAAGCAGAAGACGGAACCATGGTTACCACACACGGCGGCGGTACTTCCAGAAAGAGAATGCATGCTGCAAAGGATTATTCTGGATCTGAGATCATGCGTACCATCAGAGATGAAGTTCTGAATCTTAAGATTCCGGTAGTTGAATTTACTTCAGCTGTTGAACTTCTGAAAGATGAAAAAGGACAGGTTGCAGGTGCAGTTCTTCTTAACATGGAAACAGGAGATTATTCTGTTGCAAGAGCCAAAACTGTTGTAATCGCAACAGGTGGTGCAGGAAGAATGCATTATCAGGGATTCCCGACATCTAACCATTATGGCGCAACTGCAGACGGACTTGTACTTGGATACAGAGCTGGTGCTTCCCTTCTTTATCAGGATTCTATCCAGTACCATCCAACAGGAGCAATCTATCCATCACAGATCATGGGTGCTCTGGTAACAGAAAAAGTTCGTTCCGTTGGTGCACAGCTTGTAAATGCAAACGGAGAAGCTTATATTCATCCGCTTGAAACCCGTGACGTAAATGCTTCCGGTGTTATCCGTGAATGCGAAGAAGGCCGCGGCGTAGAAGTTCCAGGCGGACTGAAAGGTGTATGGCTTGACACTCCGATGATCGAGATCCTCGGTGGCGAAGGAACCATCGAAAAGAGAATCCCGGCTATGTTCCGTATGTACATGAACTACGGCATTGATATGAGAAAAGTTCCTATCGTTATTTATCCGACACTTCACTACCAGAACGGTGGTCTTGAGATTAACGGAGACGGATTCACAAAAGAAATTCCAAACCTGTTAGTTGCAGGAGAAGCCGCAGGTGGAATCCACGGAAGAAACAGACTGATGGGTAACTCTCTTCTGGATGTTATCGTATTCGGAAGAAATGCAGGTAAAAAAGCAGCTGCAAAATGCAAGAACGTAGAGCTTGGTGAAATGAACCTGGATCATATCTACAAATATGCAGATGAACTGGACAAAGCAGGCGTACATACTGATAAGGTATCTCCATTACTGCTTCCAAAATACGCTCGCCACGAACAGCGCTAATAAGATACTCAGAATGTAAAAAAGAGCTCCCGGTATCGATAAGGGATTACCGGTACCGGGAGCCTTTGATATAATGCAAAAGGGATATGTCACCTCCCGGTGAATATCCCCAAATGAAAGAAGGGAGCTTACCAGAATGCGTGAAGTAGAAGTAAGCAGACTTACAGATGTCATCGAAAAACTCTGTATCGAAGCAAATGAACATCTTCCGGAAGACGTAAAATGTGCGATCAAAACATGCCGCGCATGCGAAGACGGAGAGATTGCCAAGGGTATCCTTGACAATATTATTGAGAATTTTGATATTGCAGATAACGAGAACGTGCCGATCTGCCAGGATACAGGAATGGCATGTGTATTCCTTGAAATAGGACAGGATGTACATTTTGTTGGCGGAGATCTCACCGATGCGATCAATGAAGGTGTACGCCGCGGATACGACAAAGGATATTTAAGAAAATCTGTAGTAAAAGACCCGGTACGCCGCGGAAACACAGGCGACAATACACCGGCTATGATCTACACAGAAATCGTTCCCGGAGATCAGGTAAAGATTACAGTAGGCCCTAAAGGCTTCGGAAGTGAGAATATGAGCCAGATCCGTATGTTCAAACCATCTGCAGGATTACAGGGAATCAAGGATTTCATCCTTGAAGTAGTAGAGACCGCAGGCCCAAACCCATGTCCGCCAATGGTAGTCGGAGTTGGTATCGGAGGAACCTTTGACAAATGTGCACTTCTTGCAAAGAAAGCACTGATGAGACCTCTGGATACTCAGAACCCGGATCCGTTCTATGCTGATCTTGAGAAAGAAATGCTGGAAAAAGTAAACAAGCTTGGAATCGGACCTCAGGGATTTGGCGGAAAGACAACAGCCATCGGCCTGAATATCGAAACAATGCCGACTCATATTGCAGGTATGCCATGTGCAGTTAATATCAACTGCCATGTAACCCGCCATAAATCGGAGGTGATCTGAGATGAAAAGAAAGAAAATTACACTTCCACTTACTAGAGAGCTGGCAAGAACTCTCCATGCAGGTGATCAGGTATTATTAACAGGTACTATTTATACATCACGTGATGCAGGACACAAGAGAATGTGTGAGGCCCTTGCAAAAGGGGAAAAAATTCCATTTGATCCTACAGATGCAACCATCTACTATGTAGGACCAACTCCTGCAAAACCAGGCGCAGTCATCGGCTCCGCAGGCCCTACAACCAGCGGACGTATGGATGCCTATGCACCCACAATGATGTCTGTGGGAGCAAGAGGAATGATCGGAAAAGGTGCCCGCCTTCCGGAAGTAGTAGACGCCATGAAGAAATATGATGGTGTATACTTCGGAGCTATCGGCGGTGCAGGTGCGCTTCTTGCAAAATGCATCAAAAAGGCCGAACTGATCGCCTATGAAGATCTGGGAGCAGAAGCACTTCGTAAATTGTATGTAGAGGATATGCCTCTTGTAGTCATCATTGACTCAGAAGGTAATAATCTGTACGAGATGGGAAAAGCAGAATATCTCAAAGAACACGGAGATAAGTAATTCTGCAGATACATAAAAAAATAACTTCCATATGCTGTAGACATACAGTATATGAAGTTGCTTTATATAGCCAAAATTATATATA
>ENA-OUNI01000807-OUNI01000807.1-human-gut-metagenome-genome-assembly--contig:-NODE-807-length-13837-cov-2.170751_pt1 | contig 13837 bp, 16 predicted proteins | sample MGYA00242499_ERZ504580 | MGnify/ENA primary metagenome ERZ504580 (study PRJEB26092, sample SAMD00036315) | human gut metagenome | host: Homo sapiens | study: EMG produced TPA metagenomics assembly of... | reverse complement strand
GTCAGACCGAACGCCAGAAAGATTACGCTATAATACCATTGAATCCGTCTTTTCCTTTTCATGATTTCTTTATAACATGATAGGAATCATTCAAATACTTACTGTAGAAGAGCAACAGCGCTATGATACCGCAACTGATTGCCGCATCGGCAAAGTTGAAAATCGGGCTGAAGAAGATGAAATGGTCTCCACCTATGAACGGCATCCACGCAGGCCAGTTTGTTTCGATAATAGGGAAATAGAACATATCGACCACTTTACCGTAGAGCAGCGGAGCGTATCCGCCGCCTTCGGGCATAAAGGTTGCCAGTTGCGAATAGGTGCTTTCATTAAACAGCACTCCGTAGAATACGCTGTCGATGATATTGCCCAGCGCACCCGTCAGGATGAGCGAGACACAGACAATAAACCCTGTTTTCATTCCATGCTTTATGAACTTGTACAGGAACCAGCCTATCACTCCTACCGCAACGATTCGAAATGAAGTAAGGAACAATTTCCCGAATATCTCCAAACCAAAAGCCATACCGTTGTTTTCGGTAAAATAAATGTAAAACCAATCGGTGATGCGTATGCTCTCATGCCAATACATGTGCGTCTTTACAATCACCTTGATTACCTGATCGATAATCAATACCGAGAAAATAACGAGTAAGGCTATCCGCCTTCGTGAAAAAATTCTTCATCCTTATTTCTTGCCGTTGTTTTTAGCTTCGATGCTCAATGTAGCATGAGCACTGCACGCAGACGTTCGGCAGGAATCAGCTTGCCTGTTTCGCGACAGATACCATACGTTTTGTTCTCGATGCGTACCAAAGCGGCCTGCAATCCTTGGATAAACTTCAACTGGCGTTGTGCCAGACGGGTCGTTTCTTCCTTGGACAAGGTGTTTGCCCCTTCTTCCAGCACTTTGTACGTTGGAGATGTGTCGTCGGTGTCATTACCGTCCGCACCTGTCAGGCTGGCTTTCAGCAACTCATAGTCGCGTTGCGCCAACTCCAACTTTTCCAGAATAATGGCGCGGAATTCTTCCAATTCCGCATCCGAGTATCTTGTCTTTTCTGCCATAACTTTACGTGTTTAATCGTTAGTATTAATAATTCATTCTTTCACAACGCTTACATACAGTCTGAAATCGTCGAATTCGAGTTCCGTTCCGCCTTCCACATTGTCCGTCAGCGTCAGTGATGTTCCTAAAACCTGGTTACAAATATAGTCTTTATATTCATTTACCGCATCATCGTTTGCGGATTTTTTGATAATGTAATCTTTATTTTGTCCGTTATCTCAAAGCCGCTCGACTTGCGGATATTCTGGATACGGTTCACCAATTCGCGGGCAATGCCCTCGCGGCGAAGCTCTTCGGTGATGGTAACTTCCAAAGCTACAGTCAGCTTGCCTTCATTGGCCACCAGCATCCCGGAATGTCTTCACTGAAGATTTCCACGTCGGATGTCTCGATTACGGCTTCCGCACCGTCCAGATTCAGCGTATAGGAACCGTTCTTTTCCAGCTCGGCAATGGCTTCCTGCGGCATTCCGGCAACGGCTGCGGCAACGGCTTCATCTGCTTGCCGAATTTCGGGCCCAGCTTCTTGAAGTCGCACTTCACTTTCTTCACAAGCACACCGGCTGCACCGTCCACAAACTTGATTTCCTTTACGTTCACCTCGTTCATGATAAGTGTTTTTACGGCTTCGATGTGGGCGCGTTGCTCTTCGTCCACTACCGGAACCATGATGCACTGTAGCGGTTGGCGGACTTTGATGTTCACCTTACGGCGCAGCGCCAATACCATAGAAGTAACGTCCTGTGCCATTTGCATGCGTGCTTCCAGCTCCTTGTCTATCATCTCTTCCTTGCATTCGGGGAATTTTGCCAGATGAACGGAGACAACGTTGTCGCGTCCGGTAGCTGCCGTCAGGTCCGAATAGAGCATATCGGCATAGAACGGAGCAATAGGCGCCATCAGTTTGGCTACGGTTTCCAGACACGTATAGAGCGTTTGGAACGCGGACAGCTTATCCTGCGTCATGCCGCCGCCCCAGAAACGTTTGCGGTTCAGGCGGACGTACCAGTGGAGAGATTGTCGTTCACGAAGTCCGAAATCAGTCGTCCGGCTTTGGTAGGCTCGTATTCGTTGTAGCAGTTATCCACATCCTTCACCAATGTGTTCAGTACGGAGATAATCCAGCGGTCTATTTCCGGACGTTCCGCCATGGGCACATCGGCTTCCTTGTATTCAAATCCGTCCACGTTGGCATAGAGGGCGAAGAAAGAATACGTATTATACAGGTTCCGAAGAATTTGCGGCGCACCTCTTCCACTCCGTCTACGTCGAACTTCAGGTTGTCCCACGGAGAAGATTGGTAATCATGTACCAGCGCAAGGGGTCGGAACCGTATTTCTCGATGGTAGAGAACGGGTCTACGGCATTGCCCAAACGCTTGGACATCTTGTTGCCGTTCTTGTCGAGTACCAGACCATTCGATATGACGGCTTTATAGGATATGCTGTCGAACACCATTGTGGCGATGGCATGCAGGGTAAAGAACCAGCCGCGTGTCTGGTCCACACCTTCTGCGATGAAATCGGCGGGATATACCTGGTGGCTGTCCAACAGTTCCTTGTTCTCGAACGGATAGTGTATCTGCGCATACGGCATGGAGCCGGAGTCGAACCATACGTCAATCAAATCCGATTCGCGCTTCATGGGTTTGCCGGCTTTGGAAACAAGGACAATATCATCTACATAAGGACGGTGAAGGTCTATCTTGTCGTAGTTTTCCTGCGTGTACACGCCCGGCTGGAAACCTTTGTCCTTATAAGGATTGGATGCCATCAGTCCGGCGGCAACGGATTTCTCTATCTCGTTGTAAAGTTCCTCTACGGATTCGATACATTTTTCCTCGTCACCGTCTTCCGTGCGCCAGATAGGCAACGGAGTACCCCAGTAGCGCGAACGGCTCAGGTTCCAGTCGTTCAAGTTCTCCAGCCACTTGCCGAAGCGTCCCGTACCGGTACTTTCCGGTTTCCAGTTGATGGTCTTGTTCAACTCTATCATACGCTCCTTGCAGGCGGTACTGCGGATAAACCAGCTATCCAACGGGTAGTACAGCACCGGTTTGTCCGTACGCCAGCAATGCGGATAGTTGTGCACGTGCTTCTCTATCTTGAATGCCTGGTTGGCAGCCTTCATCATCATACATATATATATGTCGAGAGTCTCGGCGGCCTGAGCGGCTTTTTCGTCATACTTACCGTTGACGGTGAATTGCGGGTCGTAGGCATTCTTCACCCAGCGTCCCTGGTATTCTTTGTAGGCGTCTACATCGACACACTCTTTTACGAATCTTTCGTCCAGCTCGTCCAGCAGATAGAACTTACCGGTGAGGTCCACCATAGGACGGGTCTCGCCGCGCTTGTTAATCATGAACAGAGAAGGAATGCCTGCCGCACGGGCTACGAAAGCATCGTCCGCACCGAATGTGGGAGCGATGTGTACGATACCCGTACCGTCTTCCGTGGTTACATAATCGCCGAGGATTACACGGAAGCCTTTGTCGCTGACGCTCCAATTGCCGTCGTTGTCCACCTCTACCGGTTTCACCCACGGAATGAGTTGTTCGTATTCCATTCCTGCCAGGTCCGGACCTTTGTACTCGCCTACAATCTTGAACGGGATAAGTTTGTCTCCCGGCTTATAATCCTCTAATGCAAGCCCTTCCGCTTTTTTATTGAAGTGAGTATAGAGCAATGCTTTGGCAAGTACCACGGTCATCTTCTCGCCCGTATAGCCGTTGTAGGTCTGTACGGCCACGTAGTCTATTTTCGGGCCTACGCAGAGAGCGGTGTTCGAGGGCAGTGTCCACGGAGTCGTAGTCCATGCCAGGAAATAAGGAGTACCCCACTCCGCCATTTCGGGTTTCGGGTTCTTCATCTTGAACTGTCCCACTACGGTTGTATCCTTTACATCGCGGTAGCAACCGGGCTGGTTCAGCTCGTGCGAGCTCAAGCCTGTTCCCGCAGCCGGTGAATACGGCTGTATGGTATATCCTTTATAAAGGAGTCCTTTCTTGTGAAGTTGCTTCAACAGCCACCACAGCGTTTCGATGTAACGGTTATCATAGGTGATGTAGGGATTCTGCATATCCACCCAATAACCCATTTTGTGGGTAAGGTCTTCCCACTCCTTGGTAAATTTCATTACATCCTTGCGACAGGCGGCATTGTATTCGGCAACGGAAATAGTCTTACCGATATCTTCTTTGGTGATGCCGAGCGCCTTTTCCACACCCAGTTCCACAGGAAGCCCGTGCGTGTCCCATCCGGCTTTGCGCTTCACCTGGAAGCCCTTCATGGTTTTGTAGCGGCAGAAAATATCCTTAATGGAGCGCGCCATTACATGGTGAATACGGCATGCCATTGGCCGAGGGCGGTCCTTCGAAAAACACGAAAGAAGGACAACCTTCACGTTCTGTCATACTCTTGGCGAAAACCTGGTTTCGTCCCATTTCTTCAACACTTCCTTGTTTATTTCCGAAAGGTCAAACTTTGAATATTCGGCAAACTTCTTACCCATCTTGATATTTACGATTTGACTATTTACGATTTACTATTTTTCCTGAAGATAGCCCGGAAAGGCTTTTCCGGTGCTTTCCGATGCTATCCTCTTTATTTTAAGGGTGCAAATTTACAAAAAAGTTAGAGAAAAGAGATTTTTGAGCGGATAATTTTAAGATGAGCCGCCCGCGTCTCTCGCTTTACTTCTTCATTTTCACTTCATACAAGTCGTTTCTGCGATCTTTCAGGTTGCGGACGCTGCCATAAGTGTGCAGTTCGTTGAGCAAGTCCAGATCCACATCGGACACCAGAATCATTTCGGTGTTCGGAGTTGCCTCGGCACGCTTTCCGTCGGTAGGGAAAGCGAAGTCGCAGGGGGTGAACACACCCGACTGGGCATACTGTATGTCCATGTTGTGTACACGGGGAAGGTTGCCCACACTGCCTGCTATGACCACAAAACACTCGTTCTCGATGGCGCGGGCATGGGCGCATACCTTAACGCGCGAATAGGCGTTCTGCGTGTCGGTAAGGAAAGGAACGAACAGTATCTGCATGCCCTGGTCTGCCATGATGCGCGAAAGTTCCGGGAACTCCACGTCATAACATATCAGCACACCGATTTTGGCGCAGTCCGTATCGAACGTCTGCAAGGATTTGCCGCCACTCAATCCCCAGCTCTTGATTTCGTCGGGGGTCACGTGTATCTTTTCGTACATTTCGTACGTTCCGTCGCGGCGGCAAAGGAAACCTACGTTGTACAAACGTCCGTCCTCTTCCTTGATAAGCGGCATACTACCCGTAATGATATTGATATTGTAGCTGATGGCCAGCTTCACAAACCGCTCTCTGATTTCGTTGGTGTAAGCCGCCAGTCCGCGGATGGCTTCCGACTCTCCCTCGTCATTGAATTTGGCCATCAGCGGCGCATTGAAGTATTCGGGGAAGAGAACGAAGTCGCTCTTGTAGTCGGAAACGGCATCTACGAAGAACTCCACTTGCTCGAACAAATCGTCCAGCGTCTTGTAAGTACGCATCTGCCACTGCACCAGACCGACGCGCACCGTCGTTTTCGGACTTACATACTCCTGTGTAGGTGCCTGGTAATAGATATTGTCCCATTGCAGCAGGCAGGCATAATGCTTGGATTCCTCATCGTTGGGAAGATAGTTGCGCATCACCTTGCGTACATGGAAGTCGTTGCTCAACTGGAACGTCAGCACCGGGTCGTATATCTCCTTCTGCTTTACCTTATCTATATATTCCTTAGGGCGCAACTGGTCGGCATACTTATGATAGTTGGGGATGCGCCCGCCGAACATGATGGCTTTCAAATTCAGTGTTTCGCAGATTTCCTTGCGGTATTCGTACATACGGCGTGCCAGGCGCAGTCCGCGGTATTGCGGATGGATAAACACTTCGATACCGTAAAGGATATTTCCTTTGGGATTGTGCGTATTGAAAGTTTCCTTGCCCGTAACCTGGGCATAGGTGTGGTCGTTTTTCACATCGTCGTAATTCACGATAATGGAGAGTGCACACCCCACTATCTTTTCATCGACCACCGTTACAATCTGCCTTCCGGAAAGATGCGGATGAGTTTCTCTATCTGCTTGTGCGTCCAGAAAACATCGCTTCCATCCGAATAAACGCGTGTGAATGATTGTGCCAACTGGTCGTAATCTTCTATCTGCAGGTTACGTATCTGTACCTTATTAATTTTAATTTCGTCCATAATTTTCGTGTTATACCTGAGTTTAAAACGGTGCAAAGTTACAGTTTTACTTATACATTAATCCCTATGGGATATGATTTTTTCCTACCTTTGCTGCCAAAACAACATTTATCTCTGTAAAAGTTAAATATAGATTGAGACATGCAAAGATTTATTACACTGGCATTCAGCGCCTTGCTTTTGCTGTCGCTGAATGCGGCAACTCCCGAAACACATTACACCGTCATTGTTTCACTCGACGGTTTTCGCTGGGACTATCCCGACATGTATAAGACTCCCAACCTGGACCGTATGGCGCAGACGGGGTAAAGGCCGTGATGCTTCCCTCCTATCCTGCCTCTACGTTTCCCAATCACTATACGCTGGCCACGGGATTGGTTCCCGACCATCACGGCATAATCAACAATACTTTTTGGGATGTAAAGAACAGACGCCAGTATTCCATGGGCGACTCCGCCACCCGTAACAACCCGGAATACTACTTGGGGGAACCGATATGGATAACGGCTCAGAAACAAGGCGTAAAAACCGGTAATATGTACTGGGTAGGCTCGGATATTGCGATTAAAAAATCTCATCCCACTTATTACAGACCTTGGAACGCCAAGCCTTTTCTGACTTTTGAACAACGGATAGACACGGTACTCACCTGGTTGCAAAAGCCCGAGCCGGAGCGTCCCAGGCTCATCATGCTATATTTTGAAGAGCCTGACGGAAGCGGACATCACAACGGCCCGTGCAGTTTGCCTACCGGTGCGGTGGTCCAACACATGGACAGCCTTGTGGGGGTATTAAGAAAAAAGATAGAAGCTCTTCCTTTCGGCGGAGACATCAATCTTATCGTCACGTCGGACCACGGCATGACCGACATCAGTCCCGAACGGGTTGTCAACATAAACGATTATGTAAAACCGGAATGGTGCGAAGTGATAGACGGACGTACACCAACTTCCATATTCTCGAAACCGGAATACCGCGACTCTATCTGCAATGCTCTGAAAAAAGCGGCTCACATCCGTGTGTGGAAAAAAGAAGAGATTCCCGCCGAACTGCATTATGGCAGCAGCGACCGTATAGGCGATATCGTAGTGGCTCCAGAACTGGGCTGGCAGTTTACGGACGTGGCACGCGACACCAAAGGCGCTCACGGATATTTTCCCCAGAGCCCCGACATGCAGGTTATGTTTCGGGCCATCGGACTGATTTCAAGAGAGGTTACATATCCGAAGGATTTGTGAATGTGGACATCTACCCGCTATTGTCGCATCTTCTGCAAATTGTTCCGGAAAAGACGGACGGACGGTTCGAACGGATAAAGGACATATTACGGTGACAAACAGTTTACTTATAATCAAACAGATACGTGTACCAGTTTATTCCACGCTTTGGTACGAGCCGTACCTTAGTAAGGTACACGCCGTACCATTAGGTGAAAGTCGTCGTACCACCTAATGGTATGAGCCGTACCACCGGGTGGTAGGCACCAAAAGTCCGGGACTTCAGACACAAAAGGCTGTGCAATTCCTTTCAGATGAACTGCACAGCCTTTTATATTCTGCCGGATTGAAGTTCCTGCGGACTTATTTCTTTTTCTTCCAAAGTTTGGTCATATCTTCCAGCGTCTTGCCTTTCGTTTCGGGTACGAGCTTCCACACGAAGAGGGCGGCTGCCACGCAGATAATCCCGTAAAGGGCATATGCAAACATATGGCCGAACTTATCGCCCATCTCCCCGAGACGCATATTGTACATCGGCAGGAAAGTAGACGAAACAATAAAGTTGAAAATCCATTGGAATGCCACCGCAATGGCTACCGCAGCGCCACGGATGGTGTTCGGGAAGATTTCGGCAATCAGTACCCAGCAGATAGGTCCCCAGCTGAACATGAACGAAGCGCTGTAAACCATGATGCTGATAACGGATATTATTGCCGGCAGTCCGGTTACGACGTTGCACATAGCCACACCGAAAGCTCCTATCGCCATACCGACAGAACCGGAAATAAGCAGCGGTTTGCGTCCCCATTTTTCAACCGTGAACACAGCCAGCAAGGTAAAGAGGATATTGACAACGCCCATGAGCACGGTTTGTACCATCGGATTGGCCATGCCCATCGTCTCGAATATGCGCGGAGCGAAATAAAGCACGGCATTGATGCCGACAGCCTGCTGGAATACGCTCAGCATGATACCGATAAAGATAACCATCCAGCCGTAGGTAAAGAGTCTTTCTGTCTTTTCTTCGGTGGTTGCTTTGATTTCCGCAAGGATTACCTTTGCCTGAGAAGCGCCGTTGATACGGCTCAACACATTCAGCGCCCTTTCGTCCTTACCGCACATGGCAAGATAACGCGGTGTTTCCGGCACCAGCAACACCAACAGAGCAAACAGTCCGGCAGGAACAGCTTCGCTGACGAACATCAGCCGCCACCCCGTCTCCGTGGTCCATGCGGCAGCTTCGGGATTCATTATCTGATTTACTCCGTTAACGAGGTCTATCACCGGATTGGCATGACTGCCCAGAATAAGGAAGTTGACAAAGTAAACCACCAACTGACCGAAGATAATGGCAAACTGATTCCACGACACCAATGTTCCGCGAATGTTGCTCGGAGCGATTTCGGCAATGTACATCGGACAAATGGCGGAAGCCAGCCCCACACCTATACCGCCCAAGACACGGTAGAAATTGAAAGCCACCAGAAGAGAATAGGAAGGAACGCCATGTTCAAAGAACAGGAATTCGGGATAATAGGAACCCAGCGCCGACAAGAAGAACAGGATACCTGCCAAAAAGAGAGAGTTTTTGCGGCCCAATCCGGAAGCGAAAAAGCCGGAAACGGCGCTACCTATGATACAGCCTATCAATGCGCTGGATGATGTGATGCCGTGTATCGCGTCTGTGTATTCAAAATCGGCTCCCATGAAGAAAGCTTGAAGCCCCTTTTCTGCGCCGGAGATAACTGCCGTATCGTAGCCGAAAAGCAGACCGCCAATGACAGCTACGAGCACAATCGAAAAGAGATAGAGCTTGCTGCCTTTTTCTGTATAATTCATGATAATAGTGGTTAGGAGTTAGTGATGAGCGGTTAGTGATGAACGATTAGTGATGAGTGATTAATGGTCAGTAATTTAGTGATAATTGCTTATTCCCCCATCCTTTATCACTAACCAATAATCGCTAATCACTCATCGCTAACCACTAACCGCTATTTATCAGCAATACATATTTACGATTGCTTCGTACAATTCTTGTTTGCCGCTGGTCTGTTTCGGTTCGCCGTTAGCTTTTGCGTAGGCTACGACATCTTCCAGTGTCAACTTGCCTTCCTCGAATTCCTTACCCTTGCCGCTGTCGAAAGAAGCGTAGCGGTCGGCAAGCATCTTCTTGTAAGGAGACTCTTCGAGCAGTTTGGCTGCGCTTTCCAATGCACGTGCCATTACGTCCATACCTGCGATGTGAGCATGAAGATGTCCTCAAGGTCGGTAGAGTTACGGCGTGTCTTGGCGTCGAAGTTTGTACCGCCGTCACCGAAGCCGCCGTTGCGGATAATTTGCATCATGGCTTGTGTCAGCTCGTAATTGTCGATAGGGAACTGGTCTGTATCCCAGCCGTTCTGGTAGTCACCGCGGTTGGCATCGATAGAACCCAGCATACCGTTGTCTACTGCCACGGCAAGTTCGTGTTCGAAAGTATGGCCTGCCAGTGTGGCGTGGTTCACTTCGATGTTCACTTTGAAGTCTTTGTCCAGACCGTGGGCTTTCAGGAAGCGACAACCGTTTCCGTGTCTGCGTCATATTGATGCTTGGTCGGTTCCATCGGTTTCGGCTCAATCAGGAACGTACCTTTGAAGCCGCGTGCACGGGCATAGTCGCGTGCAATGGTCAGCATCTGTGCAAGGTGTTCTTTTTCACGCTTCTGGTCGGTATTCAGCAAAGACATATAGCCTTCGCGTCCACCCCAGAACACGTAGTTCGAACCGCCCAGTTCGATTGTTGCGTCAATGGCATTCTTGATTTGAACGGCAGCGCGGGCCACAACGTCAAAGTCGGGATTGGTGGCGGCACCGTTCATGTAACGTGCATGACCGAATACGTTGGCAGTACCCCACAACAGTTTGATACCTGTTTCCTCCTGCTTTTGCTTGGCGTATGCAACGATGGCTTTCAGGTTTGCTTCGTACTCTTCGATTGTATCGGCCTCGTCGCAAAGGTCAACATCGTGGAAGCAGTAATATTCGATGCCCATTTTCTGCATGAACTCGAAACCAGCATCCATTTTATTCTTGGCAGCCTGCAGTTTATCGGCATCACCGTTCCAGGGGAAGTGTTTCGTTCCGCCGCCGAACTGGTCGCCACCCTCTGCACAGAGTGTATGCCACCATGCCATAGAGAACTTCAACCAATCTTTCATCTTCTTGCCCATGATTACTTTTTCCGCATCGTAGTAGCGGAATGCCATAGGATTCTTACTTTCTTTGCCTTCGAATTTGATTTTTCCTATTCCGGGAAAATACTCTTTTGTTGCCATAATGATTAAATGTGTTAATGCGGTAATGCGCCGATGTGCTGACAACGGGCACATTACCCGCGGGTTAATTATTACTGTTGTTTACTTGTTTACTTTCAATGTCTGTTTAAATCTTCTTCAAGAAGCCTTTTATTCAGTTTCTTTGGAATTTCTTTCCGGTCTGTTTTCCTTTTTATTCGTTGCGTAGACGCTCTCATAAAAAACAGCAACCCAATCTCAAAAAGGACTTTCCGAAGAATGCAGAACAAAACTTAAGCAGGCCGTAAGCTCTGCATCAGATATTGTTTCCAGCGTGCATAGCATCGGCATATGCCTGACGGTCGGCTTGTCCGGGCTCGATGATTTCGAGTTTCTCAAGCGTAGCAAAGGCTTCGTTGTTGTCTTTATAGATGCCCGCACCGATACCTGCACCTTTGGCTGCACCTACCGAACCGTCGGTGTCGTACAGTTCGATAACGGCACCCGTTACGCCTGCCAGCGTTTCGCGGAACAGCGGACTGAGGAACATATTGGCTTTGCCGCATGGATTTTCTGTACGGGAATACCCATCTGCTCCATAATGTCGATACCATACTTGAAAGAGAATACGATACCTTCCTGTGCCGCACGGATAATATGTTGCTTGCCGTGCTGGTTGAAGTTGATTCCTTGAATGGAACAGCCCGTTTCCCTGTTCTCCAGCATACGTTCGGCACCGTTGCCGAAAGGCAGGATGCTGATACCGGCGCTTCCGATAGGCGCCTGGGCGGCAAGAACATTCATGTCACTGTAAGAAATGCCTTCGGGAGCAACGGTGCGTTTCACCCACGAGTTGAGGATACCCGTACCGTTGATGCACAAAAGTACGCCGAGGCGGGTTTGTTCCGCCGTGTGATTGACGTGCGCAAAGGTATTGACGCGTGATTTCGGGTCGTAGTTCACCTCACCGTTCACACCGTAAACCACCCCCGAAGTACCCGCTGTGGATGCTATTTCACCGGGGTTGAACACGTTCAGCGACAATGCGTTGTTGGGTTGGTCGCCGGCACGGTATGTGACAGGCGTTCCCTCTTTCAGACCCAACTCCTGTGCGGCAGCGGCGTTTACACGGCCTTGCTCAGAGAATGTAGGTCTGATGTCGGCTATCAGCGAGGAATCGAAACCGTAATATTTCATCAGAAAGTCTGCTACCCGGTTGTTCTTGAAATCCCAGAACATGCCTTCGGACAGTCCGGAGACTGTAGTGCAGATTGTACCGCTCAGTTTCATGGCAATATAATCGCCCGGCAGCATAATCTTGTATATCTTTTCATAGACAGCCGGTTCATTCTCCTTTATCCAGGCAAGTTTGGACGCGGTGAAGTTACCCGGAGAGTTGAGCAGATGCGAGAGGCATAACTCCTCTCCCAGCGTTTCAAATGCTTTTTGTCCGTAAGGAACGGCTCTGGAATCGCACCAGATGATTGCAGGACGCAATACCTTTTGTTCTTTGTCCACGCACACCAATCCGTGCATCTGGTAAGAGATACCGATGGCTTTGATGTCTGCCGCATCCACACGCGCATCCGCCAATACGGCTTGCGTTGCCAGCTTCAGGTTTTCCCACCAGTTTTCAGGGTTCTGTTCCGCCCATCCCGGCTTCACGGCTATGATTTCCGCTTCCGTCTTCGGGAAGAACGCGGAAGATACGCACTTACCGCTTTCTGCATTTACCAAGCTCGCTTTAACGGACGAGCTGCCGATGTCATATCCTAATAAATACATGTCTTTGAGTTTATATTGTTAAATTTTCGATTTATTCCGTATCAGGTTTTGAATTCAGGCGTCTTGCCTACCGCCTTACCTTATTATATATCTTCTTGTCGAACCGGTAATACCGTGCCGCACGATGGGCAACTCCCTGCTGCTTCTCTTCCAAAGGAACCACATACTCCATAAGAGCTATCTTTTTGTGGAAATTGCGCACATCTATCTGTTTCCCGTACAAGAGTTCATACAGCGTACGGAGCTGGGATGCGGTGAACTTACGCGGAAGCAGGTCGAAAAGAGAAGACGGGTTGAACTCGATATACTGGCGGATGTAGGTTATCGCCTCTTTTATGATAAGGTTGTGGTCGAAAGCCAGTGCCTTGATATCCGGCAAGGCAACCCAATTTGCCATATACTCGTCCAGGCCGCGGTTGAGCGTACGGTCTATCTTCACGAGAGAAAGGTAGGCGATGGTCACGATACGCTCTACTTTGGACTGCATGGCACGTTCCAGCCAATGCACGTCTCTGGGTCTTTGGTGCGGTTCTTGGAGCCGAACGCCTTGAACTGCATCAGATTTACGTTCTTAAGTCCCGTCAGTTCATTCAGAACCCGCTGGGCAGCTTCGTCCAAATCTTCGTCCATATAAATCAAACTGCCGGGCAGCTTCATATCATGGAAGACTTCACCCTCTTCTTCTCCGGCACGTTTAACCAGCAAGACTTTCAACTGCTCTCCGTCAAAACCAATCACCACACAGTCTACCGAAATATGATTGTTTGCCAATGGCGTATTTTGTTCCACGTTTTGCATAATATTTTCGTTTAAGCGCTGCAAATATAATGAGGTTTTTCAAATATGCAATAAGTAAAAAGGGTATTTTTACAATGTTATAAAGCATTATTTTTCAAATATATACATATCGTATATCTTACAATATCATCTTATTGTGTTATCGTATAAAATACAATATGTAATTTAAATCCGTAGCAGCAAGGGGTAATTGTAGCAGATACAATAACTATGAAGTACCTAATTCTTAAGGATTTCTATATCCGTACATTTATCTTGCCAGAGGGGGACATATTGTATTGCAGACGTATTTGAAAAAGGTACATTGCACAAAAAACGCCCTTTTGTGCGGTGGTTATCAGAAAAACCTATACCTTTGCACCACTTTTTATTAAACACTAAAAATAAATGAATATGAAAGCATTTGTATTTCCGGGTCAAGGCGCCCAATTCGTAGGAATGGGTAAAGACCTGTACGAAAATTCGGCTT
>ENA-OUNI01000806-OUNI01000806.1-human-gut-metagenome-genome-assembly--contig:-NODE-806-length-13840-cov-2.592795_pt1 | contig 13840 bp, 14 predicted proteins | sample MGYA00242499_ERZ504580 | MGnify/ENA primary metagenome ERZ504580 (study PRJEB26092, sample SAMD00036315) | human gut metagenome | host: Homo sapiens | study: EMG produced TPA metagenomics assembly of... | reverse complement strand
TATAGAAAGTCGGTACGTTTTGTGGTGATCTTCAGAAGGGAGATTCTTAAAGACCTCTTCGTCTATAATCAGATTTGTCCAATCATTCGTCAATATTTCCCCATCAATAGAGTTACTCTTATGAAATCTGGTAATTTATAAATATCGTCAGTAGTATACTGTCGTTTTGGAGTGGGAATAGTAACACATCCTTTCATGGTGATAGTGTTGCCGGATCATTCTTTAGGAATCGGTCGTGCAAAGTTATTGAAAATGTAAAAAAAAAGAAATGATACGCTGTGTACATTGAAGGTATTTATATGATGACAAACAAGTGCGGGGAAACATTTTTATAATGTTTTCTGTCTGAGTAAAGTGAAAGGAATGGATGGATTTATGGAAATTGTGGCGGCGATTGATTCGTTTAAAGGGAGTATGACTTCGGTACAGGCGGGAAAAGCCGCCGCAAAGGGAATTCATAAAGTTGATCCTGAAGCAAAAGTGCATGTCAGACCGCTGGCAGACGGAGGCGAGGGGACAGTGGAAGCGTTGGTGTCCGGTATGAACGGAACGATACGGAAAGTTTCTGTAACCGGACCGATCGGAAAAACGGTTGTGTGCGAGTATGGTGTGATCGAGAATACAGATGGAAAAACAGGAGAGAAAACAGAAGAGAAAACAGCGGTCATTGAGATTGCGAAAGCGGCAGGGCTGACTCTTCTTTCAGAGGAAGAACGAAATCCGTTGTATACGACAACTTACGGTGTGGGAGAAGTGATAAAAGACGCTGTGCGAAACGGATGCAGAAAATTTATTGTCGGGATCGGAGGAAGCGCGACAAACGACGGGGGAGCAGGAATGCTTCAGGCTTTGGGTTTTGGCCTGCTGAAGGAAAACGGGGAACAGATTCCGATTGGGGCAAGGGGTCTGGAAGAACTGGCGGAGATTACAGATGATAACGTGATCCCTGAACTTGCGGAATGTAAATTCAAGATTGCCTGTGACGTAACGAACGTATTGTGCGGAGAGACAGGAGCAAGCGCTGTGTACGGTCCGCAGAAAGGCGCGGATGAAGAGATGACCGAAAGGTTAGATCGTCTTCTCTTTTCTTATGCGTCTTTGGTGAAGAAAAAGATTCCGAAAGCAGATTCTATGTATCCGGGTACGGGGGCGGCAGGCGGTTTGGGATTTGCATTTCTTACATTTATGGATGCACAGTTGGAATCCGGTATCCAGATTGTAATAAAAGAAACAGGCTTGGAGCAGGAAATTGCAAAGGCTGATCTTGTGATTACCGGGGAAGGGCGTATGGACGGACAGACCGCTATGGGAAAAGCGCCGATCGGGATTGCAAAGATTGCGAAGAAATATGGAAAACCGGTCATTGCATTTGCCGGGGCTGCTGCGCGTGACGCCGGAGCATGCAATGAGCAGGGGATCGATGCATTCTTTCCGATATTAAGAGAGGCGGTTTCTCTTGAAGCGGCAATGAAGCGGGAAAATGCGGAGGCAAATATGGAAGCGGCAGTTGAGCAGGCATACCGTTTGTGGAGATTATGACCGGCTGTGCATAAAAGAAAATTTCGTAAAATGCTCGGGTCTTTTGCGGTGTTTGTGATATAGCAGCCTGTCAGGAGGGCGGATTTACAAAAACAGAAGCATTATGTTAAAATGATAAAAATAAAAGGACAGGAGAGATATTTTGCATAGTTTAAAACCTGTCAAATCTAAATATGTGGAGAAAAAGTATGAAGTGGATGATCGCGTCAGATATACATGGTTCGGCTGTGTATTGTGGACAGATGCTTGAGGCGTATCGAAGAGAAAAAGCGGACAGACTCCTTCTTTTAGGAGATCTTTTATATCATGGGCCCCGCAATGATCTGCCGAAAGGCTACGCCCCGAAAGAAGTGATACGGATGTTGAATGAAGTCAAGGAGGAACTGCTCTGTGTGAGGGGAAACTGTGAAGCCGATGTAGACCAGATGGTTTTAGAGTTTCCGGTCATGGCAGATTATTGTGTACTGCAGCTTGAGGATACAGGCGTGGTTTTTGCATCCCACGGACATGTGCACAATCCTCAGTGTATGCCTCCGCTGAAGAACGGAGATATTTTGCTGAACGGGCATACGCATGTGCCTGCCTGTGAGAAAATAGCGGATGAGAACGGAAATGAGTATATGTATCTGAACCCGGGATCGGTTTCGATTCCGAAAGAAGGTTCTTCCCACAGCTATATGGTTTATGAAAAGGGAACATTTACGTGGAAAAATATGAGTGGGGAGGTATACAGAGAATGGAAGAAAGATTCGCGCTTTTAATTGATGCGGATAATGTGTCCGCAAAATATATTAAACCGATCTTAGATGAACTGTCGAAATATGGAAATGTAACATATAAAAGGATCTACGGAGACTGGACCCGTCCGAACAGCGCGGGGTGGAAGGAAGAACTTTTGCAGAACTCTATCACTCCGATCCAGCAGTTTAGTTATACTTACGGAAAAAATGCAACTGACTCGGCAATGATCATTGACGCTATGGATATGCTGTATGCGAGCGAACTCGAGGGGTTCTGTCTTGTTTCAAGCGACAGCGATTTTACAAGGCTTGCAAGCAGGCTGCGGGAGAGCGGGAAGCGTGTGATCGGAATGGGAGAGGCGAAAACGCCCCTGCCGTTTCGTAAGGCATGCGAGATCTTTACGGAACTGGAACTTCTTTTGGAAGATAATATGATGGGCGTTTCCGAGAGGGAGGAAAAAACCGTTTTCCATACTGTAAGTGGAAAAGAATCGAAAAAAATGATTTCGGCTACGAAAGAACAAGTGGAAGAAGCGGTCGTTAAGATTATTACGGAGAATAAAAACAATGACAGAGAGACGGGACTTGGCGAAGTCGGGAGCAGGCTTGTCAAGCTATATCCTGATTTTGATGTCCGCCGCTATGGTTATAGTCTTTTGTCCAAATTTTTGGAAACGCTTCCTCGTTTAATGCTCATTCAGGAGGGAACAAAAGTATCTGTAGCGCTCAATGAAGATAAGAGCAGAAAAGAAATGGTAGAAGAATATATTTTGTATCAGATCGAAGCAAGCGGGGAATCAGGAATCCCATTGAGCGCTTTGGGCAATCGGATCAGACTGAAATTCGCGGATTTTAAAGTGAGAGATTATGGTTATTCACAATTTAAGCAATACATTCAAAGCTTTCCGGAAGTGGAACTTCAAGGAGAAGGAGAAAGGACGAAAGCAGTGTATGCGCCGGTCTTGTAACATGACAGGCTTTCGTTTATAATAGCCGTGTAACAAAAGAGTTGATAAAAGCCGATATGCCCCTGCAATATGGGCGGCGTAAAGTTGGGAGTGGAAACAGATGATAAAAGTAAAAGAATACAGAGGTCATATAAGAAACTGGGAAGAACTTTGCGAAAGACTGGATATTCCTCTTGATCTGACAAGGGAAGAGCGTGAGGAACAGATCCTTGTGAAGGCATATGAAACATGGGGAAATGAGATGGCAGATCACATGCACGGGATGTTTGCCTTTGCCCTGTGGGATGAATCGGAAGAGAAACTGTTTTGCTTAAGAGATCAGTTTGGAACAAAACCGTTTTATTATTACGAAACGGCGGACGGAAAACTGCTTTACGGAACAACGATCCGAAAGATTATGGAACAGCCGGGATTTGTAAAAGAATTAAACGAAGAGATGCTTCAGCTTTATTTAAGCCTTACTTATGTGGCGGGCGAAAATACATTTTTCCGCGGTCTGAAAAAGCTGCTTCCGGGCCGGTATCTTGTATGGCAGAACGGAAAGCTTACGATAGAGCGTTATTGGATGCCTCAGTTTCATCCGGACAATAGCCGTACACTGGAGCAGTGGGCAGATGAGATCCATACGACGATAGGCGAGATCATGCCGGAAGTAAAAACAAAAGAAGAGTATGCGGAGTCATTTTTATCAGGCGGCGTCGATTCGTCTTACGTTTTGGCAATGTCGGATGTAGAGACGACAGATTCGTGCGGATATGACGAGGAACGCTTTGACGAATCGGTCTGGCGAAACAGACGGCTGATATTTTGGGGAAGAAAAAATCTTCGATGCCGGATCACTCCGGAGGAATATTTCGCTGTTGTCCCGTATGTGATGTACAATATGGAACAGCCGCTTGGAGACGCGTCGGCGATCGCGTTTGCCATTGCGTGCAGAGAAACCGCAAAGCATACGAAAATCTGTTATTCAGGTGAAGGCGCAGATGAATTTTTCGGCGGATATAATATGTATCGCAACGCAGAAAGATACGGGGAGAATTTAAAGACATTTTATGTCGGAAATACAAATATCATGAAAGAGGATGAGAAGAAGCGGATTTTGAAAAAATACGATCCGGACGTACTTCCGATCGAACTTGCGCGGGGGATTTACGAGGAAACGGAAGGTCTTGATCCTCTGACTAAAATGTCTGATGTAGATATTCAGATCTGGCTTGAAGGCGATATTTATCTCAATGTAGATAAGATGAGTCTGGCAGCGGGACTTGAGATAAGAATGCCGCTGACGGACAGAAGAATTTTTGACATTGCATCAAGAATGCCGTCGGAGTACAAGGTAAATGAAGAACAGAATAAAGTCGCTCTTCGTACAGCGGCTGCAAAAGTGCTTCCGGAAGAAATTGCATTTCGCAAGAAACTCGGATTTATTGTGCCGATTCGTATCTGGATGGCGGATGATCGGTATAATGCGGACGTGAGAAGACTTTTTGCGAGCGATATCGCGGAAAAATTCTTTCATGTTGAAGAGATACGGGCTATTTTTGACGAGTATGTAGGAGGCAATTCGGATAACTGGAGAAAAGTGTGGACAATCTATACTTTCCTCGTATGGTATGAAGAGTATTTTGTGAAAAGATAATGGGGAGAAAGAAAAGAGTTTTATTTTAAGTATAAATATTTGCGCGCGATAATGATGCGTGTATGATGATGTGAATTTAATAAGGGGATGCGTATATATGACGACAAAGAAAAGCGTCAAGAAAATGTATTGCAGAATGTTTCAATCAGTTATGAAAGCCGGAATTTCCACTATCCCGTGGCGGACGCCGAAATTGATGAAGGGAGCGGGAGCGGTCCGCCACCTTCCTGCGGCGATCAAACGGAGAGGGTTAAAAAAGGCGCTTATCGTTACAGGTCCTACTCTGATCGGGCGAGGGCTTCTTGACGGAGTGCTTGAAGAGATGGAAGAACAGGGACTTTTGTATGTCATCTACAATAAGGTAGAACAAAATCCTACCGATGAAAATGTGGAAGATGCGGTGAAAGTGTTTCTGGAAAATGGGTGTGACTGTATGCTTGCGCTGGGCGGAGGAGCGCCTCTTGACTGTGCGAAAGCGGTTGGAGCGCGTATCGCAAGACCGAACAGACAGATAAGGCAGCTGCAGGGGTTGTTTCGGGTTGTCAAGCAGATTCCGATGTTGTTTGCGGTTCCTACAACGGCAGGATCCGGCTCGGAAACGACGATATCGGCAGTTATCACGGATACAGCGACGCACCATAAGGCGGCGATCAATGATCTGCGGCTTATGCCAAAGTATGCGGTGCTCGATCCCGAACTGACGCTGGGACTGCGCCGGACGTTACCGCTATGACGGGGATGGATGCTTTGTGTCATGCGGTGGAAGCGTATACAAATGATAAATATAACAGTGATACAGAGCGGGAATTGTGCAGGAAAGCTGTCAGACTGATCTATGAAAATCTGCTGAAAGTATATGAAAACGGAAGCGATATCGAGGCGAGACAGAAGATGCAGCAGGCGGCGTTTTATGCAGGACGGGCATTTACAAGAGGAGGAGTCGGATATGTTCATGCGATCGGCCATGCGGTCGGCGGATTGTATGGAACGCCTCATGGACTGGCAATGGCGATTTTTCTTCCTTATGTGATGCGGGCATATGGAGACGCGGCATGTAAGAAACTGGCGGAATTAAGTGATGTGTGCAGACTTACGACACCGCAGGAGTCTGACAGTGTGAAGGCGGATGCGTTTATCGGATGGATCGAAGAACTGAAAGTGAAGATGCAGATTCCGCAATATCCGGAGATGATCCGAAAAGCGGATGTGAAGCAGATCGCAAAATGGGCGGAAAAAGAGGCAAATCCGCTTTATCCGACGCCGGAAGTGTGGAACAGACGGGAATTTGAAAGATTTCTCTTAAACGTGTGTGTACAAGGCTCAAGCGAGAAAGACCGGCAGTGTTGTCAGGATAAATAAGAGAGAAAGGATTCTGAAAAGATGATAATCGATACACATGCTCATTATGATGATGAGCAGTTTGATGAGGACCGGGAGGAAATCCTGGGGAAGATGCAGGATGCGGGAATCGGCATGATAATGGATGCAGGTTCTACAATCCTGTCATGGGATAAGATCGTAAAACTGACAGAAGAGTATCCGTTTGTGTACGGGGCGATCGGCGTTCATCCCGACGAAGTCGGAAATCTTGATGAAACTCAGTTTGCAAGGATGGAACGTCTTCTTGATAAAGAAAAGATCAAGGCGGTCGGAGAAATCGGTCTGGATTATTATTGGGATAAGGAAAATCATGATCTTCAAAAAGAATGGTTTATCAGACAGCTCGATCTTGCGCGAAAAAAAGAGAAACCGGTCATTATCCACAGCAGGGAGGCTGCCGCAGATACGATGGAGATTATGAAAGAATATGCGTCGGGACTGCGCGGCGTGATACACTGTTATTCATACTCGGCGGAGATGGCAAAAGAGTATGTGAAAATGGGGTATTATATCGGAATTGGCGGAGTGGTAACTTTTAAGAATGCAAAGAAACTAAAACAGGTCGTTCAGGAGATTCCTTTGGAGTCGATCGTACTGGAAACGGACTGTCCGTACCTTGCGCCTGTTCCATATAGAGGAAAGCGAAACAGTTCGCTTTACCTTCCGTATGTGGCGGAAGAGATCGCGGCCCTAAAAGGCGCAGCAGCAGAAGACGTCGTGTTACAGACGGAGGAAAACGCACGGAAGTTATACGGACTTTAGAGAAAAACGGATTTTAGAGAAAAAGAAAAGGTGCGGGGGAAAAGCCAAAGAATGATAAGCCGCACGGAACTTCTGAAAAAACAGATTTGGGAAGGAAACGTATGAAAGAACCAACGCTTGGCAATCCGCAGAATACGATTGCGGTGCTTCAAAAATATAATTTTATTTTTCAAAAGAAATTCGGACAGAATTTTTTGATCGATACACATGTTTTAGATAAGATCATCCGTGCGGCGGAGATCGGGAAAGACGATCTCGTACTTGAGATCGGTCCGGGAATAGGAACGATGACCCAGTATTTGTCATGTGCGGCAGGAAAAGTAATCGCAGTAGAGATCGACAGAGCTTTGATCCCGATTTTGGAAGATACGCTTGACGGCTATGACAATGTACGTGTGATCAACGAAGACGTGCTCAAAGTTGATATCAGAAAGTTGGTAGAAGAAGAGAATGAGGGCAGACCGATCAAAGTTGTTGCAAATCTGCCCTATTATATTACTACGCCGATCATTATGGGGTTGTTTGAAAATCATGTTCCGATAAAAAGTATTACGGTCATGGTACAGAAAGAAGTGGCGGATCGGATGCAGGTCGGGCCGGGAACAAAAGACTACGGCGCATTGTCTCTTGCGGTGCAGTATTATGCCAAACCGTATATTGTGGCAAATGTTCCGCCCAACTGTTTTATGCCCAGACCGAAAGTAGGGTCGGCGGTGATACGTTTAGAAAGGCACGAACATCCGCCTGTCGAAGTGCGGGATGAAAAGCTGATGTTTCGGGTAATCCGCGCATCTTTTAATCAGCGGAGAAAAACATTGGCGAACGGCTTGAAAAACTCCCCTGAGATTGATTTTTCAAAAGAGGAGATTGAAGGGGCGATAGAAAAACTTGGAAAAGGGGCGAGCGTGAGAGGCGAAGCTTTGACGCTTGCGGAGTTTGCACAGCTTGCGAATCATTTTTGTGATCTGAGAGAAAAATGATTACGTGCTGAATAAAACAGTTCAGCTTGCGCCATTCGGAAAACCGCACTGCGTGCTTATCGTGGCTGCCGCCACAGTTTTCCTCATAACCGGGCGCTCACCTCATCCAGATGCCCGCTCATAAAAACATGCAAGCATGTTTTATGCTTCGCGGACATCTGGATGGCTGAACTGTCTATTCATAAATATTTAATAGACAGTTTATTGTATAATTTCTTTATTTTTAGTATAATAAACAAATATACCAAAATAAAAAGGAGGAAGTTGTATGGCAAAAAATATAGACAGCATATTTTTTGATATTACTCCGAAGATTGAAGAACTTGCTCTTAAGTGCGAGCAGAATAATGCGATCGAGAAGGAATTATACACGAAGTATGAAGTGAAAAGAGGTCTCCGCGACCTGAATGGAAAGGGCGTGCTTGCCGGACTTACGAACATTTCCGATGTGTGCGCATCAAAAATCGTAGACGGAAAGTCTGTACCGTGTGAGGGGAATCTGTATTACAGAGGTTATAATATCAAAGATCTTGTCAGAGGATTCCTCGAGGCGGATCACCCGGGATTTGAGGAGACGGCGTACTTGCTTCTGTTCGGCGAACTTCCGAATAAAGCACAGTTGGAAGAGTTTCAGAATATGATCGCAGAGCGCCGTATGCTTCCTCCGAACTTCGTGCGTGACGTCATCATGAAAGCGCCGAGCCGCGATATGATGAACAGCATTACGAGAAGTATCCTGCAGCTTTATTCTTATGACGAGAAAGCGGATGATACGAGTATTCCGAACGTTCTCCGTCAGTGTCTGAACCTCATCAGTCAGTTTCCGATGCTGATGGTATACGGATATCATGCGTATAATTACCGCAGAGGAGAGGATCTCTATATCTATGCGCCGAAAGCGGAACTGTCCACAGCGGAAAATATTTTGATGATGCTCCGCGAGGATCGTAAATATACAAAACTTGAGGCAGAGATCCTGGATATGGCTCTTGTGCTTCACATGGATCACGGCGGCGGAAACAACTCGACTTTTACGACTCACGTTGTTACGTCATCGGGAACGGATACATATTCTACGATCGCGGCTGCGATGGCATCTTTGAAAGGACCGAAGCACGGCGGCGCGAACATCAAAGTGACTCAGATGTTCGAGGATATGAAGTCTGTTTTGACAGACTGGGAAGACGAAGATCAGATCCGGGCATATCTGGAAGCGCTTCTTGATAAAAAAGCGTTCGACAGGAAAGGATTGATCTACGGTATGGGACATGCCGTTTATTCGATCTCCGATCCGCGAGCGGATATATTCAAAGGGTTTGTGAAAAAGCTTGCGAAGGAAAAAGGCCATGAGGCAGAATACGGTCTTTATGAAAAAGTAGAGCACCTTGCGCCTGAGATCATCGGAGAAAAGAGAAAGATGTATAAGGGCGTTAATGCAAACGTCGATTTTTACAGCGGACTTGTCTACAGTATGCTCGATCTTCCGCCGGCATTGTACACACCGATTTTTGCGGCGGCGCGTATTGTAGGATGGAGCGCGCACAGGTTGGAAGAGCTTAAAAATGTGGATAAGATCATACGTCCTGCGTATAAGCCGCTCGCACCATACCGCGATTATATAAAATTAGATGACAGGTAAGGAAGCATCAGTGACATGAGAGACGAGTTCTATTTCCCATCAAAAGACGGTAATACAGAGATTCATACGATAGAATGGAAACCGGAGGGCGAGGTAAAAGCGGTATTGCAGATCTGCCACGGAATGGTGGAGTATATCAAGCGATATGATGAATTTGCCGAATTTTTATGCGGCAAGGGTTTCTATGTCGTAGGGAATGATCACCTTGGACACGGGAAGTCGGTACAGGCGAAATCAGAATATGGTTTTTTCAGTGAAAAATACGGAAATGCATGCGTTATAGGCGATATTCATACACTTCGGCAGAGGACGATGAAGAAATATCCGAACGTTCCGTATTTTATGCTCGGACACAGTATGGGGTCTTCGCTTTTGCGTCAGTATATTCAGATGTACGGCAAGGGATTGAGCGGGGCGATCATTATGGGCGCGGTTGCCGATCATAAAAAGGCGACGCTTGTGTTCGGGAAGCGCTTATGCAGGCTGATGGCGGCTGTGCGCGGCTGGCATTACAGAAGTCATTTTGTGGATCATTTAGTTGTGGGAAATTTTAATCGAAAATTCAAACCGGCGAGGACAAGAGCCGACTGGGTCACAAGTGACAGAGAACATTTGGACGCTTATGTATCCGACCCGCTCTGCTCATTTGTTTTCACGGTAAATGCATATTACAGCATGTTTTCGGGAATGATCAGCATGCAGAGAAAAGAGGGCGTCTATATGATTCCGAAGAATCTGCCGATTTTGTTTGCGGCAGGTTCGGAAGATCCGGTGGGAAACTTCGGAAAAGGCGTTCGTAAAATATATGAAAAATACAGGGCGGCAGGGATAAGAGACGTATCTTTGCAGCTCTATACCGGCGACCGTCACGAGATTTTAAACGAATCAGCCGGGAACAGGTATATGACGATTTATTTGAGTGGCTTGCAGGACATATGGAAAATAAAGTGTTATAATAGAATTGTTATTGCCGCGAAAGCGTCGGTGAAATTTGATTGAAGGAGTTATCTGATATGGAATTGACAACGATTCGGGAATTATTTAAAGACAGAGAATCATATCTTGGCAAAAAAGTAACGATAGGAGGCTGGTTCGTAGTCTCAGAGATTCAAAGACATTTGGTTTCATTGTAGTAAATGACGGTTCTTATTTTGAGCCGCTTCAGATTGTATATCATGATGAGATGGAGAACTTTGCGGAAGTTTCTAAACTGAACGTCGGAGCTGCGATTATTGTGAAAGGAACGCTTGTCGCTACTCCGCAGGCAAAACAGCCGTTTGAGATTCAGGCGGATGAAGTGCAGATCGAGGGAGCGTCGGCTTCGGATTATCCGCTGCAGAAGAAACGTCATACGTTTGAGTATTTGAGAACGATTTCTCATCTGCGTCCGAGAACGAATACATTTCAGGCTGTATTCCGTGTGCGTTCTCTGGCAGCGTATGCGATTCATAAGTTCTTTCAGGAGAGAGGGTTTGTGTATGTACATACGCCGCTGATCACAGGAAGCGACTGTGAAGGCGCGGGCGAGATGTTTCGTGTTACGACTCTTGATATGGATCAGATCCCGAAGAATGAGATGGTACAGTAGATTATACAAAAGATTTCTTCGGAAAAGAGACGAGCCTTACGGTAAGCGGTCAGTTGAACGGAGAGACATATGCGCAGGCGTTTAGAAGTATTTATACATTCGGCCCGACATTCCGCGCGGAGAATTCAAACACAACCCGTCATGCGGCAGAGTTTGGATGATCGAACCGGAGATTGCGTTTGCAGATCTTGAAGACGACATGGATCTGGCAGAGTCTATGCTGAAATATGTCATCAATTATGTTCTTGAAAACGCGCCGGAAGAGATGAATTTCTTTAATTCTTTCGTTGATAAAGGACTTCTGGAGAGACTGAATAATGTTGCGAATTCTGATTTCGCCCGTGTTACTTACACAGAGGCGATCGAGATACTGGAGAAGAACAACGATAAGTTTGAGTATAAGGTTTCCTGGGGATGTGATCTTCAGACAGAGCATGAACGTTATTTGACAGAGCAGGTGTATAAGCGTCCTGTATTTGTTACAGATTACCCGAAAGAAATCAAAGCGTTTTACATGAAACAAAATGATGACGGCAAGACGGTTGCGGCAGTTGATTGTCTTGTTCCGGGTATCGGGGAAATCATCGGAGGAAGTCAGAGAGAAGACGACTATGAGAAACTCCTGGCCCGCATGAACGAACTTGGTCTTGATGAAAAAGATTATGGCTTTTATCTTGATCTTAGAAAATACGGTTCTACGCGTCATGCAGGTTTCGGATTAGGATTTGAAAGATGCGTGATGTATTTGACGGGAATGTCGAATATCCGTGATGTGATTCCGTTCCCGAGAACAGTAAATAACTGTGAACTGTAATTGCGTTTTGCGGTGTAAGACGTAAAAAAATACATCGAAATAAATATAGAATAAAATTATAAAGTATATCATGAGGGCGCGACAGTTGTGTGGCGTCCTTTTATTGCAATAGCGGCGAGCGAAAGTCCGGGCCTGCCCGGGTTCGTGGCAGCCGGCAGAAAACAGCATTGTTGAAAGGGGAGCGGGCGTGAAATTTATTCATATAGCAGACGTACATCTCGGAGCGCAGCCGGAGGCGGCTGTATATAGTCAAAGCAGAGGAAGAGAATTGTGGGAGTCATTTGAGAAAATACTTGGGGTATGTGAAGATGAGAGAACCGACCTTCTTCTTATTGCCGGAGATCTTTTCCACAGGCAGCCTCTTGTAAGAGAGCTAAAAGAGGTCAATTATCTTTTTTCAGAACTGACAGCTACTAAAGTTGTGCTCATAGCGGGCAATCATGATCATCTGCAGAAGGATTCTAATTATCGTTCATTTGAGTGGAATGATAATGTATATCCTTTGTTCGGGAAGAAATTGGAATATGTCGATTTTCCGGAATTGGAAACAGCGGTGTATGGACTCAGTTACTATGAACGGGAAATTTGTCAGCCGCTTTATGACGATGTGGCTGCAGCAGGCATTGAAAAGAATGAAATTCTGTTGGCTCACGGAGGTGATGACAGGCATATTCCGTTTGATAAAAAGAAGCTGAGTCGTTCCGGATTTTCATATATCGCCCTGGGACATATTCATAAACCGCAGGCTTTGCAAAAAGATAAGATGATTTATGCGGGAGCGCTTGAACCGATCGACCAAAACGACGTCGGGCAGCATGGATATGTAAAAGGGGAGCTCAAAGACGGAAAAGCGGCGATTCAGTGGATACCGTTTGCGGGGAGAGAGTATATCCACAGTTCTGTCGAAGTAGAAAGAAGCGATACGGAAGGAAGTATAAGAAAAAGGGTAAAGCAACTTATAAATGAGTATGGAAATGAAAATATTTACAAAATTACTCTTGCGGGAAAAAGAGATCCCGATATTGCCTTTGAAGTGAATCATTTGGCGGAGGAAGGATGCGTGTTGGAGATTTTGGACGAGACAATTCCGGCATATGATTTTGAAAAGCTTTATGCAGAGAACAAGGAGACTCTTCTTGGCAGATATATCGAGAAATTTGCAGGTTGTGAAGAGGGAAGTGTTGAGTATTGTGCGCTTTGTGAAGGCGTGGAAGCGCTTTTGACGGGAAACAGGGGATAGAGAAAATGGTAATCAGAGAACTTTATGTTAAAAATTTCGGAAAATTGTCGGAGAAACATTTTTATTTTAGGGATGGAGTACAGGTCATCAGCGGAGAAAATGAGTTTGGAAAGACGACGCTTCATGCGTTTGTGAAAGCGATGCTGTTTGGTTTGGAGCGGGGAAGAGGAAGAGCGGCGGCGAAAGATGATTTTACAAAGTATGAGCCGCGCAGCGGCGGCAGGTATGCCGGTGTCATGCGGTTTGACTGCGGAGGGAGACATTTTCGTCTTGAACGTACATTCGGAACAGGGGTTAAAAATTCTAAGTCGGCGGCTCTGATCTGTGAGGATGACGGAGAAGAATTGTCGGTGGAGCATGGGGATTTGGAAATGCTTCTGGGCGGATTGACTGCGGAGTTGTTTGACAGTACGGTTTCGGTCGGACAGTTGAAAAGCAGACCGGGGGAGGCTTTGTCCGATGCGCTGGAAAATTATGCGGCGAATTATTATGAGACGGGGGGAACAGAACTTGATCTAAGCGGCGCAGTGCAGATATTGAGAGAAAAAAGA
>ENA-OUNI01000805-OUNI01000805.1-human-gut-metagenome-genome-assembly--contig:-NODE-805-length-13850-cov-2.472783_pt1 | contig 13850 bp, 12 predicted proteins | sample MGYA00242499_ERZ504580 | MGnify/ENA primary metagenome ERZ504580 (study PRJEB26092, sample SAMD00036315) | human gut metagenome | host: Homo sapiens | study: EMG produced TPA metagenomics assembly of... | reverse complement strand
CAAACTCGTGTGGATCCACCTTCCAGTCGACGCACATCTGCTTCCAGAGTACGAAGGCGTCATGGAAACCTACAGAAAACTGCATGAGGATATGCAGAACGGCCGTGTGAAAGCCGCTTATGTCGTAGACCGTCAGGGTATCGCAGCAGCCGTATCCAAGATGGCATTCGGTAATGCTCTCGGCGTAACCATCGAGCACAATGTAGACGAGAGAGATCTCTTTACTCCATATATTGCAGATCTGATCTGCGAAGTTCCGGCTGAAAAAGTCGGAGAGCTGGCAAGCACCTACACCGTCATCGGTGAAGTGACAGACAAACCGGTTCTTTCCTATAAAGACACCGAAATCACCATCCGCGAGGCCGTTTCCGCATGGAACAAACCGCTGGAAAAAGTATTCAAGACCGTATCCGGGGCAGAGCTTCCGGAGGTAGATGCCCTGAATGTGGCAGCAGCAGACGAAAACGGAATTGTTGCAGACAGCTGCTATCAGGCAAAGAACATCCACGTATGCTCCCACAAGCTGGCACAGCCGACCGTATTCATTCCGGTCTTCCCGGGAACGAACTGTGAGTATGACAGCACCAGAGCTTTCGAGCGTGCCGGTGCAAAAGTTATCACTCAGGTATTCAGCAACCTTTCCGCAGAAGACATCCGCGGTTCTGTCGATGCCTTTGAAAAAGCCATCAACCAGGCGCAGATCATCATGTTCCCTGGCGGATTCTCCGCAGGTGATGAGCCGGATGGATCAGCAAAATTCTTTGCAACCGCATTCCAGAATGCGAAGATCAAAGAAGCTGTTACCAAACTGCTGAATGAGAGAGACGGACTTGCCCTTGGTATCTGCAACGGATTCCAGGCACTGATCAAATTGGGACTCGTTCCGTACGGTGAGATTCTCGGACAGACGGAGGATTCCCCGACTCTGACCTTCAACACCATCGGACGCCATATTTCCAAGATGGTTTACACGAAGGTTGTGACCAACAAATCCCCATGGCTGGCAGGCGCCGAGCTTGGCGGTGTTTACACCAACCCGGCATCCCACGGCGAGGGACGTTTCGTAGCATCGAAAGAGTGGATCGACAAGCTGATGGCAAACGGCCAGATTGCAACCCGCTACTGCGATGTCAACGGAAACCTGACCAACGACGAGTACTGGAATGTCAACGGTTCCTACTGCGGAATCGAGGGTATCACCAGCCGGACGGCCGTGTCTTTGGTAAGATGGCACACGCAGAGCGCCGCGACAACGGCGTAGCAGTCAACATCTACGGAGAGCAGGATCTGAAGATCTTTGAGTCCGGTGTTGCTTACTTTAAATAAAATAAAACCAAAATAGAAGATTCCCGCAGAGAGGAAGAAAGCTCCTTTCTGCGGGAATTTTTTTGTCAGAACAGTAATTTCTGGTTTCGAAAGAAAAAATTTGATTATGCGCCGCGGTGCAGTTATAACGCAATATTTTGCTTTATTAACAAAAGTAATAAGGTCAAGTAGTAGAAATATTCTGAAAAAACGAAAGATTTCGATAGTCTCAACACATTACATATATGACGGGCCCGGAAGAGAAGGACAGCGAAATAACAGGAGGGAGAAAGAAGTGTATGAGACAAGAGGAGGAACGATTTTTTCAGATCATATTCGAGAAAAACAGTCATGTGCTGTTCCGTTATATCTGCGGTCAGTTGAACAATGACCGGGAGACGGCGAAAGATGTGCTGAACGATGTATGGGAGGTATTGGTGGTAAAATTTGAAACCGTTGCCGATCTCGAAGGAGAAGAGATGACGAAATGGCTGTTCTGTGTGGCAAAAAACAAGATCAAGAATCAGCGCAGAAAACATTATTATCAGAATGAAGTTTCCTATACACAGTATCAGAAAGAGAACAGAAATGAAGGGGAGGCGGGCGCGACAGCCGAGATTGAGGAACGAATGGTGATGCAGAACTGCATCCAGAACCTGAATCCGATGGATCAGCGCATTTTCTGGGGGAGAGCATATGGATTCAGCTACAAAGAGCTCAGCGGATTCTGCAAGAAAAGCGAGCAGGCGCTGCAGTGCCAGTACAGCCGCGCAATCAAGAAACTGCAGGGAATGATGAGTCAGGAAATCAGTCTGACGAGAGCGTAGAAAATGAAAATGGTATGCAGCGGAAACCTCAACTCTTACAATCTAAAAACAATAGAAATATCTAAAAAATTCTCTGCAGGAGAATATCCTGTGTCTAAAAATAAAGTGTTACCGTTTACATATCAAAAATCCGTTTTCCTCGTTGTCGTGGCGCGGAAATTGTGTTAAAATATTTTTAGAAAATTCACACGATGTGCGAGAAGGCAGAAAGGATGAAAACAACATGAAGGATGAGTACGTACCTATGTAGGCACTTATACCCATGGAAGCAGCATTGGTATTCATTTATATGATGTAAATGTAGAAGAAGGCACTCTGACAGAGCGAAAAGTCATACCGGTCAACAACTCTTCCCACATTGCCCGTTCCTTAAACGGCAAATACCTGTATTCGATTGCAGATGAAGGCGTTGCAGTGTTTGCAGTGGAGGATGACGGAGACCTGACCCCGATCAACAAAGTAGACATCGACGGCATGCGCGGCTGCTATCTGTCGGTGGACAAAACCGGAAGATACCTGTTCGTGGCAGGCTATCATGACGGAAAAGTAACCGTTGTACATACCCATAAGGACGGCCGCCTCGGAAGTCTGATGGACGGCGTGTTCCACAAGGGCTTGGCAGTGTGGCAGAGCGTAACTTCCGCCCGCATGTCAGCTGTGTTGTTCCTACACCGGACAACAAATATGTCTGCGCAGTCGACAACGGCATTGACCAGATCAAAATGTACAAGCTGAACACACAGCGTGACCGCCTGAAACTGGTGGATATCCTACGCTGTGAGCGTGAATCCGGTCCGAGAGAGATCGTTTTCAGTGAATCCGGAAAATACGCGTATGTCATTTACGAGCTGATGAACAAAGTCGATGTATTCAGCTACCGTGATACGGGAAACGGACCGGAATTTGAAAAACTGCAGTCGATCAGCACCACATCCGCGAACGTGGACCAGGCGCACGACGCTGCATCCGGCATGTGCCTTTCCCCGGATCACCACTACCTGTTTACTTCTACAGCCGGAGACAATACCGTAGCAATGTTCCATATCGACCCGGAGACCGGCTGCCTGGAGAAGAAGTTTGCACTTCCGATCAGCGGCGAATATCCAAAGGATATTGCAATGTTCCCGGACGGAAAACATATCGCAGTGGCAAACCATGAGTCCAACACGATCACAACATTTACCGTTGATTATGAGAAAAACGTGCTGGTTCAGAAAGGCCGCCCGATGAAAGTGGAGACGCCGAACTGTATTCTGATTACGAAAAAAGGCGTTCACTAAAAAAATAACGCAAAAATGCCTGCAGGAAGAACTGTATCCCGCAGGCATTTTTGTGTTGAAGCCAGAAAGAAGCAGTCCGGCCTTTATTTCTCGTCCAGAGCCCAGACTTTCTTTACATTGTCCAGTTTGGCGCTCATGCCGACGAGCAGTGCGTCCGCCAGGACAAGAGCGGTCATGCATTCCACGACAACAACGGCGCGTGCAACGACGATCGGGTCGTGGCGGCCTTTGATTTCGATGGCAATGTTTTCACCATCTTTGTTGATGGTCTGCTGGGAAGCAGCAACGGACGGGGTCGGTTTGAAACCAGCCCGGACAACGATATCGCTTCCGTCGCTGATACCGCCTAAAATACCGCCGGCGTGGTTGGTCAGCTTGACAATGGAGCCGTCCGCATTTACATGGAAGGCATCGTTATTGGTAAGCCCGGTAGCTGTGCAGACCGAGAAACCGTCTCCGATTTCCACGCCTTTTACGGCGCCGATGGAGACGAGTGCTTTTGCAAGGTTGGCATCGAGCTTTTCAAACACCGGATCGCCGACACCGGCCGGCATATGGTGAACGACACATTCGACCACACCGCCGACGGAATTTTTTTCCGCCATGGCTTTTGTTAAAAGCCCGGAAGCTTTTTCGGCAGCCTCTGCATCCGGCATATTCAGGGCGTTATTCGCGATTTCAGCGGCATCAAAAGACTGGATTTCCACGTCACCGATGGAGCGGGTGTAGGCGGAAACGGTGATGCCAAGCTCAGAGAGCATTTTTAAGGCAATGGCACCTGCAGCCACGCGTGCGATCGTCTCGCGTCCTGAGGAGCGTCCGCCGCCGCGGTAGTCGCGGAAACCGTATTTTGCATCAAACGTATAGTCGGCGTGGCCCGGTCTGTAATAGGAAGCAATGTCGCTGTAATCTTTGGAATGCTGATCCTCATTCCATACCACCATGGAAATCGGGGTACCGGTCGTTTTTCCTTCGAAAGTGCCGGATAAAATCTGAACGGTATCGGATTCTTTCCGTTTTGTGGTAAAGCGGTTCTGTCCCGGCTTCCTGCGGTCGAGGTAAACCTGAATATCCTCCTCGGAAAGCGAAAGGCCGGCCGGCACTCCGTCCACAACAACGCCCACGCCTTTTCCATGAGACTCTCCCCAGGTGGTCAGTCTGAAGATGGTACCAAATGATGATCCTGCCATATATAAAGTCCTCCTGAATTTTTTCGTATATTTATAAAATAACTGGAAAAGATTTCTAATAAATTATACCGGAAAGTAAAACATTCGTAAAGCTCTTTTTCAGAGACGAAATTCACCGTTATACCGTTTGACAAACGAAAAGGCAGCACGTATAATGAGAATGTATTTTCGGGCAGTGAAAGCCGGTGAAATAAAACAAACAAAAAGGAAGAGTGTGCATGAATTTTTTTAGACAAAATGGAGCGAAAATATGGGAGATATGCGTTAAGCCATCTGACGATGTACATTATCGTAACGTACATTGCGGGATATATCATTGCGCTTGCGGCTCCCATCATGAGACAGTATCTGACGCTGGAACCATACTATATTCTGCATGGCCAGATCTGGCGTCTGGTGAGCTGGATTCTGATTCCGCCGAGCAGTCTCGACATCTTTACGATTATTATGCTGTTTTTCTACTACTCAATCGGAACGAGTCTTGAAAGAGCCTGGGGAGATTTCAAATATAACGTTTATATCTTTTCGGGTATTCTGATGACGATCCTCGGTTCCTTCCTGCTGTATGGAATCGAGTACGCAGTGAAGGGGTATCCGGCGCTGATGGGAACTGCATTCAGCACCTATTATATCAGCCTTTCTATTTTTCTTGGCTTTGCGATCAGTTTTCCGGATATGCAGGTGCTTTTGTACTTTATTATCCCGATCAAGATCAAATGGCTGGCGTATCTTGACGTAGCACTTCTTGCTTATAGCATGATTACCAGCATTCTGAGCGGAAACTGGGCAGGATGTGTTGTTATTTTGTGTTCCTTGGCAAACGTCCTGGTGTTTTTCCTGATGACAAGAAAGGGAAAACATAACTCTTTCCGGCAGAACAGACGCAGGAAAGAATTTAAAAAAGCCGTATCAAGAGGAGAAGCCGAATACCGCAATCTAAATGGAATCACAAAACACAAATGTGCGATTTGCGGGCGGACTGAAAAGGATGATCCGAATCTGGAGTTCCGTTTCTGCTCCAGATGCAACGGAAATTATGAATACTGCCAGGATCACCTGTTTACGCATGAACATGTAAGATAAAGAAGGAGAGAAAGTATGAGAAGAACGAAAATTGTCTGCACCATGGGGCCAAATACCAACTCCCGTGACCTGATGAAAAAACTGATTGAAACCGGAATGGATGTTGCTCGTTTTAATTTTTCTCATGGAGACCACGATGAGCAGAAAATGCGTATGGATATGCTGAAAGAGCTTCGAAAAGAGCTGAAAACTCCTGTGGCAATCCTTCTGGATACCAAAGGACCGGAAATCCGTACCGGCGTTTTGAAAGATGGCAAAAAAGTAAATCTGGTAACCGGACAGACTTTTACCCTGACAACCGTTCAGGAGACCGGAGATGAAGATCACTGTTCGGTCAGCTACACCGGCCTTACCGACGATATCAAAGAGGGAGACACAATTCTGATCGATGATGGTCTGATCGGCCTGCGCGTAGAAAAAGTAAATGCACCGGAAATTGTCTGTACCGTAGTAAACGGCGGCGAGCTCGGAGAGAAGAAGGGTGTGAATGTACCAAACGTTTCGATCAATCTTCCGAACCTCACGGAGAAAGACAAAGGAGATCTTCTCTTTGGTATTGAACAGGATATTGATTTTGTAGCGGCTTCTTTTATCCGGAATGCAGAGGCAATTAACGAAATCCGTGAGTTCCTTGTGGCAAACGGAGGAGAGCGTATTGATATCATTGCCAAGATCGAAAATGCGGAGGGTGTGCAGAACATCGACAGCATCATCGATGCGGCAGATGGTGTGATGGTTGCAAGGGGAGACCTTGGTGTAGAGATTCCGGCGTGCCAGGTACCGCATGTACAGAAAATCATCATTGAAAAATGCAATCATAAATACAAACCGGTTATCACAGCAACCCAGATGCTGGATTCCATGATCCGGAACCCGCGTCCGACCCGTGCAGAGGTAGCCGATGTTGCGAATGCAATTTATGATGGAACGGATGCGATCATGCTCTCCGGCGAAACAGCAGCCGGAAAATATCCGATCGAGGCAGTTACCATGATGGGAGAGATTGCCGAGCAGACGGAGCGTTATCTGAAATTCGAAGATTACCGCGATGGAAAAGCGCTGGAAGGAAAGCTGAATGTTTCCGCGGCAGTCGGAAGCGCAGCCGTTTCTATGGTAGAACACATCAAAGCAGCCTGCATTGTGACCCCGACGATGTCCGGTCAGACCGCAAGACTGATCTCCAACCTTCGTCCGAGCGTACCGATTTACGGCGTTACCCCATATGAATGGGCAAGAAGAAAAATGCAGCTCTACTGGGGCGTTCGTCCGGTGACCGGATACGAGGAAGATTCTACGGAGAACATCATTTCCCATGCTATGTATATGGTGCGCCGTGAGGAGCTTGTAGAACGCGGTGATTATGGTTATTTTACGGCCGGAGACCCTGCCACCAACGAGGTGACGGGTGAAGGATATATGACAAACATGCTTCACATTATTCAGGCAAAATAAGCAGAAGAAGGAGACAAAAGAGAATGACGAAGAAGCCTTTTGTAACAAAAGAAAAACTGGAAGAAATCGCAGCAGCAGTACCAACTCCGTTTCACATTTACGATGAAAAAGGAATTCGTGAGAATGCGAAAGCGGTAAAGGAAGCTTTTTCCTGGAATCCGGGATTTCGTGAGTATTTTGCTGTGAAAGCGAACCCAAACCCGACACTGATCAAAATGCTGGGTGAATATGACTGCGGATGCGACTGCTCTTCTTACACGGAGCTGATGCTTTCCGATGCGATGGGATTTGAGAAAGATAAAATCATGTTTTCATCCAACGTAACACCGGCTGCAGAGTATCAACTGGCTGCAGAGCTTGGTGCGATCATTAACCTTGATGACATTACCCATATTGATTTTCTTGAGAAAACATTAGGCTACATTCCGAAGAAAATCTGCTGCCGTTATAACCCGGGCGGACTGTTCAAAATTAGCACCGATATCATGGACAATCCGGGAGATGCCAAATACGGCATGACAACCGAGCAGATTTTTGAGGCGTTCCGCATTCTGGAGGCAAAAGGGGCAGAAGAGTTCGGCATCCATTCCTTCCTTGCGAGTAATACCGTAACCAACGATTACTACCCGGTTCTGGCAAAAACACTGTTCGAGCTGGCTGTAAAGCTGCAGAAAGAGACAGGCGTGAAGATTAAATTCATCAATCTTTCCGGCGGCGTCGGAATTCCGTACAAACCGGATCAGGAAGGCAATGACATCCGCGTGATTGGCGAGGGTGTACATAAAGTGTACGATGAAGTCCTCGTTCCGGCCGGCATGGGCGATGTTGCAATTTACACGGAGATGGGCCGTTTCATGATGGGACCGTACGGCGGACTCGTTACCCGCGCCATCCATCAGAAACACATCTACAAAGAGTACATCGGCTGTGATGCCTGCGCGGTCAACCTGATGAGCCGGCTATGTACGGCGCTTACCACCACATCACGGTGATGGGAAAAGAAGATCAGCCGTGCGACCACAAATATGACGTAACAGGCTCCCTGTGCGAAAACAACGATAAATTCGCGATCGACCGCATGCTTCCGGAAGTGGAAGTCGGAGACCTCCTCTTCATCCACGACACCGGCGCACATGGATTTTCCATGGGATACAACTACAACGGAAAATTAAAATCTGCAGAGGTTCTGTTAAAAGAGGACGGCAGCTTTGAAGTCATCCGCCGCGCAGAAACCCCGAAGGATTACTTCGCTACACTGGATGGAACACCGGAATATGAAAAGATGTTTGGAAATAAATAAGAGATAACAACAGTAAAACCCCTTTCAAAAAGAACCATGCGGCAGATGGCCGGTTCTTCGAAAGGGGTTTTCTTTCTTTCAAAAGCTGTTTTTTGAAGGGAAGACAATAAAAAAAGATCTGCATCAACGTTCGTTCTTGCAGATCTTTTTTAGCTATGCCGCTGGCCGGACTCGAACCGGCACGGTTATTCACCGCTTGATTTTGAGTCAAGTGCGTCTACCAATTCCGCCACAGCGGCAGTGTTCGTAATCAGAACAAGATATATTTTACCATAAAAACAAGAAGGACGCAAGAGAAAAAAATGGAATAATTATCATAAAAACTTTCTAAAAAAGATTGACGAAAGGAAAAATAGAAGTATAGTGTAGATAGTTTAGTACCATACTAAATTTTACATCATAAGTTCAAATAACGATTTATCGAAAACGCCATCGTTAGATGGTCCACAGTGTGTGGAACGAAAACTGTTGTCTTCATAGACAGCAGTTTTTTTGTTGTCTAAAATTAGAAATGAAACATGGTTATGATTCAGTACTGTGAGAACAGCAAGAACCAGGAAGTAGAATTGTTGAAAATAGGAAAGAAAAGATGTAAAAAATCAAAATATATGATAAAATTAGATAAAATGTAGAAAATGGAGGAAAGAACAGATGAAAGGGGAATATTATCTCGGACTTGATATGGGAAGCAGTTCGGTTGGATGGGCTGTGACAAATGAGAAGTACGAAATTTTGCGCGCACATGGAAAAACACTTTGGGGTGTACGGCTATTTGACAGTGCACAGACTGCAGAAGAGAGAAGAGGGTTTCGGACAGCAAAACGAAGATTGGATCGTCGTAATTGGAGAATAGAATTGCTGCAGAAAATTTTTGCGGAAGAAGTAGAAAAGATAGATGATGGATTTTTTCGCAGAATGAAAGAGAGTCGTTACTGGCCAGAGGATAAGCGTGACAGGCAGGGAAAGTGTCCGGAACTTCCCTATGCATTGTTTGCGGATGATGATTACACAGACAAAGAATATCATAAACAGTTTCCAACCATCTATCATCTGAGAAAATGGTTAATGGAAACTGACGAAACGCCTGATATTCGCCTGATATATCTTGCTCTGCATCATATGATGAAACACAGAGGCCATTTTCTATTAAACGGAAATATCGAACAGGTAAGAGAATTTCAGACAACATTTGAACAGTTCCTTGAAGCAGTGCGGGCAGAAGAACTTGGCTTTTCTTCCGAGATTGGAGTGGAAAGAAGCAAGGAAATAGAGGCAATTTTAAAAGACCGAACATTGACCAAATCTGCGAAAAAAGACAAAAGCAGTAAAAGCAATGCGGGCAGAACATCCTGTGAAAAAAGAGTGGCTGGGATTGATTACCGGTGGAACAGCAAAACTGGGAAATCTGTTTGGGGAAAAACAGATGGATACACTGGAACGGCCAAAACTTTGCTTCGCAGATGCAGGTTATGAAGAATACGCTGGAGAGATCGAAGCAGAGCTGGGAGAAAAATATGTATTAATTGAACACGCAAAAGCAGTGTACGATTGGGCTGTTCTGGCTGATATTTTGCAGAACTATTCTTCTCTTTCAGAGGCAAAAGTGGCACTTTATGAAAAGCATAAAAAAGATCTGAAAGATCTGAAAAAGCTGGTCAGAGAGAATCTTTCAAGGGAAGAATATCAGAGACTGTTTGCAAAAAAGGATGAAAAAGCTAATTATTATGCGTATATCAAGGCACCAAAACAATGTAGTCAGGAAGACTTTTACGGTTATCTGAAAAAGAATATTCTGGGCAAGATATCAGATGTGACGAAAGCATCCTGCATGCAGAAGGAAATGGAAATGGGAACGTTTCTTCCGAAACAGACTGTAAAAGACAACAGTGTCATTCCATATCAGATTCATTTATATGAATTAAATGCAATCCTGAAAATCTGGAAGATAAAGTTCCGCTACTGAAAGAGAATGGAGAGAAGATTCAAAAGATTTTTCACATTCCGCATTCCGTACTACGTAGGACCTTAAACGGAATTCGAAAAAAAGGGGAGAAGAGTAACTGGGCGGTACGAAAAGAAGGCAAAATATATCCATGGAACTTCGATGAGATGGTAGATTTGGAAGCAAGTGCAGAGCAGTTTATTCGAAGAATGACGAATAAATGTACTTATCTGCCAAGTGAAGATGTTTTACCAAAGTATTCTCTGCTGTACAGCAAATACGAAGTTTTAAATGAATTAAATAATCTGCGTTTGGATGGAGAAAAGATATCTGTAGAGCAGAAACAGAAAATATATGAAGAAGTATTCCAGAAAAGCAGAAAGGTTACACAGAAAAAACTGAAAAACTATTTAGTGAAAGAAGGAATTACCGGAAAAGAAGTTGAAATTACCGGAATTGATGGTGATTTCAAGAGTTCTCTTACGGCATACCATGACTTTAAAGAGAAATTAACAAATCTGTCACTGAACCAGGCGGAAAAAGAATGCATCATCCTGAACGTAACGCTGTTTGGAGATGATAAAGCGATACTGAAACAGAGATTAAAGAAACTGTTTCCGGAGTTGACAGAAAAACAAAGAGACAGCATAAGTAAACTGCCGTATCGTGGTTGGGGAAGACTCTCAAAAGTGTTTTTGGAAGAGATGGAAGCACCGGCACCGGAAACGGGAGAGGCATGGTCTATTATTCGGGCTTTGTGGGAGACGAATGACAATCTGATGCAACTGCTTAGCGAAAAATATTTGTTTGCATCGGCAATCGAAGAAAAGAATGGAAACGAACAGAAAAAACGGGATATTTCGTATGAATTAGTCGAGGAACTTTACGTATCACCGGCAGTGAAGCGGCAGATTTGGCAGAGCCTTTTGATTGTAAAGGAAATCTGTAAGTGATGGGAAACCCACCGAAACGTGTTTTTATAGAAATGGCAAGAGAAAAAAACGATCAGGGAAGAACCACTTCAAGAAAAAAGAAACTGCTGGAACTCTATAAAAAATGTAAAGCGGAAGAAAAAGACTGGATAGATGAGATTGAAAAGCGTTCCGATGCGGAAATGAGAAGAGACAAGCTGTATTTGTATTATACGCAAAAAGGAAAATGCATGTATTCCGGTGAAACAATTGAACTGGAGGAATTGTGGGATAATCAGAAGTATGACATTGATCATATTTTTCCACAGTCCAAAGTGATGGATGATAGCCTGGATAACCGGGTACTTGTAAAGAAAAAGTGTAATCAGATGAAAGAGGATAAATATCCGATCGATGAAACAGTTCGGAAAAAAATGCAGCCATTCTGGAAATCTTTAGTGGATGCCGGATTGATCAGTGAAGAAAAATATAAACGGCTGATAAGAGGAAATGGATTTGAACCGTCTGAATTGGCTGGATTTATTTCCAGGCAGCTGGTGGAAACTCGTCAGAGTACAAAAGCGGCAGCAAGTATTCTGCAGCAGGTGATCCCGGATACACAGATTGTTTATGTGAAAGCGCCAACCGTTTCAAAGTTCCGTAAGGATTTTAAATTTCTGAAGGTACGGGAGATGAATGATTATCATCATGCGAAGGATGCTTATTTGAATATTGTCGTTGGCAACGCATATTTTGTAAAATTCACATCAAATCCGATTCACTTCATTAAGGAAAATCCGGGAAGAAGTTATAATCTGAAGAAGATGTTTGAACAGGAAAGAATTGAACGAAACGGAGAAATTGCCTGGGAAGGCGGGAACGGAACCATTGTGACAGTCCGAAGTTTATGGAAAAGAACAACATTCTTGTGACGCGAAGATCGTATGAGGCAACAGGTGCATTGTTTGACCAGCAGATTGTCAAAAAAGGAAAAGGTCAGGTTCCGATCAAGAGCAGTGATGAACGGCTTTGTGATATACAGAAGTATGGAGGATATAACAAAGAGGCGGGAGCTTACTTTGTGCTGGCAGAATCGGAGGGCAAAAGGGAAAGAAAATACGAACAATCGAGTATGTGCCGATTCGTCTGAAAAAGGAAATTCAGAAGTCAGAAGAAAATATAATTCGGTATCTGGAAGAGGAAAGACAGTTAAAGAATCCGCGAGTGCTGGTGCCGGAAATCAAAATAGATACTCTGTTTTGTGTGGACGGATTTTATATGTGGGTTTCCGGAAGATCAGGAGATCAGCTATTGATGCAAGGTGCAAATCAGCTGGTACTTTCCCAGGAAGAAATGGAAATACTGAAAAAAATAGTACAGTACGTGGAACGTAAAAACAGAATAAAGAACTGAAAATTTACGATTCCGACCATTTAGAAGAAAAGAAGGTGGTGATGCTGTATGAAACCTTTTTAAATAAATTAACAAATACGGTATATGCAAAAAAAACTTGGAGCACAGGCAAAGACATTAACGGAAAAAAGAGAAAAATTTAAAGAATTATGCATAGAAGAAAAGTGTATCGTTTTGTATGAAATTTTACATTTTTTCCAGTGCCAGAGTGTTACCGCTGATTTGAAATTAATTGGAGGATCTGGAAGAGCAGGAATTTGTATCTCAACAAAAATATAACCGATTGCAGTCGAATCGAAATGATTCATCAATCGCCAACCGGTATTTACGAGCAGGCAGTAGACCTGAATGCATTATGAGCTGGCGGATTGTGGTTATTTCCAAACGGGCAAAGCTGGACTATCAGCTTGGTTATCTTGTGGTACGAAATGAAGAAGTAACAAAAATACATTTAAGTGAAATCTCAACCATTCTGATTGAGTCAACAGCAGCAACAGTCACAACAAGTCTGCTGGCAGAGCTGACCAAAAAGAAAATAAAAGTGATTTTTTGCGATGAAAAGAGAAATCCATCGTCGGAACTGGTTGGGTATTACGGAAGTCATGATACCAGCAATAAAATCAGAAAGCAGATTCAGTGGAGCCGGCACAGTAAAGAAGCGATCTGGACAGAGATTGTGACGGAAAAAATACGAAAACAGAAGGAACTGTTAAAAAATCTGGGAAAGGAAGAAGCGGGTCTGTTAGAAGCATATTTACAGGAGATTGGCTGGAACGATGAGACAAACCGGGAAGGGCATGCGGCAAAAGTATATTTTAATGCGTTGTTCGGCATGACATTTACCAGAACTGCGGATTGTCCGGAAAATGCAGCGCTGAATTACGGATATAGCATTTTGTTGTCTGCGTTTGCGAGAGAAATTGTAGCGAGCGGTTATATTACACAGCTCGGACTCTTTCATGATAATATGTTTAATCAGTTTAATCTGGCGTCCGATTTGGATGGAACCGTTCCGTGTTCTGATTGACCGGGAAGTAATCCAAATGCAGAGGAAAGAATTTACGCATGAGGAAAAATACAGTTTGGTCAATGTATTAAAACAACGAATCATGATATGACGGGGAAAAACAACAGTATGTGAATATCG
>ENA-OUNI01000804-OUNI01000804.1-human-gut-metagenome-genome-assembly--contig:-NODE-804-length-13852-cov-2.820109_pt1 | contig 13852 bp, 22 predicted proteins | sample MGYA00242499_ERZ504580 | MGnify/ENA primary metagenome ERZ504580 (study PRJEB26092, sample SAMD00036315) | human gut metagenome | host: Homo sapiens | study: EMG produced TPA metagenomics assembly of... | reverse complement strand
TTGACCGCCTGCTTGAAAAGCCGGGTGGGGATATGCTTCCTGCCTGTCTTGCTGGCACTCTCCCCACGCTCCAAATCCGGGTATTTTTCTACCATGTAGCATGAAAATCGTCCTGCCACTTCGTCAAATTCGCCCGGTTGCCGATAATCTCCTTAGCGCACAGGCGGTTGTCTTTCGTCAGCGGAACAAAGGTTAAATGCTCCTTTCCCCATTCCTTTCCTATCCGGGACTTTTCCACAGGAAAATCCCGCCGGAAATATCTTTGATAGGATTGGAATGGATAAGATATAAATAAATCGTTTTAATCTCTGTATTTCTATATACCGTCCGTTTTTCGTACTTTTCAAGGGCGATTTCCGTACTTCATGGGTACGGTTTTCAGCCTCCGGCGTTCCAAAACCGGATTTTTGAAGTCGGCGTTTGATACCGCTTCATAGGATTTTGGGTAAATACAGTTGGGTTTTCCACAGCCCTGCTTCTTCTTAATGTCAATCAACTCCGCATACTGTAACTCCCGCAGGGTGTTGACCGCTTTCTGCCGCCCACAGTGGAGCAAGCCCACCACCTCACAGATGGGATAGTACAGGTAAAGGAAACCGTCCGGTCTGCGCCCCAACGGCGGCAAATCTTTGTATAAGCTATTTTTCATGCGTTCCTCCGTTTTCTTTTGCCGTTCTCCCCGAAAGGCTCCCTGTGTTGGCACGCTCCCCGCACTTCGGGACAATTTGTCCCTTAGCTGGCCCGCTGCGGTGCTTTCCCCGCCGGTCATATTTCTTTTGGACGGTCATTCTGTTTTCAAGGTGCGGCTCATCGATGAACTAAGATAAGTCTACACGAAAAATGCAATCCCCGGAATTTTGCGAGAATTGCATTTTTGCAATCATTCTGTATAATGGAAGTATGCGGAGGAGGTGCGTATCTATGGCTTTACCCGGAACACCCGGACAGCGGATTTCCGATTTATGTAACGGGAACCACATCACACAAAAGGAACTTGCGGAGAAAATAGGCGTTTCCGCTTCCCAGTTAAGCCGGATCGTCAGCGGCGAAACAAGAACGGTCAGCAGCGATATTCTCATAGGTGTGGCAAAGGAATTTAAGGTATCTAGGACTACCTACTGGGCTTGTCTACCGTGAGCGTCCGTAAAAGCTACGATATTTCTGAATTAGGTTTGTCCGCGGGAGCGTGAGGGGGCTTGTGACGGGTGCTGTCGATGTGCAAATCCTCAATCGCTTGTTGGAACACAGGAATTTTCCGAAGCTGATAGATTTGATACGGATTTATTTTCAGGACACGGCGGTAAAGGGGATAACGGCACGAAACCAGCTTATTGAAATAACTACGGCTTCGCGAAAGACCGCCCGGAGTACCGGACAAAGGCAAGACAGGATATACAGTTTATGAACGCACAGAAGACAGACGAACATGAAGCGGAAATTGAAAAAATCAAAAATGTGTTCCTTTCTATCCTGCGGGACATTAAGAATGATATAGACAGCGGAGAACAGCCGGGATAAACTGTCACCTCTGCTATGCTTCAAAACATCCAAAACGCCGCACAGGAGCAGCAACAGGAGCTTCATACCCTTGATGATATGACCGCGTTGGTTACGGAAGATTGGAAAGGTCATGCCACTGGACGAGGAAACAAGCGAACAATTCCAGCAGTTGATGAAGAAAATGATTGAACAGGCTGGAAAGCAGTGAGCGGCAAGAAATAGCCAACCGGGATTTGGAGGATTGATTGTGAATAAAGAATGGTCAGAACTTAACAAAGCAATGCAAACCAAAATTAGGAAGAATGATACCTATGAAGCGGGTATCGATACATTATTTGAACTGCGGAACCGGTTAATGAAAATCTTAACCGTATTCTATAGCGAATTAAATAGAGAAGAATTTAATGCAATCCCTTTTTTAAATGCAGACGGTTATCATAGCAAACCATTGCATATTCAATCTGGCATATATTTCGTATCGAAGATATAGTTGCGCATATCTTGATAAACGAAGACGAACAGGTGTTTTACACAGGGAATTATCAGGAGCGAATCAATTCGCCCATAATAACAACAGGAAATGAACTTGTAAAACAGCAGATTGCAGATTTTTCAATACAGCTTAATTTGAAAGAGCTTTATTCACACATTTTTGAGGTAAAAGTAAGCACTGAAAAGATAATCAAAAGTCTGTCTTATGTCGAATTGAAAAAGAAAGTATCAGAAGAAAGGAAAGAATACTTAAAATCGTTAAATGTCGTAAGCAATAATGAAAACGCAATTTGGTTAATTGATTATTGGTGCAATAAAGATATACGAGGACTGATCCAAATGCCGTTTTCAAGACATTGGATTATGCACATAGAAGCCTGTTTACGCATTAGGAATAAAATACATTTATAAATCTCCGGATTGTAGGTAACCGAAAATGAAAGAAAATATTGTAGCTAAGCTGACACCAAAAGATGATAAATATGCCTGCTCTTTTGCCGATAAAATTATATCGGAAAGTCAGGAAACAGATGAATGGTACGAATATTTTGATGACTTTGCTTCTTTGCTCAGCCATCCAAAATCATTCGTCAGAAACCAAGCATTGTATATTCTTGCGTCAAATGCTCAGTGGGACGAAAAAAATCGCTTTGATTTTATTTTTTCTGATTTTCTTGCTCATGTAACAGACGAAAAATCGATTACAGCCAGACAGTGCATAAAGTCTCTTGCACAGGGAGGCGCTGCAACACCACAGTATATTTCAAGAATATTGTCTTGTTTGTAAGGCGCTGATTTATCAAAGTACAAGGACAGTATGCGCCCTCTGATTGAAAAGGATATAGCAAAAACTGAAAAGACATTAAAAACTCTCCAATCAGGGAGTTGTGGAGGTACATGATGAATACGATGTTAGTTGTAACGGATATGGATAAAACCGTTGAATTTTATAAAAGCGTTTTAGGGCTTGAGGTAGTCATGGACTTTGGCGCAAACAAGACCTTGACGGGCGGTTTAGCCTTGCAGACGCTGGAAACATACAAGGAATTTATTGGTACAAGTGATATTTCTTTCGGCGGCAATAATTTTGAACTTTATTTTGAAGAAGATAATTTTGATAAATTTGCGAATAACCTCCGAAAGTGTGATGTTCAATATATTCACCCGGTTAAGGAACATTCGTGGGGACAGCGTGTGGTTCGCTTCTATGACCCGGACAGGCATATTATCGAAGTGGGCGAAAATATGAAAGTGGTTTGCAAAAGATTTATAGACAGCGGAATGACGCCGGAACAGACAGCAGAGCGCATGGACGTACCTGTGGAATATGTAAATGAGTGTATGCAGTAGAGGAAGTAGCTGAAATGTAATTACGGGAAACCGAACAGAGCAAAATTAGAATTTGTGGAGCTGATACTTATGAAAGGATTTGAACGGAAAAATCAATTATTTTCTCTTTGTGGATTAAATTGCGGGCTGTGTCCTATGCTTTTAGGAAATTACTGCGGCGGCTGCGGCAATGGTAATCAATCATGCAAGATAGCGAAATGCAGTCTTGCACATGGAGAGATAGAATACTGCTATGAGTGCAAACAATATCCATGCGAAAAATATCAACACATTGATAAATATGACTCTTTTATCACGCATAGGCGGCGAAATGCAGATTTAGAAAGAGCGCAGAGCATGGGCATTGAGCAATATAATGCTGAACAGCAGGAAAAAATACAAATTCTTTCCCACTTACTTTCTAACTATAATGACGGGCGCAGGAAAACTTCTTTGCGTAGCAGTCAATTTATTAGAACTTTCTGAGTTGCAAGAAGCAACTAAAGCAAATACAATCAAATGACGAATTGTCTGCACTACCATTTAAGGCACAATGTTCGTATGTGGTAGAGGTGCTTCAAAAGATTGCCGACAAAAAAAATATAAAATTGAAACTTATCAAGAAAAAATAGTACATTCCTGTTTGTCGTGAAGATAGCAAAGCCAGCCGAGCCAGTCAACGGCAAGATGAACGACGCATTTCACGCGCCGCCGTTGACAGTCCCGCCCGCCTTTGCTGATAGGCAATCAAGGCGGGAAAGCCTTAAAATGGCTTCCCCCCATTTCAATTTTGAGAGGAAAATCCGTCTGCTTTTTCGGGAGTGTGGCTATCCGTTTGGGACACTTTGTCCCATAGTTCGGCGTGGGACGAGGGACGGGGCTTCATATACGCCCTGTCTTCCTGCCGCTTCAAATGCCCTTGCTTTCCCCGACGGCAACGGCATTTTTACGGCAACGCCGACAGAGCGTATAACACACTACACTTTGCAAGCAAAGTCGTGTGCCAAGGGGCAAGCCCCTTTGGAAACCTCGAACAACAAAACAGGCTGAATATCTCGCACTTCCCCGGTGCTTGATACTCAGCTTTATTTGTTGTCAGCAGCCCGTTTCACGGTCTGCGTGTAGTTCCTTGTAAACTGACCTAAACTCTGTTTGAAGCTATTTTATCACGCCGGAGATCTCTGGGCAACGAGATATTTTTATTTTTACAAAAGCTTTGCCTTTGGGCCAAACTCGGGTAAAATAGAGGCAGGATTGAAAAAGGAGGCGTTTCAATGCAATTTACGTTTGCACACAATAACCTGAATGTGCGAAATCTTAAAGAGTCGATTGCCTTTTATGAGCAGGCGCTGGGGCTCCGGGAAACGGAAGGCGGATCGATGGCGACGGATGGAAGCTCCTCATCGTGTTTTTGGGCGACGGGCGCTCGGTTCACAAACTGGAGCTCACCTGGCTGCGGGATCGCAAGGAAAAATATAACCTTGGCGATAATGAATTTCATCTCGCATTTGAAACGGACGATATGGATACAGCCCTGCAACGCCATAGGGAGATGGGCTGCGTCTGCTTTGAAAACCCGGAGATGGGAATCTACTTTATCACCGATCCGGACGGCTATTGGATTGAGATTATTCCAGTTGAATCGTAAGGGATGTCCACAAAATACAACTGGTTATAAAGCATCGAAAAGAAAGCGGCCCGGTGGTTTCCGGGCCGCTTTGCTTCAATTAAATTCTGTCAGCGTCCTGCATTGCTGATGTCATTTCCAGCCTCGCTGGCCATGTTGTGCAGAGTTTCGCTTAATTCCGTCAGGCCGTTTTGCACCTTACTGCCAGCCTCACTAAGCTTTTCGCTGGCCTTCGTGGCGCCTTCCGCCAAATGGCTGCTGGCATTCTCCAGAATATTGGCGGAGCTTTCAGACGCAGCAGGAGTACGGGAAGATTCCGTGATCTTTCCATCATCCTTATCTCCGCAGCCGCCCAAAAACACGCTACAGGTCAACGTTAGCCCGAGAAGAACTGCAATTACCTTTTTCATGCATGAAAGACTCCTTTTTATGAAATGCTTTCCTCCCAATTGCCCCGGTATGCCGCCGGTGCAGATGGGATACAGGCGATAGGGTGCCCGAGATTTGTCAGTTTATACGCGCAGGCCCTCAATTAACGGGTCAGCATGCCGCCATCTGCGTAGAGAAGCTGGAGAATATTCGCCTCATTTCCTGTTTTAGCATCGATATAAACGAGAATTTCATCCTCTTTCTGCCCTTTACAGCGAAACTCATAGCAATAGATCTCGCCGCCCGCATCTGTGGGGATAAAAGCAAGCCGAGAGGAAAGCACGGTGAGCTTCGGGCTTAGGCGTTGCTGAGCCTGACCCTTGGTGACCTTTGGCGTGGGGATCGTCCTATCCTTATGGTTCATCAGGTAGCCGCGTGCGTCAATGGACACGATTTCACCATTATCCAGAGCAACGCCAACCTTGATCAAATCTGTATAGCAGATTGCATCCCCCTCCATTTGGGCAAAATTGACTACGCATATGCCGTCATTGAGCGCATAATAGCTATCCTTCATGTTTTCATAGCCCATCTCTTTTAAAAAGGCGGAGGCGCGGGAGATCGCATCTGTGGCATTTAGCGTCGCCTCATCTGCAAATCGGGAATTGAGCATATAGCAAAGGTAGCCGCCCGCCTTGGTAATGCTAATGCTCATCGTGTCATAAAAAAAGCCGTAGGAGGCATATTGCCATCCTCATCCGAATCCTCCTGTAGGTTGTTAGCGGCAATCCCGCTGAATTTAGAGGCGATCTGGGCCGCTTCCTCACGGGTAATATTGCCCTTTCCATGAAGCATGGCGGGATTTTTTTGATTGATATGGTCAGAGAAGGGGCCGTCATAAATCAGCGTTGGATAATCTGCCAGCGCCTGCTCCGTATCGGCAAAGCTTTTGCTCAGTGAGAGCGCCTGCACACCCTCTCCGCCCTCAGAAAGCGCCGCGCGCGCCTGCTCCAGCTCAAGCGTGCCGTTATCGAGATGCATGCTGACGGTTGCAAGCTGACCGCACAGGGAACGGGAGAGTGCCAACAGCTTTTCGAGCGTTTCCCGCTCGCTGTCTGAGATGGTTCCGCCCTCCGCTACCTTGCGGTTGAGTGCCATCGCATATTCGCCCACCTGAGAGAGGAACCGGTAGGTATTATCCATCTGCAAATCGGAGGTAGGCAGCTGGCTGAGGCTGCTTTTCGCGCCTGTTGCTTCCCGCCATAGAAGAGGAGAGCTTTGCGAGCATTGGCGGCGTGTTGGTATAGATCACCTTATTTAAATCGCTTTCAATATGATCCATATATTCCCCGAGCTCCAAAATAGCCCGCTGCTGCGTTTCCTCATAGGCTGTTTTATAATGCCGGGTCTGCGCCGCGCCAATGGAAGCCGTTGCAACCAAAACGACAAATAGCGCAGTTAGGTAGCTTGCCAGGCGAATCCTGCCGCGGCGTGAATGCGTTTGATACATTTGGGAACCAACCCTTTCCGGAATAAAGTGAAAACATCTTTTCGATTGTCCTTATTTTTCACGGAAACGGCTAGAATATTCCTGCCCTTGCTGCACTGTGCCCAAACGCTGAGAAAACAGCACAAATATTACAATATGAAAACAGTATTTTCCATTTATAAAGTATACAAAGGATAGCCTCTGTGCTATAATAATGCATACCAAACCTATTTGAAATGCCCCTGATATGGGCTTTTCGCCGTTTGGAACCATCAAACGCGGCCTAAGGCGGGGGCCAAAAGAAGGCTGCGGGAGCAATTGAAAAGAAGCAATAGATTGGGAAAGGGGCGCTGGACGATGGCGGACAACTTGTATTATTGGGAAAATCCCGCAATTATTAAGGAGAATAAAGAGGACGCGCATGTGATTGCACTGCCTTACGATAGCTTTGAAGAGGCGCTGAGGCGTGGTGAATCCCCCTATCAAAAAAAGCTGAACGGCAAGTGGCGTTTTTATTGGCAGATGGGTGTGGAAGGGCTTCCAGAGCAGTTTCAGGCTGAAAATTTTGACGACAGCGGCTGGAATGAAATCGAGGTACCCGGCGTATGGCAGTTGCAAGGTTATGGAAAGCCTATTTACCTCTCCTCCAGCTATCCGGATGCGATTGAAACGGCAAAGGATAAAATCCCCGCGATCAATCATGCCAAAAATGAGGTTGGCATTTACCGCAGGACCTTTACCGTTCCCGCTGAATGGAAGGGCAAGCAGATTTTCATTCATTTCGGGGCGGTAAAGTCCGCGTTTTTCCTTTATATCAATGGCAAGCGCGTCGGCTATTCACAGGGCTCCATGACGCCCGCGGAATTCCGAATTACGGATGCGATTCACGCGGGGGAGAACTCTATCACAGCAGAGGTATACCGTTATTCAGACGGCACCTATCTCGAAGATCAGGATATGTGGTTTCTCAGCGGTATTTACCGCGATGTTTACCTCTATGCTGAAAACGATATTTATCTGCGCGATTTTTATGCGCGGGCAGAGCTGGATGAAGCTTGTCAGGACGCAACGCTAAGCGTTTGGACAGGTGTGGCCAATTGGGGCAAAGAGACTGTGGAAGACATTGTGCTGGATGCAGCTCTAGTAGGCGGCACGAAGCTTTCTTTTGAGCCGTTGGAGTTGGTGGCGCTGCCGGGCAATACACGCAGCTTTTTCACGGCTGACATTGAGAAGCCGCTGCAATGGTCTGCGGAAGCACCCAACCTTTATACGTTAGTGCTTACGCTGCGCAAGGGTGATCAGGTGCTTTCCTGTAAAAGCGTTCGGATCGGCTTTAAACGCATCGAGATCAAAGGCGAGCAGCTTTTGGTGAATGGCAGCCCCGTGCTGCTCAAGGGTGTTAACCGCCACGATTTTGATCCGGATCACGGCTGGGCTGTTCCGCGTGAGCGGTATTATGAGGATTTAAACCTTATGAAGCAGGCGAACATCAACGCCATTCGTACCAGCCATTACCCGGACGATCCGTTTTTCTATGAACTTTGTGATGAATACGGATTTTATGTGATGGATGAATGCGATATGGAAACGCATGGTGTGCGCCGCAAGGATGTTCCGGGCAGCAACCCGATGTGGACGCAGGCCGTCGTGGACCGTGCACGCCGCATGGTCATCCGCGATCGCAACCATGCTTGCGTATGCATTTGGTCGCTTGGCAACGAGGCTGGAGACGGAGAAAATTTCAAATATATGAAGCAGGCGATCCTCTACCATGACGATTCTCGCCCGGTGCATTACGAAGGGGATTTCGACCTGACAACATCTGATTTTATCAGCCGGATGTATCCAAATGGCGAGATGATGGAGAAACTCGGCACACGCCAGCCAATTACCGTATCGATGTTTGAAAATATTGCGAACTCCCTTGCCGCGGATAATAAGCCGATCACAGCGGAGATGTACCGAGGAAAACCCGTTGTATTGTGCGAATTTGCGCATGCAATGGAGAATAGCTTGGGCAACTTCCAAGAATTTATGGATGCCTTTGAAAAATATGATAACCTTTGCGGTGGATTTATCTGGGACTTCGTTGATCAAGCGATCCACAAAAAGGAGAACGGCGTAGATAAATGGCTTTATGGCGGCGATTTTGACGAAGGCGCTACGAGCGGGTATTTCTGTGCCAACGGAATTATTGCGGCAGACAGAACGCCCCACCCCTCCTATTATGAAGTAAAAAAGGTTTATCAGCCAATCCATACGGAGGAGCAGAACCTGCTCAGCGGCAAAATCAGGGTGTTGAACAAATTCCTCTTCACCGACCTAAGCGGGTTTTCCTTGGTTTGGACGATACAGGCGGCGGGCAAAACGATTCAGGAAGGGCGAATTAACGAGCTTCACATTCAGCCTGGCGCCTCAGCCGAGCTTGCGCTGCCCTATGATTTAACGGATCTGCCGGCGGCGGAATGCGTTTTAACAGTGTCCTTTATCACAAAAGAGGATACCCCTTGGGCAAAGGCTGGATTTGAAACCGCCTGGGATCAATTTATTTTGAAAAAAGAGGTGGATGCGCGCTCGGTTTGCCAGGCCCGGCCATTAAATTCAAGCGCAGTGGAAAGTTTATTTATATCAGCGGCGGCCGCTTTAACGTTGTGTTTGAGGACGGCGTGATGACGACGCTCTCCTATGACGGCAAACCATATCTGGTGCAGGGGGGAGGCTTGCGTCCAAACTTCTTCCGCGCGCTGACGGATAATGATATCGGCACCTTTAATTTTGCTCCGCAATTTGCGCCGATAAATCCTTCCAATCAGTGGAAGCTTGCTAATAAATCGCTGCGGACACGCAGCGTAACGGTGACGCAGGGCGTAGGCAATGAGCCGTTGTCAATGTAAAATGGTTTACGCCCTTTACTCGAAAGGTGGAAACGCAGTATCGTTTCCTGCCGGACGGCACGATCGTGGTGCAGCACACGGCCTCCTCGCTTGCGCTGAACCTGTTGCGGGTGGGCTTACGCATGACTTTACCTACTGGGCTGGATCAGGTGAGCTGGTATGGCCGCGGCTTCCAGGAAACGTATTGCGATCGAAAGACCGGCGCGAAAATTGGGCGATATGAGGCAAAGGTTGCCGAATTGGAAACGCCCTATATGCGCCCGCAGGAAAACGGCAACCGCGTGGATGTGCGGAGCGTGGAAATCCGCAGGGAGGACGGCTCTGGCCTTTGCTTTAAGGCACTGGCAGGCTCGGTGTTCGAATTCAGTGCGCACCATTACAGCTTGGAAGCGCTGGAGAAGGCGCGCCACCAGCACGAGCTGGTGCGGGAGGGGAATACCTACCTATATCTGGACGCACGCCAGTGCGGGGTCGGCGGCGATATGCCCGGTATGGCATGCCTGCGCGAGCCCTATATTCTGCATGGCAGCATGCCCTATAGCTTCCGTTTTACCATTTCTCCACTAAATACGAAGTGAGTCGGCATAAAATTGTAACTAATTTTTAAACTCTCCATAAGAAATGTTGAGCGCCCGCACCCGACATGCTACAATAGCGTCAAACAGATCGTAAAGTTTCAAAGCATGAAACTTAGGATGCATTCAAAAAATGCTTGTCGGCGCGAAACGCCACCTGCCTCAGAGCGGTAATTGTATTTTGGGAATCGCAGGAAGGCATGGTAAATAGCAGTAGAGAGAGAGGAATCGAGAAGCAATGGCCACGGAACGCAAACGGGATAAATTCGATGCGATGCGGGAGGATGCAATTGAGCGGATTTTAACTGCTTCTACACAATTGTTTTCCGATTACGGCTATGCAGCCACCACAATTCAGATGATCGCCGACCGCGCCAAGGTGGTTCCCAGCGGGATTTATCACTATTACGCCGGCAAGTCAGATTTACTGAAAGCGGTGGTGGACCGCCTGGTTCAGAAGGTAGAAACCCTCCTTACAGACTCCGGGATCATTTTCGTTGAAAAAGCTCAGATTATCGATTTTTTGGATTTTTGTATCCAGGCGCTCAAGGAGAATATGGCGGATGTCAGATTGCTGGTCATGTTGATCCTGCAAAAGGATATGCCGTCCGACTGTTCGGAAAAGCTGCTGGGGATTGCTCAATTTGTCTGGCGGAAATTGCCTCAATTTGAAATGGATGAAGCGAGCCGCTATGAGTGCCTGCTTCTGATTGAGGATTTGTTTGCTGCGGCAACGCTCTTTGCCGCATCGAGGGATGAGGCTATTTTTAACCGGCAGACAGCTGAAATACGTGCCAATTTTCTGAAGATTTTTTCACGTGATACCGTTTCCAATGAGCCGATGCTTTTATCGGATACGCCGGATGCACGTTGAAGCCTATCACTATTTTCCCTAAAAAATGTAAAAAAGGGACTGTTGCAAGATGAAATATTTTGCAACAGTCCCTTTTTAACGAGAATATGGTCGCTTTCGTCTCCACTCAAATAGATATTGCTGCGCAATCCCTTCATAGCCCTGTATGCAGGCGGGCAACCCCTGTGGATAACATTCCGCCATCACCCGCTTCATCCACACGTCTATGGGAAACGCATCCATCCGGCCGCATCCATAGAGCAGGGCGCATTCCGCAACTTTCGGCCCCACACCCCGAATCTTTTGCAGGGAGGCTCGAGCCTCCTCCAGCGGCAAGATAGAAAGCGCTTCGAGGCTAACCTCTCCTGTGGCAATTTTCTTCGCTGCATCCAATAAATAACCTGCCCGGAATCCAGCCCGCAGGGGGGCAAGAGCTGAAATATCCAGCACCGCAAGCCGTTCCGGAGACGGAAAGGCAAAGTCTCCACTGCCCAAAGCTCGCCAAAGGATTCGCATAACCGCCCAATGATCCCTTGATGCGGGGAATATGGTTGTTTTGAGAGATGATAAACGAGCAGATTGCTTCCCACGGCTCCTGATGCAAAATTCGGATCCCCGGGCAGGCATCAAGCGCTTGACGCATCACAGCATCTGCACGGAAACGCTCGCATAAGGCGCTGTAATCCCGCTTGAGATCAAAATAAGAAAACCAGATTTGATCGAACACTTCCTGGCTACAGGAGAAGAAAACCTGTTCTCCCTCTTGCCAGATGGTCAAAGGCCAGCCAAACGCAACACCGTGAAAGGCGCCGTTTCCAGACGGTCCAACGGAATGCCTGGCACAATCCAATGTGCGGGCGAGATCAAACTGGGGAATTTGAATACACAAAGGCTCCAAAGCGACAGGCATCAGCACTCCTCCTTTCAAACAAGGGGAAATAGACTCCGATTTTTTAATATCCTGTTATGAAAAAACCGCCGGGAACAATCATCCGGCGGTTTTCATCCCTTTTTTAGCGGTAGAGCGGATATTTCTCGCAAATCGCATTCACGCGGGCACGAATTTCATCTGCCTTCGCGTCAAACTCAGTTGCAGCAAGCTTGATGCAATCTGCAATCGTATCCATATCCTCCTCCTGAAGGCCCCTTGTGGTAGCCGCCGCTGTGCCAAGGCGCAGGCCGCTTGTCACGAAAGGCTTCTCAGGATCGTTGGGAATCGCATTTTTATTGGCGGTGATATACACATCGTCCAAGCGGTGCTCCAGCTCTTTGCCGGTTACATGCAGGGATCGAAGGTCAACGAGCATGAGGTGGTTATCCGTGCCGCCGGAGACCAGATCAACTCCGCGGGAAAGCAGCCCGTTTGCGAGCGCTTTTGCATTATTAAGGATTGCCTGCTGATAGGCCTTGAATTCCGGCTTGAGCGCTTCGCCGAAACAAACAGCTTTTGCCGCGATAGTATGCATCAGCGGGCCTCCCTGCGTGCCGGGGAAAATGGCCTTATTAATCGCCGGGCCAAACTCCTCCTTTGAGAGAATCATTCCTCCACGCGGGCCGCGCAGGGTTTTGTGTGTTGTCGTCGTAACAACATCGGCATAGGGCACAGGTGAAGGATGCAGCCCTGCTGCCACAAGCCCCGCAATGTGCGCCATATCAACCATCAGGTAAGCGCCCACGCTCTTAGCAATTTGACCAATGCGCTCAAAATCAATGATGCGCGGGTAAGCAGACGCACCGGCGACAATCAGCTTTGGCTTTACTTTTAACGCCTCTTCTGCAAAGGCATCGTAATCAATATAGCCATCCTCATTCACACCATAGGGAACAAAGTTGAAATATTTGCCGGACATATTTACAGGAGAGCCGTGCGTTAAATGGCCCCCGTGCGCTAAATTCATGCCCCATGACGGTATCGCCAGGGTTAATCAAAGCAAAATAAACCGCCATATTCGCCTGTGCGCCGGAGTGGGGCTGGACGTTGACGCAATCTGCACCAAACAGCTCTTTTGCGCGCTGAATCGCAATATTTTCAACAATATCAACATATTGGCAACCACCATAATAGCGCTTGCCCGGATATCCCTCTGCATATTTGTTGGTCAGCACACTGCCCATCGCGGCCATCACAGCAGGGGAAACAAAATTTTCAGAGGCGATCAACTCAATGTTGCGCTGCTGGCGGCCAAGCTCTTTCTGCATCGCCTCGCCAACTTCCGGATCAAAGCGGGAAACAAAGCCGATGGTATCTAGAATCTCATTGTACATAGCGCGTAACGTCCTTCCTTTCACTCGTTCAGATCAAAAAACAATATCGTAATAATTACATACCCAAAGAGATTCTCCCTGCGGCAGGAGAAGCTTCACGCCGACAGGCATTTTTCAATGCCTCCAAGCTTTAAAGAATTTTAAGATCTGTTGGAGACTATCATACCATAAAATATTTAATCGTTCAACACAAGTAGGCGCAGGTGTTTCAATATTTTTTAAATTCTTTGCTTTGCTAAAACGCGTTGAAAGTTGTATTGATAGTAACAAAATAATAACAATTTTATTTGCTGCTTTGCTTGCATCCAAAACTGGTTTTCTTATACTCAAAAGGATAATCATAATATTGTGCATTCCTATAGTTATGCGTATCTTCATCAAATGAAAATATTCTATAAGAATCAATATTTAAATTATTTGTAAGATACTGTTATATATGTAGAAAATAAAAATATTCTT